>Ga0182012_10007411_pt1 | contig 10977 bp, 5 predicted proteins | sample 612S2SmetaG_FD_120486 | JGI IMG/M metagenome (GOLD analysis project Ga0182012, IMG submission 120486) | Permafrost microbial communities from Stordalen Mire, Sweden - 612S2S metaG | ecosystem: Environmental > Terrestrial > Soil > Wetlands > Permafrost | place: Sweden: Stordalen | collected...
ATGCAAGTGACAGCGCACTACAGTCTGGGTGATGACAAGACGCCCGCCGGTCTGGCCTTCGATCCTAAACATCAAGTGTTATTTGTCGAATGCCGCAATCCCGCAGTGAGTGTAGTCATGAGCGCGCGCGATGGCAAGATCCTAACCACGTTGCCGATAGGTACTGGTGTCGACGGAGCTGGTTTCTTGCCAGCGACGATGGAGGCATTCAGCTCTCAAGGCGACGGGACTTTGACGGTGATTAAGGAGAAGAGTGCTGCTGAGTTTGAAGTGGAACAAATAGTAAAGACAATGCCGTCGGCCAAGACGATGACAATCGATTCGAAGACGAAGCACATCTTCCTGATCGCAGCCGAGTTCGGTCCTGCGCCCGAAGCCGCTCCTGGTCAACGCTGGCGTCGTGGCCCGTTGGTGCCCGGTTCGTTTACCATCCTCGAAGTTGGTAAGTAGTGACAAATAGGGACGCGCAATCACGCGTCCCTTCAAAGAAAAAGTTATTTATTGTTTCACCAGGGTGGCCACTGAAATGTGCGGCCACTTGATGCCTGCAAACTCAAGGATGACTGTCTGGCTGTATTGCAACTGGATGAACTGACCGACACTTGGATTCGTTACGACTTCGATCCACAAGATTGCTGACATCGAGTTGGCATTGGCGTTCGTTGTGATGAACGGAATGTTGCCGATGTTTCCCTCAAGAGTTGGTGTCTTCGTAATGGGCGTACCTTGAATCCCTCCCACTGGGTTTGCGCTGACTTGAATCACTGTGGTGTTAATGACGGTCTGCCCGGTTAGAGCATTCTGTAAGACGATGTTGGGGTTCGCCACAATCGCCGCCGTGATGCCCGGAGGCAGATTCACCGGATGTTGGTAGGCTGCGAGGTAGGTCGCGTTGGTCTCGTTAACCCGCGCGCCCGTCGCAACGTTAATGGTGAATGGCGTGGAGTCTTCAACCACAAATTTCGGAGGACCTGCAAAAGACTTCCCGCCATTGATCAGCGGCCCTTGCGCGAGAAGAGCGTTGCCGTGCGGAATTGTTCCCAGGCGCGCCACTCCCGCCACTGCGCTCGGTGCAGTTGTCGCGGGCAAGTTCAACCAAAGACCGGGTTCGATGTGCATTCCCTCGTTGGTGATGTTGTCGCTCACCTGTTGAAGATAGTGCAAACCGACGTAGAATATGTCGCCTTGGCTGAATCCGCGATCCGGTATAAGACCGCCGATTGGCGAAAACTGTAAGATTTCCTTCGTTGTGTTTAGTTTGAGAAAGAACGGCAGTGGTGTATTTTTGTTCTGTCCATTTGGAAGTGCAACAAGGTTGAATCCGTTTCCGACCCAAGTTCCGGATAGTTCGGCTAGTGGTCCGAGTTGAGTTAAGAGGGTTGCGAACGGTGGCGCGGCGCGCAAATGTGAAGGAATCGTGCGCATTAAATATTTCTCCTTTTGAATCGGCAAGCGCTGTCGCTGGCGCCATGCCATTTAGTGCGCAAAAGATCAAAAGCGTTTCTGCCGTAGGCAAAGTCGGCCACTTATTTCAACCTAGTAGCTTGTGATACGATGCCCTAGCAATTTGGGTTATTTGAACGTTTCAAATACAAAGGGGATCCATGTTAAGAATCGCTAAACCACCTAGATGTTCAAGTCTTGTTCTCTTCGCCTTCATGGCCATGTCAGCTTATGCACAGTCCACAACTAACCAGCAGATTTCTGGTCAAGTCACCGATCCAACGGGAAGCGTAATTCCGAAAGCGGCTGTGACGGTGTTAAGCACCGATACCGATCTCAAACGAACCGTGTCTACGAACGACAGTGGAAATTACGTTGTTTCGAATTTGCCAATCGGGCATTACAGCATTTCAGTTGAAGCGCAAGGCTTCAAGAAATCCGTGATCAATAATGTGGAGTTGACGGTCGATTCAATGCTTGCGGTAAATCCGAAGCTCGAAATCGGCAGCCTGTCGGAATCGATTACTGTACAGGCAGATGCGGTCCAGGTCGAGACCGCGAACGGTGAGGTTGGACGTCTCATCACCGGTGAGCAAGCAACGCAAATACAGTTAAACGGTCGCAATTTTCCGCAACTATTGGCGTTGGTGCCAGGTGTTTCGACCACTTATGCCAGCGGCTTTGCCCTCTTTGGAGGGTATGGAGTTACGAACAGTTCGCAGTCGGCAAACGGCGGACGGACCGATACCTTTTCATGGAATCTGGATGGTGTTGACAACAAGGATAACGGCGGAGGTGGCAACAATTTCGTCAACATCAATCCCGACGCTATCGCCGAATTTAAAATGCTAACGACGAACTATAGCGCCGAGTATGGCAATAGTTCGGGCGGTGTGGTCAACTTGGCGCTCAAGAGTGGGACGAGGGAGTTTCACGGAGTTGCTTACGAGTATTTCCGCAACGATGCTATCCAGGCCCGCGCATACAACGCGACGGTGAAGCCGGAACTGCGCTACAACAATTTTGGTTGGAACGTGGGAGGTCCACTCTATATTCCGAAGCTTTTCAACAAGCAGAGGGAGAAGTTGTTCTTCTTCGTTGGCGAGGATTTCAAGCGCCTTCGTTCAGGCGCTATCAATACCTGGACAGTGCCAACCGCGATCCTACGGAGTGGTGACTTCGCCGGCCTTTCCAAGCTGCCGATTGACCCGACGACCAAGGCAGCTTTTCCCGGCGGCATCATCCCTTCCAGCCGATTCAGCCCCAATTCACTGCGTCTGCTGGACAATTACCCAGAGCCCAACTTCACGGGCGCGGGAGGTAACTACGTATTTACCGACGTTGCGCCGCTCAACACGAATCAGTACATCTACAAAGTGGATTACAACATGAGTAGCAAGAATCAGTTTTCGTTCCACTACGTGAGGGACTACTACACATCGCAGCAGGATCAGACACAGCTCATCGAGTACAACCGCGACATTCCAGGCACGAACACAAGTCTTCAATGGACGTATGTGCCCAATCCAACCACGGTCAACAATCTGCTGTTTTCGTTTTCGGGCAACGTAATTAAAGAGAAGACAGGAATCGTAGCCAACCCGCTCTTCATTTCCGACTACACGCGCGCCGGTGAAGGGTTTACAGCGCCTTCCATCTTCAACGCGTCGAACGCGATTCCGAGTCTCGGGATCGCAGGATACACCAGTCTTACCGCAACCGCCCTTAACTTCAACAACTTTAATCGCATATTCGACCTGAAAGACGATTTGTCGAAAGTCATCGGCAATCACAACGTGAAAGTCGGTATCGTGCTCATGCGCAGCCGCAAGAATCAGGATAATGTGCCGGCGATAAACGGAACGTTTGCCTTCAGTACGTCAGCCAGTGACACAACCGGTAACGCATTAGCCGACACCTTGCTTGGCAACTTCTACACCTATACCGAGGCGAGCAGCCTGCGTCAAGGCTGGTATCGGTTCACACAAATTGAGCCATATATTCAGGACGATTGGAAAGTGAATTCGCGTTTCACTCTCAACCTTGGATTACGCTACCAGTACATGCCACCGCAGTACAGCGCTTTGAACAACACGTCGGCCTTCCTGCCGCAGTATTTCGATCCCACTCAAGAGGCCGTTATCAATCCGAAGAACGGCGCGATCCTCAGCGCAGCGAATCCATTTGATGGCTTGGTACTGGGAGGAAGCGGCTTCCCGGCTACAGCCAATGGTCGCGTGACTCAATACGGCCAGCCGTCGGTGCTTGCCTTGTTTCACAACTTGCCACAGGGTACGGCCAACACCGACTTCAATACTTGGGCTCCGCGCCTCGGCTTCGCCTACGATCTGACGGGCCACAGCGACACGGTCTTGCGTGGAGGCTTCGGAGTTTTCTACGAACGTGTTGAGGGGAACTTCATCTTCAGCGCAGTGAACAACCCGCCTTTTATTCAGCAGGATCTCATTTATAATGGTAATCTCGAGAACCCCACGGGCGGGGCCTTGCAGAACTTCCCCCAGACCATTAACAACTCGCACTTCTTGGATATGAAAGTGCCGCGAGTGCTGAATTGGAGCCTGGGCATTCAACATAAGTTGCGTCACGAGATGATGATTGACGTCGCCTATGTTGGGTCGAGCGCAGCGAATCTCTCTTATCAAAACGACATCAACCAGCTTCCAGTAGGAACTCTGACCTCTCATCCCGGCATTAACGCCAACGCCTTGCGGCCGTATCCGGGTTATGCCGATATCTACGAATACGACACGGGGGCGAATTTAATCTATAACTCGTTGCAGTTGCAATTCAAGAAGCAGTTCGCGCATGGCGGACTATTCAATATTGCCTACACTTTCGCGCATGCCCGCACTGACGCAAACTCGTACAGCTATCAGCCAATGAACAGCTACGATTTGCGGCAGGATTGGGGCCCTTCTAGCTATAACCGCGATAACGTCTTTGTGGCCAGTTACGTTTATCCTCTACCGTTTTGGCGGGATGGACGGGAACTTTACAAAAAGCTGCTAGGCGGCTGGCAGATCTCGGGTGTGACGACCTTGCAGACTGGGCTGCCGCTGAACGTCACCTTAGCTGCTGACATCGCTGGCACGGGCATAGCGAATCAGCGGCCAAACCTGGTCGGCAGCCCGACTGCGGGTGTATCGGGTACGCAATACCTCAATCCAGCGGCTTTCGCTGTTCCCGCCGCTGGTACTTTCGGCAATTTGGGAGCTTACTCGATTTTTGGTCCTCCGACCAAGAACTGGGATGCCTCCGTGCAGAAAGGGTTTCCGATTGGCGAGCACGTGAAGGCTGACTTCCGGGCTGAAGTCTATGACTTCCCCAATCACCTTTCGTATTTCGGAGTAAATACCGGCAGCTACTCGGCAACTCCGCCGAGTAGCTTTGGGCAAGTCAGTAGCACCACCGATCCGAGAACGGTTCAGTTTGCACTCAGACTTAGTTTCTAGATCTGGCTGATTGAGAGAGGGCGCGCTTGCGGTGATTTATTATCGAGGAGCGCGCCCTTTTTCAAGATGATCGCTTGTCATAACCTCGCCAAGAAGTTTGGGGCCTTTGCCGCTGTTGCGGATGTTTCGTTAGAAATACCTACCGGCTCGGTTTGCGCGATTCTCGGACCGAACGGGGCGGGCAAGTCTACGCTCGTCAAGATGCTGACAGGACTCGTCAGTCCCTCTAGCGGCTCAGCCTCCGTTTGCGGGTTATCTCCAAGCGATCCAGCACTGAAGCGAATCGCTGGCATACTCCCCGAGAGTCTGGCGTTGTTCGATGCGCTGACAATCGCGGAACATCTGGAACTGACGGGCGCCGTTTACAAATTGACAAGGGCGGAGACTCTTCTCCGAACGGACCATCTACTGCACCTTCTCCGCTTGGAACATGGGAGAAACACTTTTATCCGAGAATGTTCGTATGGGATGAAGAAGAAGACCGCGTTGACTATGGCCCTGCTTCCTAATCCCAAGGTGTTATTCCTGGATGAGCCTTTTGAAGGTGTCGATCCGATCACGGCGGAAACCCTCCGCAATCTCCTTCGTGCGGTGGCGAAGAGGGGAATTACGGTGCTGCTTACTTCCCACATATTGTCTTTGGTAGATCGGGTTGCGGATCAGGTTGTAATGATCAACCGTGGGCAAATTGTTTGGGATTCAGCCATCGGCGATCTGCCCAAGTCACTCGAAGATCTGTATTTTGAAATCGTAGAACGGGCGCCAGATGAAGACTTAGAATGGCTCGGATCAGAACCGTCGTAGGTGTTCTCAGGGCGCTGGGTTTGGTGTCTTGGCGCGAGATCCGCTCTATTGGGTCTATTAGCGGACAGAATCTGTTTTTGTTTGTGCTGTTTCTTGCCATGCAGCCGCAGAGCGCCGAATTTTTTGGGATGATTTTCGCGGTGGTTCTGATCTTTCCCCTCTTGTCAGACCCGCTGCAGAAAATCCCTCGGGAGCGGCGGATTTCTTGGCCCATTCTCAAATCCGAGTGGCGCATTCTGCGATTGGCGTCGCTAGGACTCAGCCCCATTGCATGGCTTGCGGTGTTCCTGCTGATTAGAGCGGGTTGGCGGAGCGCGGCTGAAGTTGTTGGCCTGGGCGTACTTTTTTATACGATTAAATGGTTCACCCAGTTGTTATCGAGGAAAGTGTTGGCGAAATGGGAATTGGAAATTCCAGCGCCTCCAGGTATTACCGGTGCGTTGATGCGGCTGCACTTGAGGGAAATGCTGGCGACCCTTGACCCGTATGTGGCATTCGGATTGATGGCAGTAACGGCGTTGTATCGTATCTTCGGAAAAGGGCTTGACCCGAGCGCACTGCGGATTATGTCGTTAGTTGTAGCGCTGGCAATCAGTACAGAGGCTCAGGTGCTGTTCAGCCTCGACGGGCGAGGTGCGGACCGGTATCGTCAATTGCCGCTGCGCGGCTGGCAAATTTTGGTCGCGAAAGATCTGGCTTTCCTCGCGGTGCTGGCATTGCTGGTTATGCCGCTCGACCCGTTGAGCGGTTGGTTCGGTGGCCTTGCGGCACTTGGCATTGGTCACAACCAATCGGTGGTGAAGCCCATACCGCAGGCTCGCTGGCGATTTACGTCAGGTGCGATATTCCCTGACGGGTTGTTACAAACGTTAGCCTTGTTCGCAGTCGGTTCGGCAGTCAGGGAGCAAGGCCTTTTGTTGATGCCGCTCTGTATTCTTGCTTGGTTCGCGTCATTGATCTTTTATGGACGGCAGTGGGATAGGCAGGCTCTGTGATATACGTTTCGCATGCAGTTTACTTATGACGGCCAGCTGGCCGCCTTGCTTGGACAGCGTGCCGGTTCGATTCCTGAGGTAGTTGCAACCCTGCAGGCGATTGATGGACTGCTGGATGGTACGAAAGACGGTCTGGCATGGTTCAACTCCCTTTATCTGCAGGTGACCGTTGCGGTACAGGCACGAGTTCACGCCGGTGCTTTTGACGATGCGCGAGGAACAGCGTTCATCGCCAATCTAGATTTCACTTTCGCCAACCTCTATCTTTCGGCGTTAAGTGCCTGGCTGGGCGGGCGTGTTTTGCCGCAGAGCTGGCGGGTCTTGTTTGAGCAAAGAGCGAATGTTGACTTAGCGAGGATTCAATTTGCACTGGCGGGAGTGAACGCCCATATTAATCGTGATTTGGCGGTGGCAATCGTGAATACGTGTCGGGCTACCGGGGTCGTGCCGGACCATGAAACGGCAGAATACCGAGCCTACACAGCGTTAAATCAAACCCTGGATTCGCTAATAGAGCAGGCAAAGCGCGAGTTGATGGTCCGCTTGCCGGGAGACGCCTTGCCTGGAGCTGACAAAGTGGAAATAGCGATAGCTTCGTGGAGTGTGGCGGCGGCTCGCGAAACAGCGTGGGTGAACAGCGAAGTGCTTTGGAAAGTGCGCGACGAGACGATTCTGACGGAACGGTTTATGGACGGGCTCGATGGAGCGGCTGAATTGGTGGGAAAAGGACTACTTATTCGAACAGTCTAAGCGCTCATCTGGCTCCGGCTCGGGCAGTACTAAACTCGCCTTCTGCAACTTTTTGGAGAACTGCCATGAGCTGCTCAATCTTGATTGGCTTCGTCAAATGAGCGTCCATACCGGCAGCGAGACATTGCTCTTCATCGCTCTTTAGCGCGTGGGCGGTAAGAGCAAATACCGGTAGACGTTTGCCATTCAGAGACTCGATGCGACGTATTTCCTTGGACGCTTCGAGCCCATCCATCACTGGCATCTGGATATCCATCAAGACCGCATCGACGTTCCAGGACAAGCGCTCAAGAGCGATTAAGCTCTCCCCGCCATTATCGGCGATGGTGACCTGATGACCGTGTTTTTGAAGCAGCCGCGCCGCTACCTTTTGATTGATCGGGTTATCTTCAACTAAGAGGATGTGTAATGGTTTTGATGTTGAAACTAAGTTTTGTTGTTTGATAATCGATTTCTTCTCAGCGGCTACATCGAACATAGCCGTGAAATAGAATCGGCTACCTTTATCCTTTTCGCTTTCTACCCAAATACGACCTCCCATAAGTGAGATCAATTGAGAAGAAACAGCCAGTCCGAGCCCGGTACCACCGAACTCGCGGGTGAACGAGCCATCGACTTGGGTGAATGCGTCGAAGATATGCTTTTGCTTTTCTTTTGGGATGCCAATTCCAGTGTCTGCGACGCAGAATTTTACAGCAACGTTACTTTCTGCCCGTGCTTCCACAGCGACGTTGACTGAAACGCTGCCCGATGCCGTGAACTTGATCGCATTGCTTAGCAGGTTAACAAGGACCTGACGGAGACGATTCGGATCTCCCACCACGATGGCCGGTACATCGGCCGCTACGAACTCCCGGAAGTCCAGCGCCTTTTGCTTAGCCTTGCTGGATAACGATCCAACTGTCTGACTCAAACATTCGCGTAGATCAAAAGAGGATTTTACTAGCGTCAACTTGCGTGTCTCGACTCTTGAAAAATCGAGTATGTCGTCAATTACAGATAATAAAGATTCCGCCGAAGAACTTACGACCTCTAGATATTCTTTTTGTTCCGGATTGAGTTCGGTGGCGAGGGCAAGTCTAGTCATACCGATTACGCCATTGATGGGTGTGCGAATCTCGTGACTCATGTTGGCTAAGAATTCACTCTTAGCTTTGTTGGCAGCCTCCGCGGCTTCTTTAGCGGTCTTTAGTTTTTCCTCAGTCTTCCTGCGTTCTTCGTTTTCGGCCTGAAGCGCATCGTTCAAGAGACGTAACTCGGCAGTGCGTTCGCTCACCCGCTTTTCGAGTTCATCGTTCGATCGCCTTAATACTTGCTCGGCCTCTTTACGTTGGGTAATATCTTCCACGACCCCGACGATGCGGTCTAAGCCGCCTTCCTTGTCGTAAATGGGGAATGCGCGATCCCACACCCAGCGCAGACGCTCGCCATGAATAACACGGTATTCGCAGTCTAAGATTTCGCCCTTGCGCTGGCGCAGCCTGGTACGCGCGAGGTGCGCATGATCATCTCGGTGGACGTTTTCAAACCAGGCGGCAGAGTTACCTAAAAGATGTTCGGCTGGAAATCCCCATAGCTTTTGAAATGCTGGGCTAACATACACGAACCCGCCGCTTCGCGGCTCCATCATCCAGAAAACTTCATGAATATTCTCTGCCAATTGGCGAAATTTCTTTTCGCTGCTACTGAGAGCCTGAGTTCTTTGCTCTACGAGCGCCCGCAATTTCGACTCATTTCCCCGCAGCTGTTTCACTCTAAGCTCGTAAGCTGTCACGAAGAGTCCGAAGACCGATAAAGCAGCAAGAATGTTGAATACCGGCGTCTGATAGAAGTGCCTTGGGAGAATCAAAGCAACCGAAGCGTCGGTGAGGGAAGAGACACCATCAGCATTTCTCGCCATGATGCGGAACCGATAATTGCCGGGCGGAATATTGGTGTAGTAAGCGATACGGCGAGAACCAGCCTCGACCCACTCCTTATCAAAGCCTTCCAGCATGTAAGTGAAGCGAATTTTCTCGGGAGAGATGAAGCTCAATGCTGTGTATTGAAACTCAAGTTGCCCTTTACCCGGAGGCGGGTGCAGCGTTGAGCCACTGCCAGGCATTTCATGCTTGTCAATGATGGTTTGTTCAATGATTACCGTTGGGGCGATCTTATTTGTGACCAACTTGTCTGGATGGATTACGGCAATTCCCTTCATAGTGGGAAATGCCAACGCACCATCTTTGAGCTTCCATCCCGCGGGCTGAAATGCGCCATTGCATTCGGCACTTTTCATGCCATCGGCTGGGCCGAAAGAACGAGTCGCGATCTGATGGATTTTATGAGCGGTGTATAGGTTGAGCTGCTCCTTGGAAACGGTAAAAACGCCGCGGTTTGAACTGAGCCACAGGTTCCCCCTGTCGTCGTCCAGGATTTGCAGAATCGCGTCGTCAACGAGGCCCTCTTGTGTTGTGTAGCTGGTAAAGATGCCATTCTTAAAACGATTCAGTCCGCCACCGTTTGTGCCAAGCCACAGAGTTCCATCCTTATCTCCGGTCATGGTTTGAATTATGTCGTTGGACAGGCCGTCTCGCTTGGTATATACCCGAAAATGGCCGTCTACGAAATGATTAAGTCCGGACTCGGTGCCGACCCACAGGGTGCCGTCACGGGGATCTTCGTAGATCGAATGTACATTGTTGTGCGAAAGTCCGTACTTTGCATCGAACGTGGTGAAGCCTTGTCCTGTGTAGTGGCTCAAACCGCTACGTGTACCAACCCAAAACTCGCCTTTGCTGTCGGTGTACGTACACTGAACGACGTCGTTGGGTAATCCGCCTTTGCCGCTGAAAGAGGTGAATTTGTTGTCCTTGCCAAGCCTGGAGAGGCCGTGCCGTGTTCCAAACCAGTGGTTTCCCTGCCCATCTTCGGCAATAGAAAAGATTTGGTTGTCTGGGAGGCCGTTACGCGTAGTGAAGACTGTGACTCGGCCGTCCTTCAAACGGTTGACACCCGCGTCCTCCGTTCCTACCCATATCGCACCCTCACGATCCTGATAAATGGGTAATACTACATCGCTTGATAATCCCTCCTGAACGCCTTGCGTGGTAAAGGTCCCGTCGCGTAACCGATTCAATCCTCCGCCGGCGCTACCGATCCAAAGGCTGCCTTCGCGGTCTTCGACTATGGCCCATACGTCGTCTCCTGAAAATCCCTCTCTCCCAGTGAAACTCGAAAACTTTCCAGCATAATAACGGTTGATGCCAGCACCGCCGGTGCCTATCCACAAAGCGCCAGCGTTGTCTTCTTTGAGCGACCAGATTCGGTTATCTAAAAGACCATCTTTCGTGGTGTATCTCGTGATTCCTTTGCTATCGATTCTGGCCAGCCCATCGCGACTTGTACCAACCCAGATATTATTCAAGTGATCGACAAATAATGAGCGAACATCGTCGCTAGGCAAGCCATCACTTTTAGTCTTTGTGGTGAAATGCCCGGCGGCCCAATGGCTCAAGCCGGAGTGGGTGCCG
>Ga0182012_10007412_pt1 | contig 10977 bp, 4 predicted proteins | sample 612S2SmetaG_FD_120486 | JGI IMG/M metagenome (GOLD analysis project Ga0182012, IMG submission 120486) | Permafrost microbial communities from Stordalen Mire, Sweden - 612S2S metaG | ecosystem: Environmental > Terrestrial > Soil > Wetlands > Permafrost | place: Sweden: Stordalen | collected...
AAATTCAGATATTCAAGCAGGGCGGCGCAGCTAAAGTACGCCGCCCTGTTCGATTCCGACCTAGAAGTTCAACTTCAACGAAACTTGCAGAATCCGCGGATCAAAAGCCGCGGCAATCCGCCCGAAGCTCGAAGAGCTCTCATTGGTAGAAAGCGTGGAATAACCAGTCACCGTGCCAGCCGGAGAAATCGCGCCGACAAAGTTCGTATGGTTAAACACGTTGAAAACATCAAGACGCGCTTGTAGGTTCAGCTGCTCGCGGAACTTGAAAATCCTGCTCACCGCAGCGTCGAAATTAACGGTGTTCGGTCCGCTGATCGCATTGCGCGCGAGATTACCGAAAGTGCCCAAAGCATTCGGTGAAAACGCCGCCGGGTTTAGGAACTGTACGCATGGTGTTACGCCGTTATTGCAACCGGTATTAGTAGCCGCCACGCTGCTGAGAACCTGATTCGGGCGATCATTGCCAAGCCCTGTCAGCGAGTTATCCTTGCCCACCGTCACGTTCAACGGTTGTCCGCTAGAAGCGTGAATCAGCGGCGCTAACTCCCACCCGCTCAACAGCCGGTTTACCATCGGAGTGCCGCGCTTCATTTCACTCGTAATCACAAGTGTCGTATTGAAGTTGTGGCGTGTATCGAACACGCAACGGCCCCAATCGGCATGGCGATTAAAGGGTTGCGAGTTAGACGAACCGGCCAGCGCCGCGCCGAAATCGGCATCAGAGATGCAATTCGACAAAGTGTAATTCGCCAAGAACGTGAAGTTATTAGCGAAACGATGCTGAACCGACATCAAAGCGCCGTTATAGTGAGCCACTGCGCCGTCATCCATAGTGTTAATGCTGGCGTAAGCCTTGCCCAACGTTGGGTTTGCCAAATACAGAACGCGACGTTGATTGGTATTCGATGTAGTGGAACAGGCACCTGCTTTCGTCAGTCCGTATTGGCCCGCTACGCAGTTTCCCGGAATGTAAACGGAAGGATCTACTTCTCCGCCGCCGCTCCAGAGATGCGTTGTCTTATTGCCAAGATAGCTTAGAGACACCATCCAATTCGAGGCCACTTGGCGCTGATAGGTCATGTTCCAGTTGCCTACATAAGTCGGCTTTGGATTAATTGGGAAATTCACGTAAACACCGGCCGTCGGAAAGTAAGCCTTGGTGGTGGGGAATGGATTGCCTCCTGCGTAGCCCTGCCATGGATTCGTCAGTCCGCCCACAGGATTCGGCGTATCAAGCGCAGTGCCCGTAGGAGCATTGGTCGTTTCGCGCTCGTTAAACCAAGTTTCGGCCTGATCATAAAGAATGCTTCCGCCCACGCGCAAAGTATCTTTACCTGTGCCGCTCGGACTCCAAACTAAACCTACGCGCGGCGCAAAGTTGGGAATGTGACCGTTCCAGTTAGCGGCCGGAATACCGGGGTCGCCGGGAAAGAATAAGCCAGCCGGTGCGTTCGGATGCACGCTGCTGAATTGGCCGGCATAAAATCCGGGAAGGCTGAACGACGTGCCACGTTTGTACTTGTCCGGATCAGAGAAGGTTGGTTCCCAACGAAGGCCCAGGTTGATGGTCACATGCGGCGACAGCTTGATGCTGTCCTGCGCGTAGAAGCTCATCAGCCATTGCCGCAAGTCGTCCGGCGTAGCGTTGGTCTGTGTAAAGTCGCTTGGCAGGCCCAACAAGAAATCCGCCAGGCCAAGGCCGGTTCGCGAAGCATTAAACGTGAAATTGCCGTTCTCATTAAAGCCCGAGACGGTATTATTCTGCACGCGTTCTACGTTGGCGCCAAAGGAAAACTCATGCTTTCCGCGAATTACGTCCACATCGTCCGCCAGCTGATAGCTGGTCACGTTGAAATGCCCAGGAGCGCACGTTCCGCAGAAAGTGCTGAATCCACCCGTGACGCTCAGCAGTAAAAAGTTCGGCACAGCGCTATACATGTTGATTCCGAGCATGGTCGGATTGATCGGGATATCCGTCGGTCCGCGGTTGTCACGCCGGCGGTTAAACGTAACGTGAAAGGAGTTCACCGTGCCGGGCCCAAAAATGTAGGTATCTCCGATCACGGCCGATTGCGCTAATTCCAAGTTGCCCGCTTGCGTGGTGGTGAGCAAATTCTTGCCATCGTAAGTGGGCGGATTTTGGAATGCATCTGCGAAGTAACGACCGAACAGTGAATGCTTTTCGTTAATCACATAGTCGCCCTTGCCAATGTATTGGTTTTCATCGCCCGTCACGGGGATGCCATAAGTGACCACGCCGCACGCATTGGCGGAAGCTATCGGCAAATACTTGGTCGCCATGTTCACGGCCACCGCATTGAGCGCACTAGCCGGAATCATGTTACCGGCGAAGGCAGGTCCGCCGCTGGTTGGATTAGTCAAGGTCAGGGCTTTACCGCTCGATTGACAGCCGGCACCCGCAATACCGCTGAAGTCGCCGTTCAGCATCGCAGCGTTCGGGATGCTCGTGCTGGTCGAAGCGGGGTTCGAACGATTGCGCGTTCCTTGGTAGCCACCGAAATAGAACAGTTTGTCTTTGATTAAAGCGTTTCCAGCGGTGCCGCCGAACTGGTTGCGCTTCAGACTATCGCGCGACAGTGCAAAAAAGTTGCGTGCATTCATGTCGCCGTTGCGTAGATATTCAAACAAATCGCCGTGCAAAGCATTCGTGCCCGACTTCGTGACAGCGTTGACCGTCGCGCCGGGGTGCGTGCCAAACTTCGACGAAACGGCGCTGGTCTCCACACTGAACTCTTGTAAAGCGTCGGGGAACGGAATGGGCAGGTTCACGTTCGACATGGGATCGGTATTATCGGCGCCGTCCAAAAGATACGCCGTCCCGTTACCCTGGCCGCCCGCCACCGAAATGCGCGTTGAACTGAAGAATGTTTTGCTACCCGTATCGCCGCTATCTCCATAAGCCGCGCCGCCCAAGGTGATGATCAGCTGAGTCGCTTGCCGCCCGTTCAAAGGCAGTTCAGCAATCCGCTTCTGGTCGACCAGCGTCGACACAGACGACTCCTTCGTCTCCACCATACTGGCCGTTGCGCTCACTTCCACGCTCTCCGATGTGGAGCCAATCTGCATAGGAGCGTCGAGCTGAATGTTGTTGTTCACCGTCAGTTCAATGCCGTCTTGAATGTAATTCTTAAAACCCTGCGCCTTCACCTCTAAACGATATGGGCCAATCGGAAGGTTGGGCAAGGTGTAGGCACCCGATGGGTTGGTTCGGGTTGTGCGAACCAGATCCCGGCCAATTTGCGTCATAGAGACTTCGGCATTGGCAATCGCCGCGCCCGATGGGTCTGTGACGGTCCCGCTGACTTGCGCCTGGGCCGAAGCTTGTGCCTTGGCAGCGGTTGGAAAGAGAAAAACTGCAGCAGTGGCGAGCAGTGCGCATGAAACCGCGGCACACGTTGCCTTATGTAAATCCGAAAACCACATGGTCTTCATCCCCTTTATCTACAAAGCCAGACTAAACCGGCAGCAAAACGCTGCTAGTGCCTAGAGTCTAGCAAAGATACCTGTTTTCAACTAGCAAAACCATCTAAACGAATCGTTTAAAGATGCTAAACGTTTCGAACCTGTGATTTACAAGACAAAGGCCCCGCCGGTGGGCGAGGCCTTCTCGATAGGTAAGCTTGCGTCGAAGCGTCAGAAGATAAATTTCGCCGCCATCTGAATAATGCGCGGCGAACTGAACGTCGTGATCTGCCCGAACTGCGCACTCGTGATGGAGACAGTGGGATTGCTCCAGTTTCCATGATTGAAGATGTTGAAGAAATCGCCACGAACTTCAAGGCGGAGCTTCTCTTTTATCGCGAACTGGCGGTCGAGCGCCATATCGACGTTCCAGTAACCCGGTCCAATGATAATGTCACGGCCCGCGTTGCCGAAAGTGCCGGTGGCTTGTTTGGCGAAGTCACCTACGTTGAACCAGGAAGACAATGTCTGGTTTACCGGATAGAGTTGCGTGTTGCCCACCACATTCGGGCGATCGAGCCCTTGGCCCGTCTGTGAAATATCGGTACCGCCATCGGTAGGTGTCAGCGGCGCACCGCTGTTTGCACTGAAAATGGGCGAAATCTGCCAACCACCGGTTACCTTCTTCAGCAAAGCGTTGCCAACCGCAGGACTGCTGATCGCGAGCGAAGCCACTACAATCTGGCGGTGATCATAAATACAGCTTCCCTTCTCTCCATTGCGGTTGTTAGGATTTTGATAAAGCGTACCCGCCAGCTCACCTTGGAAGTCAACCGTACTTACGCAGTGAGACCAGGTATGATTCACCAACAACGTGAAGTGGTTGGCAAAACGGTGTTGCAGCGAAGTCAACAATCCGTTATAGCTCGAAAGGCCGCCGTCATCAGCTTGCACAATGCTGCTGTAGTACTGGCCAATCGCGGGATTTTCCAGGTAAAGCAGACGCCTTTGATTGGTGCTTGCCTTGCTACCGGGAATGTATACCGCCGGGTTGATATCGTAAGCGCCCCAAATGTGATTCGTCTTGTTGCCAATGTAGTTCACGGTCAGCAGCCAATCCTTCGCAAGCTGACGCTGGTAGCTGAAGTTCCACTGCATCATATAAGTTGGCTTCATGCTGGGCGGAATACTTACATAGGTGCCACCGATGGGGAAAATGGCTGCACCTGGAAACGGATCGCCGCCGGGATACGCGCCCCACGGATTCGAAAATTGGATGCCCGTCGTGGTGCTGGTGTTCGTTACCGACGACGCATACGGCGGATTCGTCGTCCACCGTTCGTTGAAGAAAAGTTCCGGGTTGTCATGCATCAAAGCGAACGCGGTGCGAATCGTTTGTTTGCCATCCCCCTTCGGATCCCAAACCAATCCAATCCGCGGCGAACTGGTCAGCCAATGAGTAGCCGTAAAGTTGTGGCCGTATTTGTTCCCCGGATCGTTATAAAACAGTAAACCAGCCGGCGCGTTCGGGTACAACGTGCTCACCGTACCGGCATTGAAAGCGGCCTGCGAGAACTGGTTTCCGCGATTCTGCGCATCATACGCAGGCAGCGTTGGTTCCCAACGAAGGCCGTAATTCACCGTCAAGTGCGGCGAAAACCGATACGAATCCTGCGCATAAACGCCGGTCACGTATTGGCGCATGGCGTTCGGATTCGGATTGCCTTGCACGTACGAACTCATTTTTCCAAGCAGGAAGTCGGCCAGCGCGTCGCCCGTGATGGTTCCGTTAAACGTGGAAATTCCATTCACCTGCTGATTGTTGACAATGTTCATTTCCAGACGTCGTGCATCTACGCCGAATGCCATTTGGTGCTTGCCGCGGATCACCGTGAAATCGTCCGATAACTGATACGTATTCACGTCGAAGTGACCGGGCGCACACGTGCCGCATCCACCGCCTAGATTGTAGTTGCTGACCGAGAAATCGATATAGTTCGGAAGCAATTCAAAACTGTTGACCCCCAGGCTCTGCGGGCTGATCAAATTCGGAGCCGCACCGCGATTGTCGCGCCGCCGGTCAAACGTCGCGTGGAAGGAATTCAGAACAGTAGGGCTGAGGGAGTAAGAATCGCCAAACGTCGCCGTCTGCGCACGATCCTGGTTGCCGGCCGTCGTGGTCGTCAGAAGGTTCGATCCGTTGAAGGTGGTCTCAGCCGTGTAGTCGTAAATGTAGTAGCGGAAATACAGGCTTTGTTTTTGGCTCGCCACATAGTCGCCGCGCCCAATCCATTGGTCATCGGGATTGTTGGCCGGAATGCCAAACAGCACGAGCCCGCAAGGATCGGAACTCTTTGGGAAATAGGTGGTAGCAATTTTCAAAGCCGCCGGGTCGAACAAGCTCGTCGGAATCTGGTTGCCTGCATAAGCGGCCGCACCGGTAACCGCCGAAACGTGCAGTTGAATCGCCGCTTTCGATTGACATCCGCCGTTTGACTTCAGACCGTCCAATACCGAAAAGTCGCCATTTAAAGCGGCAGCGGTGGGAACATAGCTGATCGTGCTCGGCGGATTGCTGCGCTGCCGTGTCCCCTGATAGCCGCCAAAAAAGAACAGCTTGTCTCTAATAATGCGTCCGCCCAGCACCCCACCGTACTGGCTGCGCTTCAGCGTGTCGCGCGCATTCGTTCCCTCCTGGCGCGCATTGAAATCACCGTTGCGCAGAAACTCGAACGCATCGCCGTGGAAAGCGTTCGCGCCCGATTTCGTAACCGCGTTCACTACACCACCTGGATGCAGGCCATACTGCGCAGGCAGTGCATTCGTCTGCACGCTAAATTCCTGCAGCGCGTCCGGGAACGGCAAAGGCAGATTGACGTTGCTGAAAGCATCGTTGTTATCGCCACCGTCCAACAGGTAGTTCACACCGTTGGCTTGGCTGCCGGCGATCGAAAAGGTGCCTGATCCGTTCGACCCTTGAATATTCTTGCTACCCGTGAGATCGCCGCCCGGCGTCGAGGTCGCCGCGCCCGTCAGCAAAATCAATTGCGTCGGGTTGCGGCCATTCAACGGCAAATCCACCATGCGCTTTTGATCAATCACTTCTGACAACGAACTGTCTTTGGTCTCCACCATCTCAGCATTTGCAGATACTTCCACGTTCTCGGTTATGGAACCAATCTGCATCGTGACATTCAGCTCGACGTTGCTGCCCACCTGGAGCGTAATGCCGGTCTGTTTGTAATTCTTGAATCCAGTGCTAGTGACATCCAGCTCATAAGGACCAACGGGCAAGTTCGGTAAGGCGTATCGCCCTTGGGGATCAGTTACCGTCTGGTGGACTTGCTGCTTGTCCACCTCTGTCATTTTTACTTGAGCTCCACCAACAGCGGAACCGGAGGGATCTATAACATAGCCGTTGACACCGGCAATCGCCACCGCTTGCGCTTCAAGCTGACAAGGCATAAAAAAGGCAGCAGCTAACAACGCCGCAACACAAAGGGATTTCTTTTCCCCAAACACTGAAACCAACATGGTTCACTCCTAATTCTTACCAGTTTCGCGCTGGCACGCACCATTTGCGAGTGATTGAATTTTATCAATAGAATATTCAGCGAACTAGTGAAAAGTAGTAAAGGAATGCTTAAGTTTGTTTAAACGAAGTGGGCAATCGCTGCTAGAACTTCAAACAAATCTTGCCAAAATGCCGCTGGCTTTCCATGTAGCGCAAAGCTTCCTTCAGGTACGTCCACTCGAAGGTTTGGTCTATCGCCGGCTTTACTTTGTGAAACTCAATAGCGCGATTCATCTGCTCGAACATGTTACGCGAACCAACGAAAATGCCTTGAATGCGGGCGCTGCTAACCAAAAGAGAGACCGGCGTGATAGCCGCATCGGCGCCACCCAACACGCCAATCACACTAATTGCGCCATGGGTGCGCAACGCTTTCATGCTGCGCGCCAACGTATTGCTGCCGCCCACTTCAATAATGTGGTCTACCCCTTCGCCGCCGGTTAACTTACGCGCTGCTTCGTCCCAGTTAGGCGTCGTTTTGTAGTTGATGGTTTCGTGTGCGCCTAACTTCCTGGCGTGCGCGATTTTTTCATCGCTGCTGGAAATAATAATCGTGCGCAACCCCGCTAACACCGCAAATTGCAATGCAAAAATTGAAACTCCGCCCGTACCCTGCAGCAGCACCGTGTCGCCGGGCACTGCGCCCGCATGTCCGAACAACGCGTGCCAGGCAGTAACGCCAGCGCAAGGCAACGCCGCAACTTCTTCATCGCTCAAGGAAGCGGGTGCCTGCACTAAGCCGTCTTCCGAAAACAGTGCATATTCCGCCGCCACGCCGTCAATCGACCCACCCAATGCGGAATTCGATTTCTCTCTCGATGGCGGCCCTTCAATCCACTTCTGAAAGAAACACGCCGCCACGCGGTCGCCCTTTTTCACTCGCGTCACACCGCTGCCAACCTCTTCCACCACACCCACACCATCCGAAAGAGGAACCATAGGCCGCTTCAGCCGCGGATTGTAGACACCCCCCACCATCATGTAATCGCGATAGTTCAGCGATGCCGCCAGCATCCGCACCAACGCCTGACCGGGTCCCGGAACCGGCTTTTCTCTGTCCACCAGCGCCAGCTTGTCTATACCGAATTCCTGTATCTCGAAAACCTTCACGAAGCCACCTCATGCTGCAGCCGCGCCGTGAACTCAATCAACTTCTCCAGTTTGCGCCGAGCCGATCCACTATCAATCGATTCCACTGCCATCGCGACCGCCGACTTTAAATCAATCGCTTTGCGCGATACAAACAGCGCAGCCGCCGCATTCGCAACTACGATGTCGCGCTTGGGCCCGGGTTCGCCTTCCAGAATGCCGCGAATAATCGTTGCATTAGTTTCGCTATCGCCGCCCTGCAAGTCTTCTAAGGTCGCTTCCGCCACGCCAAAATCGGCAGGCTGCCACCGCCCTTTCTGCACGCCGTTCTCTTCCACCTGGAAAACGGTTGTCGGCCCCGTGGTCGAAATCTCGTCCAGCCCATCGGCCCCGTGTACCACAAACGCGCGGTCGATACCCATCCTGGCCAGCGCCATCGCCATGAGTTCAGCAGCGCGCACGGAAAATGCGCCGATCAACTGGACTCGAGCGCGCACAGGGTTGGTCAGCGGCCCCAACAAATTAAATATCGTTCGACCCTTCAAAAGCAGCCGGGCTTCTTGCGCATGCTTCACCGCCGGATGCAACAGCGGTGCGTAAAGAAACCCAATACCCGTTTCGCGAATGCAATCCGCCACTTGGTCCGCAGGCAAGGTCACTGAAATGCCCAAGGCCTCCAGCACATCGGCACTGCCGCATTGACTGGTGATTTTGCGGTTGCCATGTTTCGCCACACGCTGCCCCGTCCCCGCCACCACGAACGCCGTAGCCGTCGAAACATTAAAGGTATTGGTTCCCGAGCCACCGGTGCCGCATGTGTCAATCACCGGATTATCTTCCTGCTGCAAATCCACCGCGTGCGCCATTTCCCGCATGGCGGAAGCAAAGCCCACCAACTCGGCCACGGTCTCGCCCTTGCGGCGAAGATGCTGCAACACGGCAGCAATTCCTTCGGTGTCCATGCTCCCGGAAAGCATGCGGCGCATCAGGTCGTGTGCCTCCGCTTGCGTCAAATGCACGGAGTTACGAAACGGAAGATGAGACATAGCTGAACTATTCATTCGATCACTGGCACGTAGCGTAGAGACGAGGCCGCCAACAACAAGCCCCGGTCGTCAAGCGCTGCGGTTCCAAAGCGGCTGCACCGAAAACGAAGAAACTCCTCCAGGAAAAAAGCAGAAAACCGGTGGTCGCTCACCGTGCGGCCCTTCCAAGCAACTCTCCTATTCGAAAATCGAAGCGGTGACTCTTCCCCTAAAAGCTACCACCACACGGATCGCCTCAAACCGTTACCCGCTTGGCCGTCGGCAAACCCCAGATAATCGGGCGTGTGCACACATCCGCGCCCTCTCTACAAGATAGCGCGTAGGCGCCCCCACTTTTCTTTCTCATATAGTACATACAATAGACACAACCATGAAGCTTGCCCGTGTTTGCTCCCTCGCTATCATCGTGCCGATCTTGACGCCCTTTCTTGCCAGCGCCCAAGACTGGCCCGCGTACGGCGGCGGCTTAGAAGAAATTCGCTATTCGAAACTCAAACAGATCAACCGCAAGAACGCTGCCCAATTGCAAGTGGCCTGGACCTTCGACACCGGCGACGCCTTCAACGGCTCCGAATTCCAATGTAATCCTCTCATCGTGAACGGCGTACTCTATGCCACCACGCCAAAATCGAACGTCGTAGCGCTCGATGCAGCCACCGGCAATCTCAAGTGGCGCTATGAGCCGGGCGAAGGCGCAAAAGTCATCGGCAAATTACGCAATCGCGGCTTGACATATTGGTCGGAAGGCGTGGAGGCCCGCATCTTCGCCGGTTGGCGGCAGTACCTTTATTCCATCGACGCCAACACCGGCAAACCTGATATGAAGTTTGGCGATAACGGCCGCATTGATCTACGTAACGATCTGGGCCGCGAACCCAAGGACATGGTAGGCCTCACAACCCCCGGCATGATCTACCAAGACATGCTCATCATCGGCAGTCTCTTAAGTGAAACGCTCCCCACGGCTCCTGGCGACATCCGTGCCTACGACGTCCACACCGGCAAATTGCGCTGGTCGTTCCACACCATCCCGCATCCCGGCGAATTCGGCTACGAGACTTGGCCGAAGGACGCCTGGACCTATAGCGGCGCAGCCAACGACTGGACCGGGCTCGCCATAGATCAAAAACGCGGACTCGTCTTCGTGCCCACCGGCTCAGCCGCCTTCGATTTCTACGGCGCCAATCGCGTTGGCGATAATTTGTTCGCCGATTCACTCATCGCGCTCGATGCCAAAACCGGCAAACGTGTTTGGCATTTCCAGGAAGTACATCACGATATCTGGGATCGCGATCTGCCCTCCCCCCCTAGCCTGGTAACCATCAAACACGATGGCAAAATGATCGACGCCATCGCACAAACAACCAAATCCGGTTACGTCTACGTCTTTGATCGCGAAACCGGCAAGCCGCTCTTTCCGATTGAAGAACGTCCGGTGCCCGCCTCTGATCTGCCCGGCGAAGTCGCCGCCGGAACACAACCTTTCCCCACACGGCCGGCGCCCTTTGCCCGCCAAGGGCTGACGGAAGACTTACTCACCGATCGCACCTCCGCAGCGCATGAAGCAGCACTAGCGCGCTTCAAGCAAATCCGCAGTGCCGGCCAGTTTGTACCCGCCAGCGAGCAAGGCACAGTCATTTTCCCCGGCTTCGATGGCGGAGCCGAATGGGGCGGCAGTGCCTTCGATCCCGAAACCGGCGTGCTCTATGTGAACGCCAACGAAATGGCTTGGATCTTGCGCATGGTAGAGCAGCACGATACCGCCAGCGCTTCCGGCAAAGAGCTATACATGAAAAACTGCTCCTCTTGCCATCGCCCTGATCTCGCGGGCGGCCCACCCGA
>Ga0182012_10007413_pt1 | contig 10975 bp, 5 predicted proteins | sample 612S2SmetaG_FD_120486 | JGI IMG/M metagenome (GOLD analysis project Ga0182012, IMG submission 120486) | Permafrost microbial communities from Stordalen Mire, Sweden - 612S2S metaG | ecosystem: Environmental > Terrestrial > Soil > Wetlands > Permafrost | place: Sweden: Stordalen | collected...
GCGCGGACTCGCGCAGCGTCATCGCATCCATGATCAGCCCGATGTCCCGCGGGGCGGGCAGTCGTCCGAAGCGATGCAGGTACCAGATGGTCACCGCTTCCTCGGAAATCGGATAACCTTCAACCGGCAGTTCCATGGAGCATCCCTCGCCCGACGGTCCGAACGCCTCACCGGCGTCGCGCATTGCGTCCGTTCGATCCTGCATCATCGCCTGCCGCGGTCCGGCGTCGCGTTGAAGCAACGCCGGAGCGCATACGCCTCGTGGCCGGGTAAAGCCTGAACCGCACCACACCGCATGGACGCGTATGCCCCGCAGTTAGGGACTTTTCCCTCCATTTTCCGAACGGCGGTCGTGCAACGCCGTTGCAGGCCGCCAGTCTCAACTCGCTGTCACTCCTGCGCCCTGGCCGGATCAGCAAGGGAGCGGCGAATTGTGCGCGCAGGCGGCCTTGCGGCGCAATTGCAGCCAATCCAGCTCAGGCCTCTGGCCCAAGCGAGGTCGGTGCAGGGATGAAGAGAGCGACATGGGCGATCTCGCTCGCCGGCACTGCACTCGGCTTCACGCTCGTCGTGTGGCTCGGCGCCGGAAAAATAGTTCACGCTGCCCGCGCACCTATCGCTGGCACTGTCGCTGGTCCGGCGCGCGCGAAATATCGTGATCGGGGCGCCCACACGGCTCCTGTGGCAGGCGCTGAAGGCACGGCGGCTTCGGACACGCGCAAAAGAACGATTCTGACGACCGCACGCGCCCGGGTGCCGTCGGACAGTCCGGCTAACACCATGCGCTTTTGCAATGGAGTCGATGCGCCCCGATCTGTGATCCCAAAGCGGTGTGGCTAGGAACCGGGCCAAACGGCCGTGCGTTGCGACACGAGTCCAATATCAACGGATGCCAAACGCAAACGATGCTATTGCCAACGTGGTTGTTGGGCTCAAACCTGCGGGACCGACCAGGACCAGAAGGCATGTCCTGCCGAAGCCGCCATCACCGCTGACAGTTGACGCCCGGACGGGTCCAATCCGACGCCTTGGCCTGATCGTTCCCATCCTTTCGCTGCTCGCCGCTCCTGCGGCCCGCGCCGACCAGCCGCAATCGGAGCTGGTAAAGCGCGGCGAGTATCTGGCACGCGCCGGCGACTGCTTCAGTTGCCACACCCAGCCGGGCAGCCCGGCCCTGGCCGGCGGGCGGCAAGTCCAGACGCCGTACGGCACCATCGCCTCACCCAACATAACGCCGGACCAGGAAACCGGCATCGGCAAGTGGAGCGATCAGGACTTCTACCGGCTGATGCACGACGGCATCGATCGTCATCGCGACGACATCTATCCGGTGATGCCGTTCGACCATTACACGAAGGTGACGCCTGAAGACGTGAAGGCGATCAAGGCCTATTTGTTCAGCCTGCCGCCGGTGCACGCGCCACGGCAGCCGAGCCACCTGGCATTTCCGTTCAACGTCCGCACCTCGCTGATCGCCTGGAGCACGCTGTTCTTCAAACCCGGCACGTTCGAGCCCGAGCGGTCGCGGTCCGAGTCGTGGAATCGCGGCGCCTATCTCGTGCAGGGGCTTGGCCATTGCGGCTCATGCCACACGCCCCGAAATATCCTGAGCGGCAGCGAGCAGAGCAATGCCCTGGGCGGCGGCGAGATCAAGGGCCAGGGCTGGTTCGCGCCCAACATCACTTCCGACGTGCGGGAAGGGATCGGCGGCTGGAGCGAGCAGCAGCTCGTCGAATACCTGAAGACCGGTATCGCTCCCGGCCGTGCGATCGTCGCCGGGCCGATGAGCGAGACAATCCATAGCAGTCTGCGCTACCTCACCAATGAGGATGTACGAGCGATCGCTACCTACCTGAAGGAGGCTCCCGGCAAAGAGCTGTACAGCGAGAAGCGCTCGACCTGGTCGGCGGGCGAGACGGCCTACCTCGACTACTGCGCGTCCTGCCACCAGCTCGATGGCCGAGGCATCGCGGGCGGGGTGCCCTCGCTTGCCGGCAACGGGATCGTGCTGGCGGGCGGCCCGGAGGACGTGATCCGTGCCATCCTGGGTGGGATGCCGGCGCACGGCGAGTACGGACCCATGCCTGGCTTCGCGACCGTTCTGTCCAGCGTCCAGATCGCGGAGATCGCGAACTATATCCGCACGTCATGGGGCAACAAGGCGCCTCCGACCGAAGACAGCTCGATGGTGGCCGACCTTGCTGGTCGGACCAATACGATGCTGGCCGGCACCGGGGGTTGCGAACAGGTCGCGCCGCCGGCGGTGGCCGAGGCGATCAGCAGTCACGGCATCGAGCACGATCTGCGGGACACCAACGCTTCAAATATGCTGGAGCAGATCGACGCTATTCTCCCGAAACTGGTCTCGGGCACCCCGCATGCGGAGTCCCTTGGGCAGGCCGATCTGGTGAACGGCTTGACCGCCGCCTACTGTCCGATCGTTATGGGCGATCAAACCCTGCCGCCCGAACAGCGCGTATGGCAGCTCCAGCACTTCGCGACGCTCGTCTATACCGAGCTTGCGTCGAAGCGGAAGCCAGCGCAGCGGCAATCGGACATCGAAGAGCGGCAGCGCTGACGTCCCGGGCCGCCGTCCTGACCGACGCCGACCTGGTGCCCCGGCCGCGCGCCATGGAGTCCCGGCACCGTTAGATCAGCGTCCGTCCTGCAACAGGCGGTCCACTGTCGCGGTATCGATGCCGGTGGTCTGGGGCAGGTCGGCCTTCCGCTGGAAGCTGCGCACGCCAGCTTCGGTCATCGGCCCCATCCGTCCATCAATCGCGCCATGGTAAAAGCCTCGGTCCTGCAGCGCATGTTGGACGCGCCTGACCTCATCCTGGCCGAACGGCCGGGTCAGAGCGGACCGCGGCTGATCGTCGGTTTTTGCGAATTGCCCGGATGGCCCAGGCGTGGCTTGCGCCATGCCGGGCCACGATGAACCGCGCGCGTTCACAGGCTGCGATACCCCCGGTTGGGCTCCAGCGGCTCCTGGTTGAACAACCCTTGCTTGGGCGGGAGCCGGCGGACCGGCTGTCGCTTGTGCGGCTTGGCCGGCTGGCGCCGGGACAGAAGGCAACCCGCCCTGGGCAGCCGACTGCGGCTGAGCGCCAGCCGGCACCGCCGGCATGGTTTTCGGAGCGGGCGCGGGGACCGGGCCAGGGGACAGCGCGACGGCTGCGGCCGTCGGCGGGTTGACTTGTCCGGACGGTGGTCCGGACGCTGTGGTGGATCGGCTGGAGCCACTGTCGCCCGCGCGGCCGTGGAGCCAGTACGATCCGGCGACGAGCAGCGCCAGGACGCCGATGCCAGCGCCGATCCCCAAGGTCGTGGCGATCGACCGGTTGCCGGGCCGCGCCGCAACGCCCCCGCCCTCTGCCGGCGTCAACGCGTCAAGTCCTGCGGGCCTTGCGCTCTCGGTCGTGGGTCCCTCGATCGGAGGCGTGGATTCGCGCAACGCCATGGCATCCATGATCAAGCCGACTTCCGGCGCGCCTGGCAGTCGTCCGAAGCGCTGCCGGAACCAACTTGTCACCGATTCGTCCGAAATCGGAAAACCCTCGACTGGCAGTTCCATGGTGGCATCCCTCTGCTTGACGATCAAACGCCGCAGCGGCGTCGCCGGTTCTCTTTTCGCAGGGACCACCGATTCACCGCTGGCGCGGTGCGCAAATGGAGCCTGCGCGTTCCAAGGCGCGACAGTGACCGCCCGCTCATCCCCTGAACCGCACCAGCTTTCCTGCCGGCGCCCCCAGCACCTCGTCCTCCCGCATCACCGGGCGCCCGCGGACGATGGTGGCAGCGGGCCAGCCGGTGACCTCCGTCCCGTCGTAGGGGGTCCAGCCGCAGGGCGAGACGATCCACGCGTTCTCGATCCGGCGCCGGCGCCTCAGGTCGACCAGCGTGAAGTCGGCATCGTAGCCGGCGGCGAGCCGCCCCTTGCCGACAATGCCGTACACGCGCGCCGGGCCGGCGCACATCAGGTCCACCAGGCGCGACAACCCCAGCCGTCCGGCATTCACGTGGTTCAGCATCAGCGGCACGATTGTCTGCACCCCGGTCATGCCGGAGGAGCAGGTCGGCCACGGCGCCTCCTTCCTGGCCCGCGGATGCGGCGCGTGGTCCGACCCCACGGTATCCACCGTCCCATCGGCGATCGCGTTCCAGGCTGCCTCGAAGTGACGGCGGCCGCGGATCGGCGGGTTCATCACGCTGTAGCCCTGCAGCCGCTCGTAGCATTCGGGCGCCACCTGGGTCAGGTGGTTCGCCAGCACCTCGACCGTGGCAATGTCGCGAAAATCCTTGAGGTAGAGCAGCTCTTCGGCAGTGGTGACGTGCAGGATATGCGCCGGCCGGCCGGTCTTGCGCGCCAGGGCCATCAGCCGGCGGGTGCCGAGGAACGCCGTCTCCTCGTCGCGCCATTTCATATGGGTGCAATATGGATCGCCGGTGTGGAACAGCGGCTTGCGCGCGCGCAGCCGGTCGTCGTCCTCGCTGTGAAAGCCGATGCGGCGCCGCCCCGAGCGCATGGCCAGTTCGATATGCGCGTCGTCCTCGATCAGCAGGTCGCCGGTGGAACTACCGGCGAAAATCTTGATCGCGCAGACGCCGCGGGCGAGTTCCAGCTCCGCCAGCGCCGGGATGTTGCTCTTGGTGCCGCCAACATACAGGCCGATGTCGCACCAGGACACTTGCTCGACATAGTCCTGCTTCACGGCGAGCCGCTCGGCGTCTGTCAGCGGCGGGGTGGTGTTCGGCATGTCGAACACCGCGACCAGCCCGCCGAGCACTGCCGCCCTGGTGCCGGTGGGCACCGATTCGACGGATTTGTCGCCGGGGTCGCGCAGATGCACGTGCGGGTCGATCAGACCGGGCAGCACATGCAGGCCGGACGCATCGATGGTCTCGTCCGCGGTGGCGCCGGCCGGCACACCGAGCGCGGCGATACGGCCTTCGCGCACGCCGACATCGGTGGCCTCCATCCCCCAGGGCAGCACACAGGTGCCGTTGCGGATCAGCAGGTCGTAATGCTCGGCCATGAGCGCGGGTCTCCGGGAAGCGGGTGGCGGCGCGCCACAATAGGCTGACGCCTGCCGGCGACAATCTTGCGCGCCGGCCAGCGCGATCGTGATTGGCCGCGATCCGGTGTTCGCCCGACCGTCATGGGCCTCCGCCGAAAGCGGACCCCGAGGACCACGGTCATTGCACATGATGGATCAGCCGACCACCAGGCCGTTGCCGCGGGTCCCCCCTGCCAGCCGGCCATATCTCCGCCAGTAACAACATGGCGAACGCAGCCAACCCAATGCCGACAGCCGGACCAGGCCTCCTCCAAGCACTGGTCCCGGCGTACTTCGCGATGTCGATGTCGACCGGCATCATCTCGATCGCATCGCACCAACAGGGCTTCGATCTTCTTGCCCTGGCGCTCTTCGGGTTCAATCTGGTCGCCTACCTGACGCTCAGCGTCATCTTCATTGCTCGGGCGTTCCTCGTCCCGCGAGACGTCTTCGCTGACCTTTTCTCGTACGCCCGTGGGCCCGGCTATCTCACCACCGTCGCCGGTACTTCCCTGATCGGCAGCCAGGTCTGGCTGTTCACCTCGATGCACGGCGTGGCCGCAGGACTGTGGTGGCTGGCGCTCGCGCTGTGGGTTTTGTGCATCTACAGCTTCTTCACAGCGATTATCGTGCGCGAATTCAAGCCAACATTGGAGAACGGACTCGACGGCGGCTGGCTGGTGATCGTTGTCGCCACCCAATCCATCGCGATCCTCGGCAGCTTCGTGATTGAAGCACTGCCTCACAAGGACATCATGCTATTCACATGCCTCGCGTTTTTCATGCTGGGGGGGATGCTTTACCTTGTGATGATCGGGCTTATCGTCCACCGCGGCCTGTTCTTCCACATGGACTCGGACCAGCTTACGGCACCTTACTGGATCAACATGGGTGCCGCGGCGATAACCACGCTAGCCGGGTCCCAACTGCTTCTGCTTGCCAAGACCGAGCCAATCGCAGCGAGCCTGGACCAGTTCCTGGCCGCCGCCGTCATGATCTTCTGGGCCACCGCCACATGGTGGATCCCCTTGCTGGCGTTGGTAGGCGCCTGGATGATCATCGTCCAACGCAGGCCGCCGGTTTATAGCGTCGGCCTCTGGTCGATGGTGTTTCCGCTTGGCATGTACACCGCGGCGACCTGGAGCTACGCGACCGCCCTCGATCTGGCCTTTCTGAAATGGATCCCAGGCTGTTTTATCTTCGTTGCCTACGCGGCGTGGGTGATGACCGCCGTCGGCATGGTCAAGCGGCTGATCGCGTTCGCGCGCGGCGGGATGCGCGCAGCCAGCCGCTATGTCGATGGTCGTGCGACGGTCTCCGGCGTCCGCCGCCAGAGCCAAGGGTCATCGCGCATAACGGATCAGCCGGCCGCCCGGCTGTCGCCGCTCCAGCCTCTCAGCCCTCGAACCATTGCGCCGGCGGCGCCCGTCACGAGCGGCGAGGCCCGCCGGCTCAGCCTGCCGATCCTCTGCCTGCTGGCGTTCATCGTCGGCAGCGTCACCGGCGTGGGCGCCGTGGTGTTCCGCGACCTGATCGGCTTCGTGCACAACCTGATGTTTCTTGGCCAGATATCGTTCGCCTATAACTCCAGCGTCTTCACGCCGATCAGCCCGTGGGGACCGTTCGTGATCCTGGTGCCGGTGTTCGGCGGCATCGGCGTCACCTTCATCGTCAACACCTTCGCCCCCGAGGCGCGCGGCCACGGCGTGCCGGAGGTGATGGACGCGATCTACTTTGGCCGCGGAATCATCCGGCCAATCGTGGCCGTCGCCAAGTCGCTGGCCTCGGCGCTGGCGATCGGCAGCGGTTCGGCGGTCGGGCGGGAGGGGCCGATCATCCAGATCGGCTCGGCGCTTGGCTCCGCCCTGGGCCAGGTCATCCGCATGGCGGTGGGTCAGCGGATCGTTCTGGTGGCCGCCGGCGCCGGCGCCGGCATCGCCGCCACATTCAACACCCCGATCGGCGGCGTGATGTTCGCCACCGAGTTGATGCTGCCGGAGATCAGCGTGAACACGTTCCTGCCGGTGGCGCTCGCGACCGGCACGGCCACTTTCATCGGCCGGCTGTTCTTCGGCCTTCAGCCCGCCTTCACCGTGCCCGCAACCCTGACCCCGCTGCCGGCCGAGATCAGCAGCGCGGTCGTCCTGTTGCTTTACGCTGCGCTGGGCGCGGTGGTCGGCGTCGCGGCGGCGGGGTTCATCAAGGGGCTGGGCTGGGCCGAGGACCGGTTCGAACGAATTTCCGGGCCGTACGACCGGCATATCATCGGAATGCTGGCGGTCGGCGCGCTGATCTACGGCCTGATGCAATGGCGCGGGCACTACTATGCGGAAGGGGTCAGCTACGACACGATCCAGGCCACGCTGCTGGGCCAGATCACCACCGGCTGGTTTCTGCTCCTGCTGTTCGCCTGCAAGCTGTTCGCAACGTCGGTGAGCCTGGGGTCGGGCTCGTCCGGCGGAATTTTTTCTCCATCGCTGTTCATGGGCGCCATGCTGGGCGCCGCCTTCGCGGGTCTGGTCTCCGCCGCAATCCCCGGTATGCCGCTCAGCCCGCCGGCGTTCGCGATGGTGGGCATGGGTGCCATGGTGGGCAGCGGCACCGGGGCGGCGATGACTGCGATTACCATGGTGTTCGAAATGACCCGCGATTACGACATCGTACTGCCGATGATCCTGGCGGTGGCGGTTGCCATGGGTGTCCGCCGTACCCTGTCGGCCGAAACGATCTACACGATGAAGCTGGTCCGGCGGGGACATCCGATTCCGCAGGCGCTGCACGCCAACACGTTCCTGATCCGCAGCGCACGAGACGTCATGCTGACCGATGTGCTGCTGCTGGACGAGGACGTACAATTCGGCGACTTCCTGCGTCAGGCGCCCGACACCGGGCGCCTGCAGCACGTGGTGGTGACGCGCGGAAAAATTCTGGTCGGTGTGATCCGGGTGAACACGGACCTGCAGCGGACGGTCAACGCGGCCGGCAGCGAGGTTCGGATGGGCGATCTCGCGCGGCGCGATTTCATCATCGTGCGCGAACGGGCGGTGGCTTTTCGCGTCATCGCCCGGATGTGGCGGCGCGGTGCGGCGATGGCAGTGGTGGTCAAGCAACAGGGCCGTCCCAGGCCAGAAACGGTGCTCGGCGTGATCACCAAGGAGCACATTGCCGACGCCGTTGCCAGCAACGTCCAGATCTACCCAGGCTGACAGGCCGCCCAGGCTGACAGGCCGCGCTGATCGGTGGGCCGGGACCAGGGGCTGGCTTTCCTAACCCGGGGCCGTCAAGCCGCCTGCCCGGCGGGAGTCGGGCGCAGCGAAGTATTTCAGAGCGTCGCCAAAATCGGTACCCGGCAGGCGCGATTCGCGGATATGGTAGCGACTCTGGTTCTTTGGAGTTCAGTGTGACGTGAACCGCGCAGGGCGACAGGAACCTGCCAACCGAGGCTCGGAAGACACCGGGCGGACGTCCAGCGCCCCTGCGGACGCGGCCCGCGCGGACGATCCGATCGGCCAGGCGGCGCCGGCCGGGAACGAGGCGTGGCTCCGCCTCGCCCTGGAGGCGGGCGGCATCGGCGTGTGGGAGTGCGACTACGCTTCCGGGGCGATGATCTGGTCGCCGGAGCAGTACCGCCTGCACGGTATCGACCCGTCCGCGGGTCCGCCGACGTTTGAGCAGTGGATCAGCCTTGTCGAGCCGGACGATCGGCCACCCATTTTGGCCGCCGAAGCGGCGATCCAGGAGCTGGAAGCCGGTCCTGTGCGGCTGGAATTCCGGATCCGGCGCGCATCGGACGGCGCCCAACGCTGGCTCGCCAGTATGGGCTGCCTCGTCAAAAGCGATGCCGAATGCCCGCCGCGGATTATCGGGCTCAATCTCGACGTGACCGATCGACGCCAGGCGGAGGATGACCTCCGCCGCGCAACCGCGCTGCTCCGCGCCATCGGGACCTGTTCGCCCGCCCCGATCTACGCCAAGGACGCCGAAGGTCGCTTCCTGTTCGCCAACCCTGCGGTCCTCGCCGTGATCGGCAAGGCGGCGGACGAGGTGATCGGCCGAACCGACGCCGACTGGCACCACGACCCGGAGCAGGCCGCCGCCGTCATGGCGACCGACCGGCGCATCATCGAAACCGGCCAGGCCGAAGTGGTGGAAGAAACCTTCGACGCCGCGGGCCAGGGCAGGCGCGTTTTCCGATCGGCGAAGGCGCCGCTGCGCATGGAGGATGGCGCGTCACTCGGTGTGGTCGCGGTATCGAGCGACATCACGCACATCAAGCAGGCCGAGGCCGCGCTACGGCAAAGCGAGGAGCGTTTCCGGTCCACCTTCGAGCAGGCGGCCGTCGGCATGTCGCACAACGATCTGGACGGCGCCTGGATTCGCGTGAACGACCGGCTCTGCGACATGCTCGGCTACACGCGCGCCGAACTGCTCGCCATGACGTTCCGGGACGTGACCCACCCTGACGACCTCGCAGCGAACGTTGCATGCGCACGCCGGTGCCTGGCGGGGGAAATTTCATCCTACGTCCTGGAGAAACGATACATTCACAAGGATGGCTCGTACCTCTGGGGAACGCTGACCGTCTCGCTGGTGCGCGACCCTGCCGGAGCGCCCCAATACTTCATTTCCGTCTTCGAGGACATTTCCCAACGCAAGAGCGCCGAACTGCGCTTGCGCCAAAGCGAGGAACGCTTCCGCCGCTTGTTCGACGGTGCCCCGCTGCCGGGCTACCTGGTCGATCCGCTCGAAGGGTCCGTTGTAGATTGCAACGACGCCGCGGCGACGATGCTGGGCTACGATCGCAATGAAATCCGCCGGATGCGCGTGGCCGACATCGACCCGAGCCTGGCCGACACTGCGCTCCGCTCCGCCGGGCCGACGCTTGAAGGCCGCTCGGTCCAGTTCGAGACCAGCCACCGGACCCGGTCCGGCGACCTCCGGCATGTCGCCATCGCCGCGATTCCCATCGATATCGATGGCCGCCGCCTGGCGCATTGCACGGTGGTCGACATCACCGAGCGTAAACGGGCCGAAATCGAACTCCTGCGCCTGACGGCCAAGCTGGAGGCGCGGGTGCGCGAGGAGGTCGCGGCACGCGAGACGGCGCAGGTCCGGGCCGCTCACGCCGAGCGCATGCAGGCGCTCGGACAGCTCGCCGGCGGCATCGCCCACGACTTCAACAATGTGCTCCAGGCCGTGCACGGGAGCGGCTCGATGATCGCGCGGCGCGCCACCGACGTCGAGGCCGTCCGCCGTTATGCGCGCATACTGGTGGAGGCCGCCGACCGTGGCGCCTCCATCACGCGGCGCCTGCTCGCCTTCGCGCGCCGCAGCGACCTGCGGGCCGAGGCGATCGACGCGGCCGGTATTCTGGAAGGCATGCGCGACATCCTGGTTCCGACAATCGGAGCCGCCATCGCTATCGTGGTCGAGGTCGCTCCCCGCCTGTCGAAGGTGCTGGCTGACCGGGGCCAACTGGAGACCGCACTGGTCAACCTTTCGGCCAATTCCCGCGATGCAATGCCGCAAGGTGGAACATTGACCCTGTCGGCGGCGATGGAGGTGGTGGCGCCGGGCGAGTATCATCGGGCCAGCCTCGCCCCCGGCGGGTACGTGTGCATCAGTGTTGCCGATACCGGCGCCGGGATGGACGAGGACGTGCTCGCGCGCGTCTTTCAGCCTTTTTTCACGACCAAGCCGCCCGGACAGGGCACCGGACTCGGTCTGGCCATGGTGAAGGGCTTCGCCGAGCAGTCCGGCGGCGGCGTCGCCATCGACAGCGCACCGGGGCAAGGGGCCTACGGCGGTCACACAAATGCGGAATGACTTTTCTTCTGTTCGGGCCTGTGATTCTGTGTCCCCAGGCTGATTTGGGAGACGATTCGCGTGGTTCAGGACGACCTTGGCTCCTTTGGTGA
>Ga0182012_10007414_pt1 | contig 10975 bp, 10 predicted proteins | sample 612S2SmetaG_FD_120486 | JGI IMG/M metagenome (GOLD analysis project Ga0182012, IMG submission 120486) | Permafrost microbial communities from Stordalen Mire, Sweden - 612S2S metaG | ecosystem: Environmental > Terrestrial > Soil > Wetlands > Permafrost | place: Sweden: Stordalen | collected...
GCTGGCGACGATGCAGAGCGCAGCGATGAGGAGGAGCAGCACAATGATCCCCGCTGGCGACGATGCAGAGCGCAGCGATGAGGAGGAGCAGCACAAATGATTGACGAAGCTCTCTTCGACGCAGAAGAAAAGATGGAGAAGGCCGTATCGGTAGCCCGGGACGACTTGTCAACCATCCGGACCGGCCGCGCCAACCCGGGTATGTTCTCTCGGATCGTCATCGAGTACTACGGCACCAACACCCCGATCACCCAGCTGGCCAGTATCAATGTCGCCGAGGCGCGACTCGTCGTGATCAAGCCGTACGAATCTAATCAGCTTGGTGCCATCGAGACTGCGATTCGCAACTCTGACCTGGGGCTGAACCCCACAAATGACGGCACCCTCATCCGGGTGGCCGTACCGCAGCTCACCGAGGAGCGTCGGCGGGAGCTGGTCAAACAGGCCAAGGGCAAGGGCGAAGACGCGAAGGTCTCGGTCCGCAACATTCGTCGCAAAGCGATGGAGGAACTGCACCGGATCCGCAAAGATGGCGAGGCCGGTGAGGACGATGTCGGTCGTGCGGAAAAAGATCTGGACAAGACCACCCAGCAGTACGTCACCCAGATCGAAGAGCTGGTCAAGCACAAAGAAGGCGAGCTGCTGGAGGTCTAGCGGCCGCTCAGCGAACACCTCCGTGGCGACTACCGATGCCGGCGCAGGCGCCCCGCCCGACGAGCCGGCGGGAGGGCCGCAGCAGACAGCCAAAAAAAAGAAGTCCAGGGCGGGACGTGATCTGCCGGCCGCGATCGCGGTCGGCGCCAGTATCGGTGGCGTTCTCATCGCGACGCTGGTGTTCGCTCCGCGCGGCTGGGTGGTTCTTTGCTCCCTCGCCATCTTCGTCGCCAGCTATGAGATGGTGCGGCGGCTGCGTGAAGCCGAGTATGTAATTCCGGTAGTCCCGCTGCTGATCGGTGGGCAGGTCACCGTCTGGCTGACCTGGCCGTATCACGCAATGGGGGCGTTGGCCGGCTTTGGCGCCACCGTGGTGGTCTGCATGTTCTGGCGGCTGTTCATGCCGGACGAGAGCAGGCGCCACGATCCCGACGCGGGGCCGCCGCCCGCGACAAATTACCTGCGCGACGTGTCCGCCACCATTTTCCTGGCCGTGTGGGTGCCATTATTTGCTTCGTTCGCGGCATTGCTCGTCTACCCCAAGGATGGCGCCGGGCGGGTGTTTTGCCTGATGATCGCAGTCGTTGCGTCCGACGTCGGGGGCTACACCGTCGGGGTGCTATTCGGCAGGCATCCGATGGTTCCGACGATCAGCCCGAATAAGTCGTGGGAGGGATTTGCCGGTTCGTTGGTGTGCGGGATCACCGCGACGATCCTGACCGCGACCTTCCTGGCCGGCAAATCGCCGTCGGTCGGTGTGCTGCTCGGTACTGTGCTGGTGCTCACCTGCACGCTTGGTGACCTGGTGGAGTCCCAAGTCAAGCGTGACCTGGGTATCAAAGACATGGGCCGCCTGCTTCCCGGTCACGGTGGCCTGATGGACCGGCTCGACGGGGTGCTCCCGTCGGCGGTGGCGGCCTGGACGGTGCTCACACTGCTTCCCTAAGCCGCCCTGACTACGGTGATACTGGACAGATCATGATCCAACAGTTGATGTCCTCCGGACCGCGCCGGGGCCGGCCGCCGCGGCATCTTGCCGACCTCGACGCGGAGGGCCGCGCATCCGCCGTCGCGGAGCTGGGCTTGCCGGCGTTTCGCGCCAAGCAGCTCGCGCACCAGTACTACGGCCGATTGATCGCCGATCCACGGCTGATGACTGACCTTCCGGTGGGCATTCGCGACCTGGTCGCCGAGACGATGTTTCCCAACCTGCTCACCGCGGCCCGGGAGATCACATGTGATGCCGGCCAGACCCGTAAGACCTTGTGGCGGGCGATCGATGGCACCAACTTCGAGTCGGTGCTGATGCGTTACCCGCAGCGCAATACGGTGTGCATCTCATCTCAGGCAGGCTGCGCCATGGCCTGCCCGTTCTGTGCCACCGGCCAGGGCGGCTTAAACCGCAACTTGTCGACCGCGGAGATCCTCGAGCAGGTGCGTTCCGGCGCCGCAGCTCTGCGCGACGACTTCGGTGATCGGCTCTCGAACGTGGTTTTCATGGGCATGGGGGAGCCGCTGGCCAACTACGCCAGGGTGCTTGCCGCTGTCCGTCGCATCACTGAGGCGCCACCGCACGGTTTCGGAATTTCGGCCCGTTCGGTGACAGTGTCGACAGTGGGTCTGGTTCCTGGCATGCGCAAGCTTGCCGACGCACGGCTCGGGGTGACTTTGGCGTTGTCGCTGCACGCGCCTGACGACGAGCTGCGCGACACGCTGGTTCCGGTCAACAACCGGTGGAAGATTGCTGAAGCTCTTGATGCCGCCCGGTACTACGCCGATGTGACCGGCCGGCGGGTATCTATCGAGTACGCACTGATCCGCGATGTCAACGACCAACCTTGGCGCGCTGACCTGCTGGGTAAACGCCTGCACAGCGTGTTGGGCCCGCTGGTGCACGTGAACCTGATCCCGCTTAACCCGACTCCGGGTAGTGATTGGGACGCCAGCCCCGAGGCGGTGGAGCGGGAGTTCGTTCGGCGGGTCCGCTCCAACGGGGTGTCATGCACCGTCCGAGACACGCGGGGCCGGGAGATCAGCGCCGCCTGCGGACAGCTGGCCAGTGAAGGGTGGGTAGGCGGGTAGCTGGAGCGCAGGCGTTTCGGCAGGGGCCTGCGGACAGCTGGCCAGTGAAGGGTGGGGTAGGAGGGTAGCTCGAGCGCAGGGGCAGTCTCATGAACCGGGGCGGCTGCTATCACGTCTTTAAGGCATAACACCAGCAAATAAGGAATCCCATGATTGTTCGCTTGCTGTCTCCGCTCAAGTTGTTTGCGATGGCCGTCTTCGCCGCAGCCCTGATATTCGGGCTGACCGATGCACCGCGCGCGGACGCGTCCGACGATCGTCTGCAGTTCACCGCGACCACCCTCAGCGGCGCTCCGTTCAATGGTGCCAGCCTGCAGGGCAAGCCGGCCGTGTTGTGGTTCTGGACGCCGTGGTGCCCGTTCTGCAACGCCGAAGCTCCCGGTGTCAGTCAGGTGGCGGCTGCCAATCCGGGGGTCACCTTCGTCGGCATTGCGGCGCACTCGGATGTCGGTGCGCTGCAGAATTTCGTCGGGAAGTACAACTTGAACTTCACCAACCTCAACGACGCCGACGGTTCGATCTGGGCTCGCTACAACGTGCCCTGGCAGCCGGCATATGTGTTCTATCGCGCCGATGGCAGCTCGACGTTCGTCAACAACCCGACGTCGGCGATGTCTCAGCAGGAGCTCAGCGGCCGGGTGGCCGCACTGACGCACTAACCCCCGTGGATCGCGGCCTCTTAGGTTTGGCCTTCGCCGCCGGGTTGGTGGCGGCGCTGAACCCGTGCGGGTTTGCCATGCTGCCCGCGTACCTGCTTCTTGTCGTGCGCGCGCAGCACCCGGGCGAGCAGTCGGGGGCACAGGGGGCACGGTGGGAATTGGTTTCGATTGGGCGTGCACTGGCTGCCACCGTCGGGATGGCGCTGGGTTTTTTGACGGTGTTCGGATTGTTCGGAGCGCTTACCATTTCGGCGGCTTCGACCTTGCAGCGCTACCTGCCCTATGTGACTGTGCTGATCGGCTTTATGCTTCTGGCCCTTGGGGTTTGGCTGCTGTCGGGTCGCGAGTTGACGGCGCTGACGCCTCGACCATTCGGCGTGCGATGGGCTCCAACTGGGCGCCGGGGCTCTGGCGTAGTAGGCATGTACGGGTATGGCGTCAGCTATGCCCTCGCCTCGCTGTCGTGCACTATCGGGCCGTTTTTGGCCGTCACGGGGGCTGGTTTTCGGGGCGGTTCGGTAGCTGGCGGCATCGCGATCTACCTCGCTTACGTCGCCGGCCTGACATTGGTCGTCGGCGTCCTTGCCGTCGCCGCCGCGACGGCGAGCTCGGCACTGGCCGACCGCTTGCGTCGGATCTTGCCGTTCGTCAACCGGATCAGTGGCGTGCTGTTGGTGATAGTCGGGCTGTATGTGGGCTATTACGGCTTCTACGAGCTGCGGTTGTTCAGTGCGGCCACGAGTAATCCGCAGGACGCGGTGATTACCGCGGCCGGTCGCCTGCAGGGCAACCTCGCCGGTTGGGTGCACCAACACGGTGTGTGGCCGTGGGCGCTGGCGATGGTAGTGCTAATGAGCGGTGCTCTCGCCAGCGCGTGCTATCGACGGGTACGTCGCTAAAATAGCTACCTGATCCAGCCGCGCCGTCGGCCCCACAGGTCGCGGACGAGGATAACGAGCACCAAGGCGGCAAAGCCGATCAGGAACCAGTCCTCAACATGGCCCACGTGGTTGCCGCGCAGCATCGCCAGCAAGAAGCCGAAGATGCTGAGCCCGACGACGTGCCAGGTGCGGTAGTTGATTTTGCTCCAGCCCCATGCTGCAGACGGAACCTCAGCGGGATCGACGCCGGCAACGTGCTCGACTTCTGTACTGGCCACGGCGATTCCTCCGGATCGGATTGGATTCTGCTAGGAGATGCTCCGATATTCTGGCACACCCACTGCGCAGCCGCGCCTGAGCAGGCGCAGGTAGGTGACCGATCGTCCGGTCCGGTCGGCCACCCATCCTGCAAACCCTGCCTGAATGCAACCCGGTCGAAAATATTTGGCCGGGCTGCTACCGGCGCCTAGTTCGGCGGCATCAGCACGGTGTCGATCATGTACACCGTCGCGTTTGCGGTCTGCACGCCACCGCAGACGACCGAGGCATTGTTCACCTTCATACCGTTGCCCGAACCGGTCACGGTCAACGGCGCACCCTGAACTGTGTTGTGGGCGCCATCGGCCTGCGCCGGGCTCAGCTGCCCGGGAACCACGTGATAGGTGAGGATCTTGGTCAACAGCGGCGCATTGGTTTTCAGCGAGTCGATGGTCGCCGCGTCGAGCTTGCTGAACGCCTGGTCAGTGGGAGCGAATACGGTGAACTGGCCGTTGTCGAGAGTGTCCACCAGGTTCACCTGGGGGTTGAGCTTGCCCGACAGCGCCGCGGTCAAGGTGGTCAGCAGCGGGTTGTTCGACGCCGCCACCGCAACCGGGTCGCTCGACATCCCGGCTACCGATCCCGGTCCGGTGGGCACCTGGTTTGCGTACGCGGTACACCCGGCTCCGACCAGATTGGTCGCGGGGCTGGCCACCGCCGTCGGGGCTGCGGCTACCGCGAGACCTATGGCAGCAGCAGCCGCGAAACTGGTTGCTGTAATCGCCTTTTTTGGCAGCTTCGTGTGCAACTTCATGGCATTTACTCCTGGGTGTCTGTCGGCGAAGTATCTACGACGCCTGATTTAGATGGAACGTGAGTTATTCGGAGCCAGAACAATTTTGGATTGGCCGCGGCAAAGCCAAATCAGCCGTAAGTGATTGAATACACCTGCAATCCTCGGCTGGGGCGCATCTCCAGCGTCCCGGCTGCTGCTTGGTTGCCGGCGACGACTTGGTGAGACGTCGGCGCCCCACTGATTGGAATCGTCGTCGACTGTCCCTCTCGCGTCACCGTGAGGGTTCCGTTGCCACCCACGACCATGTAGACGTTCTTGGCGTGATAGTTGAGCTTGATGCGAGAGTCCTCGCTGTCAGGCGTCGCGCCCTGGTAATCCAGTGACCACGGCCCGCTGAGCGCGAAGGTATCTGCGGGCTGTGCCGGCGGGTAGTTGAATGTTGCCGAACCTTGTTCGTATACCCCGCCGCCCGCGAAATTAACCATCTTGCCCACACTGAAGTAGGTCTCGGGTGTCAGCCCCGGCGCGGGCGTGGTGTCAGCCGCGTCGACCGGGGGCGGCAGCATGGCGCCGCGATCGGCGTCGACGAGCAACTGCCTGATCAGCTTTTCGGTGGCGTTGTAGTCGCCTTCGCCGAATTTGATATGCCGCACCGTGCCATTGGCGTCGATGAGATACTCGGCGGGCCAATAGCTGTTGCGGTAATTCGTCCAGGTGGAGTAGCTGTTGTCCAGCGCGACCGGGTAAGTGATGCCCAGATCCGCGGCGCCGGCCGCCACGTTGTTGGTGACTTTTTCGAACGCGTACTCCGGGGTGTGCACGCCGATGACCTCGAGACCGCTGTCCTTGTACGCCTGGTACCAGCCGACGACGTGCGGGATGGCGCGCTGGCAGTTGATGCAGGAATAGGCCCAGAAGTCGACCAGCACCACCCGGCCCCGCAACGTGCGCAGGTCGATAGGTGTGTCGCCCGGGGTATTCAGCCAGGCGGTGATGCCTTTGATGTCGGGCGCGGGACCGCAGTTCTCGAGTTGCGGGGCTCCGTTGGTGCAGTTCGAGAGTCCGGCGTTCTGGTCGTTGACGATGCCACCGAGATTGAGCTTTTCCCGGATCTGCTTGTCGCCGCCGACCTTCTGTTGCAGCGCGCTGGTGTAGTCGGGAATGGCCCGCTGCAGCGCGGCGGGCACGTTGAACACCAGTGCCACCGCCAGCAGGATCGTCACGATGCCCGCCGCGATTCGGATCCCACGTTGGCGACGCCGAAACGCGCTCACCCGCTCTGCGACCTGCCTACCGGCCAGCGCGAAGAACAACAACGGCACGGCGGCGCCGAGAGCGAATGTGCATGTGAGCAGCACGGTGTTGAGGCCGATTGTCGAGGTCGCACCGGCCACGATGATTGCGGCGAGAACTGGTCCTGCGCAAGGAACGTAGAGGACGCCCAACGCCAGACCAAGACCGAACCCGCTGCCACGGGTGTTGAGGTGCTTTTGCGGGAGTCGGGAAAATGGCCGCTCCAGCAACTGCTCGAACTGGGGAAAGATCAGCCCGAGACCTATTGCCACCAGCGCGACCAGCGCCACCCAGCGGATCGCGTCCTGCCGCAGGTGCAGCAGCGACAGCAAGGCCGTTCCGGCAAGCGTGACCACGCTGAAGCTCAGCACTAATCCGCCTATCACCCGGTAGGGGCGCAAGGTCTCCGACAGCGCACGTTTCGGCTTGACCGCCACGGCGCCTTCGGATTCCGGTGATGTCGCCACTGAGGCGCTCTGGGCGCTCTGGGTCCCCGAGAAGAAGATCACCGGCAGCACCGGCAGGATGCACGGGGATATCCCGGTGATCAGGCCTCCGAGGAAGCCGATTAGAGCGAGGGTCAACACGCCTTGTATTCGTTGCTGTCATGATCACGGACGGGTAAGGGCCGCAGTAGTTTTGGCGCCGTGCGCCGCCTAGTCCAACCGTCTTACGCCGGCATGGCAAGGCAGCCCACCGGCTTGGGCTGCCATGCCATGCATGCGGCGGTGCGGTGCGTGCCCCTCAGCGCACCGAACCTGCGTCGTTGACCTTGAGGGCATCTCTTTGGCCGGTCCGCCCTCTCGGTCAACACAAGGTGTTCGGAGCGACGATGGTCAGGGATGGCTCGGAAAATCGGCCGGTTTTGGTGCCATCTGAAAGGCCAACCCAAAAGTAGATGCCGTCGCGGCGCGATGGGCGCCCCGACGCGGGCACAATGGGTCACAATGGGAACAGTGACCAACTCGACAGCCCAAGCGCATGCGGAGCGACGCCTGCGCGTACTGGTGTTGGGCAGTACCGGCTCGATCGGTACCCAGGCGCTGGAGGTCATCGCCGCCAATCCGGACCGCTTCGAGGTGGTCGGGTTGGCCGCCGGGGGAGCGAACCTGGACACACTGCTGCGGCAGCGGGCCGAGACCGGGGTGACCAATATCGCCATCGCCGACGATCGTGCGGCGCAGCGGGCCGGGCATTTCTTGAAAGAGGACGTCCCGTTCCGTGGACCTGAAGCGGCCACCCGACTAATCGAGGAGACCGAAGCCGACGTCGTCCTCAATGCGCTGGTCGGGTCGTTGGGCCTGCGACCGACACTGGCTGCGCTGGCCTCGGGGGCCCGACTGGCGCTGGCCAACAAGGAGTCGCTGGTCGCGGGGGGTCCACTGGTGCTTCGGGCGGCGCGGCCAGGCCAGATCGTGCCCGTCGACTCCGAGCACTCCGCGCTGGCCCAATGTTTGCGCGGGGGTGACCCCGATGAGGTCGCCAAGCTGGTGCTGACCGCTTCCGGTGGGCCGTTTCGCGGCTGGGCCGCCGCCGAGCTGCAGAGCGTCACCCCGGAGCAGGCCGGTGCCCACCCGACGTGGTCCATGGGCCCGATGAACACCTTGAACTCGGCGTCGCTGGTCAACAAAGGGCTTGAGCTCATCGAAACCCACCTGTTATTCGGCATTTCGTACGACCGCATCGAAGTGGTCGTGCACCCTCAGTCGATCGTTCATTCGATGGTCACGTTTATCGACGGCTCGACTATCGCCCAGGCCAGCCCCCCGGATATGAAGCTGCCCATTTCCTTGGCGTTGGGCTGGCCGCGGCGGGTATCCGGGGCGTCCGCCCACTGCGACTTCAATACCGCCTCGACCTGGGAATTCGAGCCGCTGGACAGCGACGTTTTCCCCGCGGTCGAGCTGGCCCGGCACGCCGGTCAGACCGGCGGCTGCATGACCGCCGTCTACAACGCCGCCAACGAGGAAGCAGCAGAGGCATTCCTCAAAGGCCGCATCGGCTTCCCCGACATTGTCGGAACCATCGCCGACGTGCTGCACGCCGCCGACCAATGGGCCCCCCACTTGGGCGAGATACCCGCTACCGTGGAAGACATACTAGACGCGCAGCGCTGGGCACGTGAGCGGGCGCAGCGCGCAGTCGCAACGGCTAGCCCCGCAGGAGTCTGGTGAAGAGATCTCCGGAATGGTCTTGGAAAGGTCCTAGCGCCTGATGATGTTCGCTATCGGCATTGTGCTGTTTGCGCTCGCCATCTTGATCTCGGTGGCCCTCCATGAGTGTGGCCACATGTGGGTTGCCCGCGCCACCGGAATGAAGGTTCGTCGCTATTTCGTCGGCTTCGGTCCCACGTTGTGGTCGACCAGGCGGGGTGAAACCGAGTACGGGGTCAAAGCTGCTCCGCTGGGCGGTTTCTGTGACATCGCCGGGATGACCTCGGTCGAGGAGTTGGCGCCCGACGAAGATGACCGGGCCATGTACAAGCAGCAGACCTGGAAGCGCGTCGCGGTGCTTTTCGCCGGTCCGGGCATGAACTTCATCATCTGTCTGGTGCTGATCTACGTCATCGCACTGGTCTGGGGGCTGCCCAGCCTGCACCCGCCCACCCGGGCCGTCGTGGGCGAAACTGCCTGTATCGCGCCAGAAATATCCCCCGGTAAGGTCGGGAACTGCACCGGCCCCGGTCCGGCCGCGGTGGCCGGAATTCGCACCGGCGACGTCGTCGTCAAAGTCGGTGACACCCAGGTGTCGACCTTCGACGACATGGCCGCCGCGGTACGCAAGCTGCACGGCACCGTTCCCGTGGTCGTCGAGCGTGATGGCACCCCGGTTACCACCTACGTCGACGTCACGCCGACCCAGCGCTTCGTCTCCGATGGGCATGGCGGCCAGCCCTCGGCTGCCACCGTCGGCGCCATCGGGGTCGGCGCGATCCGTCCAACACCCACGCACTATGGCGTGCTCTCCGCGATACCCGCCACCCTCGGGTTTACCGCCGACCTCACCGGCGAGGTAGGAAAGGCGCTGGTCACAATCCCGACCAAGGTCGGCGCGCTGGTGCACGCCATCGGAGGTGGTCAGCGCGACCCGCAGACGCCGATGAGCGTGGTCGGAGCCAGCATTATCGGCGGTGACACCGTCGACCATGGGCTGTGGGTGGCGTTCTGGTTCTTCCTGGCTCAGTTGAATCTCATTCTGGGTGCCATCAACCTGGTGCCGCTGCTGCCGTTTGATGGCGGCCACATCGCGATCGCGGTGTTCGAAAAGGTCCGCAACCTCATCCGGTCTGCGCGCGGCATGGTTGCCGCCGCGCCGGTGAACTATCTCAAACTCATGCCCGCGACGTACGTGGTCTTGGTGTTCGTGGTCGGGTACATGCTGCTGACCGTCACAGCTGACCTGGTGAACCCCATCAGGCTCTTCCAATAAGCGAGCGGGTCGAATACGCAATGGACAAATACCAGAGAGCAGGGCAACAGTGACCGTTGGATTGGGCATTCCGCAGGCACCTGTGCCGACGCTTGCCCCCAGGCGCCCCACCCGTCAATTGATGGTCCGCGATGTCGGGGTCGGCAGCGACTATCCGATCTCGGTCCAGTCGATGTGCACCACCAAGACCCATGACATCAACTCGACATTGCAGCAGATCGCCGAGTTGACCACCGCCGGTTGCGACATTGTCCGGGTGGCCTGCCCGCGCCAAGAGGATGCCGACGCGCTGTCCGTGATCGCCAAGAAGAGCAAGATCCCGGTGATCGCCGACATCCACTTTCAGCCGAAGTACATCTTCGCGGCCATCGACGCCGGGTGTGCCGCGGTGCGTGTCAACCCGGGCAACATCAAGGAATTCGACGGTCGGGTCGGAGAGGTCGCCAAGGCGGCCGGCGAGGCGGGTATCCCGATCCGCATCGGCGTCAACGCCGGCTCGCTGGACAAGCGGATCATGGCCAAATACGGCAAGGCCACACCCGAAGCGCTGGTGGAGTCGGCGTTGTGGGAGGCCTCGCTGTTCGAGGAACACGGCTTCGGCGACATCAAGATCAGCGTCAAGCACAACGATCCGGTGGTGATGGTGGCCGCCTACGAGATGCTGGCCGCGCAGTGCGACTACCCGCTGCACCTCGGTGTCACCGAGGCCGGTCCCGCCTTCCAGGGCACCATCAAGTCCGCGGTGGCGTTCGGAGCGCTGCTCTCGCGCGGCATCGGCGACACCATCCGGGTGTCGCTGTCGGCGCCGCCGGTCGAGGAAGTCAAGGTCGGCAACCAGATTCTCGAGTCGCTGAACCTGCGGCCCCGCGGGCTCGAGATCGTGTCGTGCCCGTCCTGCGGTCGCGCGCAGGTCGACGTCTACA
>Ga0182012_10007417_pt1 | contig 10969 bp, 8 predicted proteins | sample 612S2SmetaG_FD_120486 | JGI IMG/M metagenome (GOLD analysis project Ga0182012, IMG submission 120486) | Permafrost microbial communities from Stordalen Mire, Sweden - 612S2S metaG | ecosystem: Environmental > Terrestrial > Soil > Wetlands > Permafrost | place: Sweden: Stordalen | collected...
ATGCTGTTCGGGGCGGCGATACTGCTGATCATGGTCTTTGTAGGACATGCCGCGATGCCATTCTTCGGCATGTTCCTTAACGGAATTCCGGGGATACTGATCTATTTGGTCATGGCCGTCCTATGGACTTACGCTGCGTGGCTATTGTATCAACTCGATGTACGCGGCTGGTGGCTTAGCCTGATCATAGTAGCGGCGACCTTCGTGTCCTCAATGCTGACATACGCACACCATGACATCATCGAATTGTATCAGCAGATGGGGTATCCTCAGGCACAGATTGAGGAAATAAAGAAACTTAACCTGATGTTGGGCAGCCGGATGGGATGGATCACCGCTCTCTGCTCGCTACCATACCTTGCTTACCTGCTGTTTATCAAAAAATATCTATCGGGCAAAAAGCCATCTGCGTAGAATCTTTGAACGGATCATACTCATATCACTGTTCTGGTAAAAGGGTTTAAAATAGTAAGTCATACTTTTGGAATGATTACTAGTACTAGTAAGGGTGGTAGACTGGTCTAGCATTTTAGTAGCAATTGCTTATCGAGAATTATAAAATATTTATCTCAATGAGATTAAGCGAGGCATACAACTATCACTGCGATAGTTTTAATAATTTCATTTCATATGAAATGACAATGAGGAAAAAAACATATTAAGATGGTCACAAATAAATCCATCATAAAAGTAAGATAAAGAATAAATTTAGAAGCGTCATCATCAATCCTTCGCTCTATATTACTTAGTAGTGGCATAGAATGAGGGAAAGCAGATACTCTGATTTTAGAATTTAGTAGTCAAAGTACTAAATTATAAGAAAATGTAAGTTATCGATATTTAGTAATTAAGATTGTTTTTATAATCGCAGTGAGAGTCACATATTGTAACATATCTCACTATTAGATTATTCATTAGGCATGACTATTCAAAATTGGCAGCTGCATCTAACATAGATGTAAATGGACTATCTAAGGTAGCGCGTGGAATAATAATTTACTTTTTCCAGCTACCGAGCATAAAGCTATACTCGACCTCAAGTATGAGAAAAGCCCCTCGACTACTATCGAGTAAGTCGTTCACAGTACTATCCAACTTATGATCAACCCAACTGGAATATCTCTGGATGTCTCTCACGCAATTCAGTTAGCATTGGCTCCCGTCTTTCTACTGACCGGTATTGCAGGCATGCTCAACGTGATGGCCGGTCGGCTTGCCCGCATTGTTGATCGAGGTCGGTACCTTGTGGAAACGCCATCGGACATGACTGCCATTCCGACAGACAAGCGCGTTATAGAACTCCTAAGTTTGGAACGCCGCCGCTGGCTCGCAGGTGCGGCGATTACGGCCTGTACGCTCTCTGCATTGCTCGTCTGTACGGTGATTGCCATGCTGTTTCTGGAGGCTTTAATGGAACTGCCACTGAAGTGGCTTGAGGGTGTTATCTTCACCAGTGCAAGTATCTCCTTAGTGGTTGGTCTCGCGTTTTTTCTTCATGAGGTTCACATCGCTAACCAGACCGTAAAAATCGAGTCGGAGTTTGTGATTCGAAAAGGACCGGTGTCAGAATAAGCATCCCCCCAAGAAAATCGATGATCGTCCTATGCGCTGCATAGTTTTCTCATTTGCATATATACCTGGTTCAGGGTGCTCTCTCTGAAAGACCGATTTACCTGCATTCACCGCTACCGTTCACTTCGGCGTAAAGATATGGGGAAATTTCCAAAACAGTGTTTGTCTGCAATTGCTTTACGTGGAACTATCACCGGAGTCGTATGTAAAGTGTAATGCTGTAGCGGAGTAGAATTTGGAGATAAAAAATATTGCCGAATGTTAAATCAGCTTTTTAAACAGATTGCCTATTCCCTAGCCTTTCAACATTCCCCTGACTATAAGAGGGGGACACCTATTGGACATTTCTTGTCCTATCTATCGATATCGATTGTATCAGTAGCCTATCAGCAATGGCAATCAATCAGTATCCACGCACTATCCCTCCACTTTTGCCAAGAGACATTTTAAGCGATACTGGGGAAATATTATACAGCCGCCATAAGCGTATCTATGGTCATAGACTATTCGTTCAGTCTGCTGCATCTGGTAGACTAAAAGCTTTGCTGTAGTAGCCAGACCGATCAAAGCAACACACTCGGCGCTTACCCGCCGCAAGCAATTCACAAGCATCTAAAATCCTTTTTGTTCGTGTTTTGCTTTGTTTTGCTGAAACAATCCAGTGAATCCAATCCAAGCGAGCAATAGTCGTTGTATCCTTCCAAACCCTTATGGCGTTAGGAGCACCTTTCAGTGCTTCCTCAAAATCCAATGGAATCTCAGGTTCTGGTTCTTCTTTCACAGGAACAAATTCTAATATAATAGTGTCGCCAACATTCGCCCTGGCGGCCTTTTTCAGTTCCTCACTCACCTTTAGCCAATGGCCAAGTTGACCATCAGGATCGAGCGTCGCTTGGAAGTGGTGCCCGTTGATTACGCCCTTTACGGTCGTCCTTCCGCGCCTCGGTAGCCCGTCGCTTACAATCTTAGGAATGACAAGAAAACTCCAAGAGCAATCTTCTCCAGGTTTCGTAGGGCGTTGTAGCTTCGTCGCAAATCGAGAAATTGAATCTTGCTTTGCCATTACAAAGTGTAGTTTTGAACTAACCGCGTTATCAGCAATTTTTGCTAGTTAGAACAAAAAAATCTTTGATTATTAATGGAGGATGTCAAGAAATTGTCACTCTCCAATCTTTGGAATATCTCGTCGCTGTAAGAAAGGGGTACTAGGGGGAACTTTCTTGGGCCTACCTAAAGCCGGTCACAAAACTAAAACAAATGTTTAGTGACTCTGGCTTCATTAAGGTTTGATTATTCATTCCTGTGACTATGGTGCTAACTGAAATGCCTGCACTGCAGGGAGAATGTTCCCAGAATGGTCAAATAGCGCTCTCTCTTCCCATGTTCGAGACCATTTTGGCCCATTCCATTTTTCTCCCATAATCCATTCCGGAGCCCAATAAAAAAAGCCCGAGCCACATCCATCCGGAGTGGACTGGATCACGTTCACTAATTCCTGAAGATAAGCTTTTTGACCTTCTGGTGTGAAGGGATAATGGGCGCCTTTATTGGGGCTCCCGGTATAGTTATATCCGGTCTCCACCACGATGATGTGCTTGTGATAGGATTCGGAGAGAAACTTCAGGTTTTTGGAGAGATCGTTGAGCGACTCATTCCCGAAAGGATAATAGGAAAGACCGATCACATCGAAGTCCACATTCCGCTTCCGACAATTGTAGAAAAACCACTTGCAGATAGCCTGATTTCCCCCTTGATCTACATGGATAATGACTTTGATTGTGTTCGTTGGGTCACTCTCGCGAACAGCATGAATTCCGGATTTGAGGAGGTCTGAGAGAGCGTCGAAATGTGCATCGTCTTTCAGAGGCCCTCCGTCTGGCCACATCATTCCATTTTTGATTTCATTGCCCACCTGCACCATGTCGGGCGTGCAACCTTCGTTGGCAAAGGCTCTAAGTGTGTCATATGTATAGTTGAAGACATGATCAACTAATTGTCTGTGTGAAAGGCCATTCCATTCATTGGGCATAATTTGATGCGTGGGGTCCGCCCAGCCGTCTGAATAATGAAAATCGAGCAAAAGCCTCAAGCCTCTCTCTTTAACACGTTTGGCGACGGATAAAGTATAGGCAAGCGAGTTGACCTGTGCGTCAATGCCATTAGGACGAACGAACAGACGAAGCCTCACCGCATTGCATCCGTGATCCTTAAATATGGTCAGCACATCTTTGGGTTGTCCATCTTCCTTGTAATGTACCCCATGGCTCTCAATATACTTAAGCATCGACAAGTCAGCCCCACAGAAAAAAACCGGATCAGAATGATTTGCATTCGTGGTCGTAGATAAGGACACAGCTCCGATCGCCAAATGTGAAGCTGTTAACATCAATGCCAGGGCCGAATACGCATGTTTCATCTACTTTTGTATTAATTCATTCGATCGTGGATTTTTGCCCTTCCAAGAAAAACAGCCTGAATTGGGCCGCGCTTATGGTATTACGCCTACTTGAAAAGTTAGGCAACACAAAGCAAGCTCCTATCATGCACGATGCAAATGATTATCCTTGAACGCTGTATTGTACTTGAGTTTGTAACCAAAGAATATTCCAAAAGCAATGGGTGCGAGCCAAAGCCAACTTGCACCTGACTGATGGTATGTTATGCAAGCGGTTAGCAAACCAGCTGTGCTCTCAATGTGTAATAATAATTGCAGCTGAGTCATTATGGTGTGCGCAGTACGATGTAATGGCCTGAACTAAGAGAAGCGTATGCACGGTCGATCATATTCGTACACCTAGGGTGGCTTTTGTGCTGTATCTAGGACTTCAGATTCCGGATGGCAAGACCGGATGGGAAATCCTTCAAAAAGGTGTATTATTAGATATTTTTACGAGCAACTGGCATCTTTGTGACCGGAACTGCGGCATTGCGGAGGGGTGGAATTTTGGGAAAAATATGCTATTTTCAAGGTTTATTATTAGTTCTGTTAATAGAGTGCTCCACACTATCCCCTCACTGCTAGGAAGGGATACTTTGGACTTGCGCCCCATCTAAGGTACTCCTTTCAGCAGATACACTCCCAAATGGTTAGCTTTGATCTCAGTTGTAAAACTCGTTAGACGCGATACCGGACCGGAAGCAATTTCCTTCCCGGTCATTAAATCGGTTATCTTGCAAGACATCATCGAACTGAGTCCCAGTGCACGATAGTCTGGAATAACTTGTGCCGTTGAGCCATTGGTGACCCCATAATTTGGCACCACCAGCACAGCTTCACCTGCGAAGAAGCGCGCGTAGGCCTGAACATTGTTGGTCCGATGGTTGATCAGAGAATCCACTTTTGCGATATTTGCCGAGTGATGGTTGGCAGCGAAATAGTCGAATATCTCTGGGAATGTGCGCTTGATCCAGATGTACCGCTTCACATCCTCAAAAAATGACCGGTTCTCAGGCAGGTTCAATTCTGACCAGTCAATAGTGTTAAAATACATCACACCCGATTTCGTCTGCAAGTTGTTCCACTCCTCCCCGATCCACCACAGGGGAATGAACGGAGCGAATATGCTGCCATAGGCGAAGCGCACCCGGTTCCCATCACACACAGGTGCTAGATCATCGTGATTGCAAAAATTCGCGGTATAGTATCGATATTGGCCAGCACCATTGGCTGTGCCAATCCCGGTTCCAGATTGGATAACATCAACGATGTTGTTGGTTAATAAGTACTCGTTATTGAGCAGACTCCGTTCCTCGGTATCAAACGTGCCTAGCCGGTCGTTCAAGCATTCCCCTATGATGAAGATCTTCCGGCCATGGGCAAAGAGTTTAGTGCGGATGGTCTGGAAAAAATAGCCTGAAGTGTTAGGGGCCAAATCAACGCGAAAACCATCGGAACCTGTCTGCAGGATGAAGTTCTCCGCTGCCTTCGCATACCATTGTTGCAACCGGGCAGACCTCCAGTCGAAGCCATAACCACCCCAGACCTGCCAGAACGACCCGTCAGGGTTTCTTGTATAGAACTCTGGGTGTTGGGTTACCAACGGGGAGTTCGTCGATGTGCCCGAGACAATAATGTCGAAGAAGACGCGAATGTTTTTCTTGTGGGCCGCGCTTACAAACGACGTGACGGCAGAAAAATTTGTGTCCGCCGTACCGGTCAACATTGGCTCAACCAGGTTGGGGCCGAAATTGACATACCCGTTGCCTTTGGATCCTCTCTCCCAGATGGGATCGATCCAAAGCCCGTTTACCCCCATTTGTGCATAGTGATCTAAAACGTTCGTAGCGGTGGCGAAGGTTCCGTCAGTCGAAGCCGTTTCTATACGTAATTCAGCGATGATTAGGTTTTTTACCCAATCGGGATCTAGCCCCTCCATTGTCACCGCTTGGTCCGCTTGTATTGGGGGAATCAGTGCGCTATTGTCACTGTAACCGCCCGTGGGACGCACATCCCTAAAACCGGGAGTCCGAGGCTGTTCATCATTCACGACTGATACCATCACCCTACCACTGGCAGAGCCACCATGGCCATTACTTACCCTGTAACTGAAATGGTCCATCCCAGAAAAGTCGTTGCGTGGCGCATAGGTTACATTAGCCCCGTCCGTGGTTACGCCGCCGTTCGCTCCTTGGGTCACCGCCGTAATCGTTAAGGGATAGCCATTGGGATCCACAGGGGCAGATTTGCCGTTAATGATGCCCAAGGTTGAGGGAATGCCACTGAACGCCCTCCATAATATATTACTCGTAACCACGGGATCCAACACTGGTGGTGCCGGCGTGAGCGTCAGGGAAAAGTTCTTGTATGCCATCCCGAAATTGCCATCGGTATAAAGTCCGCTAAGACCGTTAGTAAAATTTCCATGACTCATGCACTGGTTAGTAACGGCCCAAACATTGGTGCATCCAACGGTGTCATAGATACTTGCGGTAAAGATACCGGCTTTCCGTGAGCTAACCGTCAGGGTATAGGGCCGATTCATCGTTGGCGGAAAGACGTTGTTCCAAGTGGTGGCGCCTTCGCGCCCATCGACGAAGTAATACAATTGCCCCTTGCCGCTGCCTGAAAATCGCAAGGCATAAAAGTTAGAACTGTTTCGATAGTTGAACAGAAGTCCCCCATATGCGGAGTCTGCAGCCGTGTTTAGCTGCATCGTAGCCTGAAGGACAAAATTAGTGCCTCCGGTATTCAGGGTGGGGAGCGCGTTCATCAGGATGAATTCAGTGCCGACTGCAGGCCCGCCAGCCTGAACCAACTGATTGTTTTGGATGGCCCAGGTTCCATTCCCGATCGTCCAATAGGGGCCGATTAAATCCGGCCTATCGGAAGAGGTCTGGAGGGGTGTGTTGGCGCGGTCAAAATCATCGATAAAAGCATAACTCGTCTGAGTAAAATAAAAAATTAACAAGGTAACTAAGCAGGAAAGCAGGTTTTTAAATCCATTAGGGATTATGATTGGAACGGTTCTAAGCCGCTTGTCTGTGCTCATCGGCATTACCCTGCTACATTTTTTTTGGCGACGGTTTCATAAATTGTTTGCTCTTACCTTTAACGGCCTGGACGAATCAATGCGTATAATGCAATGATGGATTGAAAATCACACAGTCTAGTAAAGCTCGGTCGTTGTTTTTCAAGAAATTGAGGCCGTGAAGGGGCGGAGTGAGGTGTTTAGCGAAAAATCAGCTGATTTCGAGGGTAATTTTAAGCATTTTAACAGACTACTCAACCACGATCACGTCTCTATCAAATAGGGACACTTTTAGGAACACGATCACCCAAGCAAAAGACCTAATTCCGAGAATCTTCGCGGGTAGGCTATTTAGTCGTTTCTGTGTTGAAAGCCCCCAGAAAAAGCTTCAAAGGTTGATATTTTGAATCCCGAGAGCCCGAGTCTCGGTTTTCTTTTCTACTACCTTGGGACAGAAGTAGTATCTAATGTGATGGCGGGGTAGCTGTGTCTGGCAGTTCGCAACGCAATGGCTGCTCTTGGGGCTTGCTTTTAAAAGGGGGGTTGCTTCAATCATTAAATTAGTTGAAATTTCCATTCCATTTTCATTCAAAAAATATGGGAATTAATTGCTATATTATTTAATACAGAAAAACACGCTTTTGAAAAAGACCATTCTCGCCCTCGCCCTCAACGCGGGGCTTACCTTCTTCAGCGAAAATACCTACTCGCAATTGACAACTCCTAATCCGGCTTACCAGCAACTCCAGACAGATTTGCTTATCGATGCTGAGTTGTGGTCCAATAAACCTGCAATACTTTGTGCAAATTGGGCCTTCGAAGGAATCATCGGTGTTGGAAGCGCAAGTTCAAATGAAGTGATCGCCGCCGGCGGTGCGTGGGAAAACCTAAGCACATCGAATACAAATACTCCATTACGAGCTTTTACTTCTGCTGCATCTACAGACGCAGCATTCAACGCCTATGGCACGAACCTTAATTTTGCTGATGCCATGCCAATTGTTTTTACGTGGCCAGTATTGCCTAGTACCGTTGCTGCAGACGATTTTCAGCTCATTCTAAACACAGGGGAGACCGTGACCCCTCAAGGTGCTTCCATATGTCCTAACTATCAGTACAACGCCAGAAATACAGTTGTGATCATTGGCCAATTTGGAAACCGCCTCTCCGCTGGTGAAACAAACGCAATTTACCCGGTACAGATCAATGTTGTTAAAAACCTTAAACTCGTAGGACCTAAAGGTCCTGTTAGCGCAGCAGGAATGAGTGTTCTGAGCGTCAGTTCAGGATACACAAGAGGTGGTCCAAAACTTGTTGGAGCAAAGATTACACTTATGGAAACTAATGGGGATAACGCACCTTTCCTGTGGAGTGGCTCTCTCCCAAATGATGGAATCACACTCTACGGAACAAATAATGCCCAATACAGAATCCGGCTACTCACCTCAGGAGGGATGTCACCAGACGGTGTTCGAAGCATGTATCCCACCGAGTATGCTAGTTATTTCAGAATCCGTGTGCTGGATGGATCTACCCAGATATGGCTAACTCAGACGGGCACCAATTACGCGACTTCAAAGGGAAACATACAAGTTGTTGGGCTTGCTAATCTTGGTCCAAAGCAAGACTCCTACGATGATTCATATGTAGAGGACCATAACAATCAGATTGATATCGTCCTTAAAGGGGATCGGGCCGCAATGCATTTGATCAAGCAACTTGAAATACCGGCTTCAGGTTCCTATTCACCGCTCTATAATCCGGGTGGTCCGGGGAATAATCCAACACCTGAAGTGATCTATACCTCTGAAGGACCTTATCAGATCATCGATATTGCTGATGAAATTAATCGCCATTACACAGTCAGCTACAACCCTCTTCATCTACAACCATAGTCCATAATTTACACTTATATAATTTTTCAAAGATGATTGAATAATAGAATGCCTAGTTTCATCAAGCATAACATCTTGGTAGTCATGTTCAGTATATATAGGTGCTTTTATAACCGGTGGGCTCTCGTAAAGTAGTGTTAGAGGGGATGAACAGGGGAGGCGATTCAGGAGTGAATATAACTCTGCTTCCACGATGGCAACGCTAGGCGGTATAGCCCCAAGGTGATTGAATTTCTGGACTTTTTTACAGGGCGTAGGTTCCGTTGGGATCCGCAGAATAGCGAAGGGGGCGGGAATCAGCGAAAAATATTTTCTTTGTAAGAATTATTTAAGCTCCTTTTTACAGACAGGACCTGACTTTCGAGTTCAGAACGACAAGCCTGTGGCTTAGCAGTTCTTCAGGAATCTAAAATAGAAGGCTGCAAACACCAAGACAATGTCGTCTGTTTACCATCAGACGCCCCCGGAAAGGATTCTAAAAAATGGAAAATTTACACTAACGAAAAAAGCTATCAACACCACACCGTACAACGCGAAAGATATTTTTGATTTTATTAGAATGAAGAATGCAGGATGGGCTGAATTGACTGACGAATATAGCGTTTCCTGCAATGCTTGGTTAACGTTTGGGGATTGCAGAGAAGCCACGAGGCTCCTAAGAATATGATTCAAATTGCTCCTTATAGAACAAAGTCACTCAGTGGTTTGGTTTCCGTTTCCTTTTTTGAGTCGGGCTCAGGATTCATGGTCGGCTCCGGAGTCACCTTTATAATTTTAGATGGCTTCTCCACTTTATCTTCTGTGCTTAATCTCGGAAGTAGGGGGTTGTGCTTAGGAGAATATCCACGTGAGTTTTGCATGGCTGCAACGTAGGGAAAGAGTGAAGCATAGCTATGGGGTGAATACCCAAGACAAAACTGCTCAGCAGGACTGCTATTTTGTGAGAGCGGAAATCTGTTGGGGCCCAATTGCGCTCTTTCTTTTTCGACTATTGTTCCGGGAGTATTGTCACAAGCGCCATTTCCCCCGTTGAATGGAGCAGTAGAGTTTCAGCTCTTACGGTATGCCCAGCTAACTCCAGATCAAATGATCCACTTGTCTCACGATTTTCCATCCGGGCGATATACCGGGCGATGGAAGCTCCCTTACGTTCCTTCGAGAACAGTAATTCGAAGTAGGATTGCTGTATTTCAGATGACTCAGCAAGCCGCAGCCTCCTTCGAGCGGCCTCGTTGCAAAACCGGATGTCCCCATGAATGTTTGAACTCATGACCGGACGCGGGAACCTAGAAAAGATTTCGAAAGTTTGCTCACTGCTTTCTCTAAATCTTGCGAGAGTGATACAGAATAGGGTGCTGAAGGCTGCTGAAGTGATAAATGTGAAGGCCCTGACAAAGGAGGCTATCGAAATGGAATGCGGATTGAATGGGGCGTCGTTGAGATAGGCGTAGAGAAATGGACAGAAGAATGTCCCCACCACCACGACCGAGTAGACAATGCCCCACACGACCAACCACTGGAAACGTAGAAAAATGACATCCCCATCAGTCCAAGAATACAAAACGCAGGGGTGATTGAAGGAGACTGAATAGCGTGATCAGTTAACATGAGGACTAACAGTTAAAGAATGGGAAAGATAACCTCGAAAAAGAATCTTCTTCTCCCTGAAAGTTGAAGCTTTGGAAGGAGTTTGCCAAGATGGGGGTGAGTATAAATAATCATCTTAGGGCAATATGAACAGGATAGCCCAGCATTGCTTCAGTCAAGCCCAATGAGTCCAACGATTTTGACGCGCTTCAGATATCTTGATGCAGGTGAATGTTGAGGAGGTGTGATTAGGAGAAAGACCTTCGGCTTTTCGAGGTTATTATCGTCCGAAGCGGGTTTAGGCTGAGATTCAACCATCGTTGCTAGTTAAGTAAATTACTCTTCGTCCAAATTTGTGGCCATTTGTTTCAAAAGTGAGATCTAGAAACGTTTCCTCAATTATGGGAGCCCACCATTGGGAGATTTCGTCTGGTTTGAGTGAGTCTA
>Ga0182012_10007418_pt1 | contig 10969 bp, 8 predicted proteins | sample 612S2SmetaG_FD_120486 | JGI IMG/M metagenome (GOLD analysis project Ga0182012, IMG submission 120486) | Permafrost microbial communities from Stordalen Mire, Sweden - 612S2S metaG | ecosystem: Environmental > Terrestrial > Soil > Wetlands > Permafrost | place: Sweden: Stordalen | collected...
GCCAAAGAGATGGCCGCCACCGGCCTCGTCGATGACATCCTCATCTGGGATCAGCTCACCTGGTTCTTTCCGCCATCGCTGTGGAAGCGGGAGAATCTGCCGACCGGCGTCTTCGATGCGATGCCTGACGCGGATTCGTTCCCCGACGCGTTCGCGACCGCGGCGTACGTGCTTAGTCAGGTGCCCGAGCTGGGTGTGAGCATCAGTACCGAGTCCGTGCGCCGGGGGCCGCTGGAGCTGATCCAGACCATGCTCACGCTGGCCGACATGACCGAGCGCCGCGCGATCTTCCAGGTCGGCGCCGGCGAGGTGAAGCAACTGCGTCCGTCCAAGTGGCGCCGCAATGGGCTAGCCCAGCTTGAGGACAAGCTCGATATCTTCAAGCTCTACATGAACGCCGACGGGCCCATCGATTTTGACGGGAATTTCTCCAAACTCGATACTGCGTGGATCGGTGGCGCGCGCAAAAACAAACCCACGATATGGGCGCTCGGCGGAGGCCCGAAGCTGATCGACATCGCCGCCGCGAAAGCGGGGGGATTCTGCACCGTCGCGCCGTTCGCATGGCCGACTCCCGAGGTCGCCGCAACCGAGATCCACGCGATCAGGGAGAAGGTCGAGGCCGGCGGCCGCGACCCTGATGAGTTCGAATTCGCGATGTGGTCGGTGGCCTTGCTCCACGAGGACGACGAAATGATCGATCGCGCGATCGGTAACGCCCTGGTCCGGTGGCAGGCGGCGATCTTCGGCCGGTTGAATATGTCGGATTGGGATGCTGAAGGCATCGAGCCGGTGTTCCCCCGCGACTGGCACTACGCGTCCAACCTCGAACCGATGAAGATGGGTGCCGACGAAACCCACGAGATTCTTGGTCGCGTTACCGACGAGATGGTCCGGAAAAGCTATTTCATTGGTGACGCGAAAAGTGTCGCAAGCGATCTCGCGGCGTACCACGAGGCAGGTGTGTCATGGATCCACCTGTCCGATCTGCTTCCGCTCGCAGTCGACCTCGAAGACGGCTCCGGCCCGATGGACCGAAGCTATGAGGTCTTCCGGATCTTAAGGGGCGCCTGACCCACCCGCTTACCCCCCGACTCACTGGGCAGCGCGTGCTGCGCGGCAAGTCGCCCGGGCCAGCCCACCGCCCCGTGATCGCGGCCCGCGGTGTCCCCTCGGACAGCTCTTTCGCCGTCAGCAACATCCGAGCCCCTGCACGTCACCTATTTCATTCGCGTACCACCTCACTGGGTTTCTTGTCCGGCCGCAGACCGCGCCAACTCGATTGGCGCAAGCGGTTATCCGGGGTCCATTCGCTGTAGCGCACCTCTCCGACCAGCACCGGCTTCACAAACGTCACACCTGCGGCGTCGCGCGCAGGAAGCTTTGCGTCGAAGGGAGATTCGTCGGTGCGCAGTGGCTCCAGCGTCTTCTTGAGGCCCGCCAGGTCGCGCCCGGTGAAGCCGGTACCGACTCGTCCCGCGAAATGGAGGCCGCCGTCGCTGGGGATGCCCATGAGTAGCGAGCCGATGCCGCTGGTGCGCCCGCCTTCCCCTGCTCGCCAGCCGCCGATGACGACTTCCTGGGTGTTCCAATGCTTGTCCTTGACCCACGACGCCGACCGCCGACCCGGCTGATAGGTGGCGTCGCGCCGCTTGGCGACTACGCCTTCCCAGCCGTGCTTAAGTGAGTACTCCAACGCGCCGGCACCGTCGCCGGGCAGCAGAGCGGGAACGATGAGATTGCTAGCCGTGCCAAGGGTTTCCAGCAGTTTGCGCCGGTCGGAGTACTTGGCCCGCAGCAGCGAGCGGCCGTCGAGGTAGAGCAGGTCGAATGCCCAGTACTCGATGCGGGTGGCACGGCTGCGGTTCTGCATCTCGTTGAAGCTGGGCACACCGGACTTGTCCAGAGCCAGGATCTCACCATCGAGTACCGCATGATATTCGGCGAGATCGATTGCCAGAGAACGCAATTGCGGATACTCCCCGGTGACGTCGCGCCCGCTGCGCGACCGCAGCCGCACGGCACCGTGATCGGCCTCGACCAGTAGCCGGTAGCCGTCCCACTTGCCTTCGAAGGCCCATTGGCCCGCCTTGAGCGCCGCCACCGAACCGTGTGTTGCGAGCATGGGGGCGATCTCATCGAACGCGAAGACGTTCTGGTCCTTCATCCGGTGCGCCAGCCACTGATCACCGTTGGTGCGGATCAGCGCATAGCGCCCGGAGATCCGGCTACCGTGCAGGTTCACGATGACTTCCCCATCTTCGGCGGAGTCGCGGAACTTCTCGGTGTCGTAGGTTCCGGAGTCCCAGATGATCACCTTGCCGCCGCCGTATTCGCCTTTGGGAATGGTGCCCTCGAAGCTGGCGTATTCCAGCGGATGATCCTCGGTGTGTACCGCCAGGTGGTTGACCGAGGTGGTGGTGGGCAGGTTCTTCGGCACCGCCCACGACACCAGCACGCCGTCTCGTTCCAACCGGAAATCGTAATGCAGCCTGCGGGCGTGGTGCTCCTGGATGACAAACGTATCATTATGGCCGGTAGCAGGTTTCGCTTGAGAGACCGGCTCGGGAGTCTTCGCCGCGTCGCGCATGCTGCGGTACTTGGTCAGCCGATCCGGGCTGGCTGCGTCCAAGGCGTCCAGGGCCTCCAACAGATCGCCGTCACGGGCAACCCGGGCGAGCACTTCGTCGTAGCGCAGTTGCCCCAGCGCGGGGTCGTCGAGTTCCGCCCACTGCCGTGGCGCCGCGACCGTCGGATGCTCCCGGCCGCGTAGCGAGTAGGGCGCAATGGTGGTCTTCGAGCCGCTGTTCTGGCTCCAGTCCAAGAACACCTTTCCAGCCCGCAGGCTCTTGGTCATGGTAGAGGTGACCAACATGGGCATCGCCTTTTCCAATTGCTGCGCAACGCGTTTGGCCAGCACGGTGGCACCCTTGCTGCTGACCGGCTCGTCTAACGGGGTGTAGAGGTGCAGCCCCTTGCTGCCGCTGGTCAGCGGGAAGGTGGTCAGCCCGACATCGGCGATCAGATCCCGGACGGCCCGGGCCACCTCGGCCAGCTGGGGCATCGTCACGCCGTCGCCCGGGTCGAGGTCGAACACCAATCGTGTTGCCGGGCCCGGCTTGCGTTCTTGCGCCCCGCGTCGGGTCCACTCGGCAACGAACCGCCACTGCGGCACGTGTACTTCCAGCGCTGCCTGCTGGGCGATCCAGGCGAGCGCGGAGGGGCTGTCGATGATCGGGTAGGTCGTGGTTCCGGACCGGTGGGCCACGCTGGCCCGCGGCAGCCAGTCGGGCGCCGACGACGCCAGCTGCTTTTCGAAGAATGAGGGTTCCTCGACGCCGTTGGGCCAACGCTTGCGCGTTGCCGGGCGGCCGGCGATGTGCGGCACCATCACCTCGGCGATGCGGGTGTAGTAGTCGAAGACGTCGCCCTTCGTGGTGTTCGTTGCGGGGTAGAACACCTTTTCGGCGTTGGTCAGCGTCACTCGCTGTTCCGCCGTCAGACCCATGACGTCAAACGTACGTCTTGACGGTCGGCCGTAACCTGTCGACATGACTTGCGCGCTGGTGATCGGTGAAGCGTTGATCGACATCGTCGAGCACCCTGACACTGAAGAAGGCACCACCGAGCATGTGGGCGGCAGCCCGCTCAACGTTGCGGTCGGACTGGCCCGGCTGGGCCGCGATGTCGATTTGCTGACCTATATCGGTGACGACGAACGGGGCCGGCGCATCGCCGAATACGTTAAAGCCTCTGGCGCGCGCCTGGTTCCGGGAAGCGTCTCGGCCGGCCGCACGCCGACTGCGGTGGCCACGGTTGCTGATGACGGCTCGGCCACCTATAGGTTCGACCTGGACTGGCAGCTCTCCGGAACACCTCCGGTGGCGCCGCCGCTACTCGTGCACACCGGATCTATCGCGGCGGTGCGCGGGCCGGGGTGCTTGGCCGTCGCGGCGCTGCTCGACGCCTATCGCGTGTCTGCCAGCGTGACCTTCGACCCCAACGTGCGTCCTTCGTTGATCGCGGACCGGGATCAGGCCCGCGAACGCATCGAACACCTCGTCGAACGCAGCGACATCGTCAAGGTCAGCGACGAGGATCTGCGCTGGATCGATCCCAACCACGAGCCGGAGCGGACCGCGCGCACCTGGTTGGCATCGGGGCCTGCGCTCGTCGCCCTGACCAGCGGTGATCGGGGCTCGGCGGCGTTTTGCGCGGCCGGCGAGACCCGAGTGCCCGCCAGGGAGGCTCAGGTCGTGGATACCGTCGGAGCGGGCGATGCGTTCATGGTCGGCCTGCTCGACGCACTATGGGGACAGGGGTTGCTGGGCGCAGACCGGCGAGCCGACCTCAGCCGCATCGGGCTCGACGCCTTGACGGCAGCACTGCAGGCGGCCAGCCTGTCGTCGGCGTTGACCGTCGGCGGCGCCGGCGCCGACCTACCCGATCGCGCGGCCCTGAACCGGTTCACCTCGGGGTGAGCGCGCGCAGAATGCCACGCCGGACGGCGTGTCGCTGTACCGACGCGCACGTTCGCGGCCGTGAGTAATGGGCATACTGACTACATGCGCTCCATCTGGAAGGGTTCGATTGCATTCGGGCTCGTGAACGTCCCGGTAAAGGTGTACAGCGCCACTCAGGACCACGACATCAAGTTCCATCAGGTGCACGCCAAAGACCACGGGCGCATCCGATACAAGCGCGTGTGTGAGGTGGACGGCGAAGTCGTCGAGTACGCGGACATCGCCCGAGCCTACGAGTCTGACGACGGCCAAATGGTGGTGATCACCGACGATGACATTTCCACCTTGCCCGAGGAGCGCAGCCGCGAGATCGAGGTGCTGGAGTTCGTCCCGGCCAGCGACGTCGACCCGATGATGTTTGATCGTAGCTACTTCCTGGAGCCGGACTCTCAATCGTCGAAATCCTACGTGCTGTTGGCCAGGACGCTCGCTGAGACGGATCGGATGGCGATCGTTCATTTCACGCTGCGTAGCAAGACGCGGTTAGCTGCTCTGCGCGTTAAGGACTTTGGAAAGCGTGAGGTGATGGTGGTGCACACCTTGTTGTGGCCTGACGAAATCCGTGATCCCGACTTTCCTTTGCTGGACAAGAAGATCGAGATCAAGCCCGCCGAGCTCAAGATGGCCGGACAGGTCGTGGAGTCGATGACCGACGACTTCAATCCGGACCGCTACCACGACACCTATCAGGAGCAGCTACAGGAGCTGGTCGAAGCGAAACTTGAAGGCGGGGAAGCGTTTACCACTCAGGAGCAACCAACCCAGCTGGACGAGACCGAAGATGTCTCCGACTTGCTGGCCAAGCTGGAGGCCAGCGTTAAGGCGCGCTCCGGGGGCGGCACGTCGCCGGCGAAGAAGTCCCCGGCAAAGAAAGCGCCTGCGAAGAAGGCAGCCGCGAAGAAGGCACCGGCCAAGAAGGCGCCCGCGAAAGCGGCGGCGAAGTCCTGACTGCGGGCACATAAGCCGACATACGCAACGCACGGAGCGGGCGCTACGTCGCCGCACCCGTATGACAAACTAGAACCTGTTTCAGAAATGCTGCGATCCGAGGCGGCCGGGCTAGCTACCGTTTCGGCCGGTAACTCGACGTGGAGAGGCCGCAATGATCCTTGACAGGTTCCGTCTCGACGACAAAGTCGCCGTCATCACCGGCGGCGGCCGTGGTCTGGGTGCGGCCATCGCGCTGGCGTTCGCCGAGGCAGGCGCCGACGTCCTCATCGCTTCGCGAACGGAATCCCAGCTGGACGCCGTCGCCGAACAGGTCCGCGCCACCGGCCGCCGGGCGCACACCGTCGCCGCCGACCTGGCCCACCCCGAGGCAACCGCGCAGCTGGCCGGCCAGGCCGTCGAGGCTTTCGGAAAACTAGACATCGTCGTCAACAACGTCGGCGGAACCATGCCCAACACACTGCTGACCACCTCCAACAAGGACCTCAAAGACGCATTCACCTTCAACGTCGCCACCGCCCACGCGCTGACCGTCGCGGCGGTGCCGCTGATGCTCGAGCACTCCGGCGGCGGCAGCATCATCAACATCACCTCGACCATGGGCCGGCTGGCCGGACGTGGTTTCGCCGCCTACGGCACTGCCAAAGCCGCGCTGTCTCACTACACCCGGCTGGCCGCACTGGACTTGTGTCCACGCATCCGGGTCAACGCCATCGCACCGGGCTCGATCCTGACTTCCGCGCTGGACGTGGTGGCCTCCAACGACGAGCTGCGCAAGCCGATGGAGAAGGCGACACCGTTGCGCCGACTCGGTGATCCCGTCGACATCGCTGCTGCGGCAGTATATCTGGCGTCCCCGGCCGGAAGCTTTCTGACCGGCAAGACACTGGAGGTCGACGGCGGCCTCACCTTCCCCAATCTCGACATCCCTGTCCCGGATCTGTGAAGCCCATGACCCGCGAGCAGACGCAAAAGCCCCCGCACGCGCGGCGTGTCGGGCGCTTTTGCGTCTGCTCGCGGTCCTAACCCGACCACTAAGGAGCCCGCTCATGGCCATACCCGTCGTCCAGTTGGGTACCGGCAATGTCGGCGTCCACGCGCTGAGGGCGCTTATCAGCAACCCAGACTTCGAGCTCACCGGTGTGTGGGTGTCATCGGATGCCAAAGCGGGCAAGGACGCGGCAGAGCTTGCCGGACTGGCGAATTCGACCGGCGTGTTGGCCAGCACCGATCTGGATGCCGTGCTCGCGACCGGGCCGCAATGCGCCGTGTACAACGCGATGGCCGACAACCGGCTGCCGGAGGCTTTGGAAGACTACCGGCGCGTTCTGGCGGCCGGAGTCAACATCGTCGGCAGCGGTCCGGTCTTTCTGCAGTACCCGTGGCAAGTGATCCCCGAAGAGCTCATTACCCCGCTCGAAGACGCGGCCCGTGAAGGTAATTCGAGCCTGTACGTCAGCGGGATCGATCCGGGCTTCGCCAACGACCTGCTCCCGCTGGCATTGGCCGGCACCTGCCAGAACATCCAGCAGGTGCGCTGCATGGAGATTGTCGACTACGCCACTTATGACAGCGCCGTCGTCATGTTCGACGTGATGGGCTTCGGCAAGCCGTTGGACGAGATTCCGATGCTGCTTCAGCCCGGTGTGCTGAGCCTGGCATGGGGATCGGTGATCCGGCAAATCGCTGCGGGCCTTGGCATTTCGCTCGACGAGGTAACCGAGAAGTACGTACGGGAGCCAGCACCCGAGGCTTTCGACATCGCGTCCGGTCACATTCCCAAGGGCAGCGCCGCCGGAGTGCGGTTCGAGGTCCTCGGCATGGTCAACGGCGAACCCGCCGTAGTCCTGGAACACGTCACCCGATTGCGCGAGGATCTGTGCCCAGGCTGGCCACAGCCCGCGCAGCACGGCGGTTCGTACCGCATCGAAATCACCGGCGAACCGTCCTACGCCATGGACATCTGCTTGAGCAGCCCCAACGGCGATCACAACCACGCCGGACTGGTTGCGACAGCGATGCGCATCGTCAACGCGATTCCGGCGGTGGTTGCCGCCCCGCCAGGTATCGTGACCACCCTTGACCTGCCGCTGGTCACCGGCAAGGGTCTCTACTCCGGCAGGTGACCGCATTGTGCGGTCTAATTGAGGCATCGGGCGTTGACCGGTGCGCCAGGGTTTTCGGCTAACCTCACTTTTTTATTCGGGTTCATGGATCGAGGGTCGTTACGTTGGCGCAGGGCACCCAAACCTCGCTCAAGGGGAGCTGGTATCTGCTCGGGCCGGCATTCGTCGCCGCGATCGCCTATGTCGATCCCGGAAACGTCGCGGCCAACGTCAGCTCCGGCGCACAGTTCGGTTACCTGCTGCTGTGGGTGGTGGTGGTGGCCAATGTGCTGGCGGCCCTGGTTCAGTACCTGTCGGCAAAACTCGGGCTGGTGACCGGTCGGTCACTGCCCGAGACGATCGGGACGCAGATGAGCCGTCCGCTCCGGCTGGCCTTTTGGGCGCAGGCCGAACTCGTGGCGATGGCAACTGATGTGGCTGAAATGGTCGGCGGAGCCATCGCCTTGCGCATCCTCTTCGGTTTGCCACTGCTGATCGGCGGGTTGATCACCGGCGTGGTGTCGCTGCTGTTGCTGGCGATCCAAGACCGCCGCGGTCAGCTTATTTTCGAGCGGGTCATCACCGGACTGCTGCTCGTCATCGCCGTAGGCTTCGCGGCCAGTTTTTTCGTCGCGACACCACCGCCCGGTTCCGTGATCAACGGCCTGGTGCCGCGATTTCGCGGCACCGAAAGCGTGCTGCTGGCCGCCGCGATAATGGGCGCGACCGTGATGCCGCACGCGGTATACCTGCATTCGGGTCTGGCCCTCGACCGGCACGGACATCCCGCCGCGGGGGAAGACCGCCGCCGACTGCTCCGTGCCACCCGCTTGGACGTGGTGCTGGCCATGACGGTTGCCGGAACGGTGAACGCGGCAATGCTGCTGGTCGCAGCGATCAACCTGCAGGGCCGCCAGACAACCGTGTCCATCGACGGTGCCTACGCCGCCATCCACGACACATTGGGGCCGACGATCGCGGTGCTGTTCGCGATCGGATTGCTCGCGTCCGGGTTGGCGTCCTCATCGGTTGGCGCCTACGCCGGCGCCATGATCATGCAGGGCTTGCTGCACCGGTCGATTCCCATGCTGATGCGCCGCTTGATCACGCTGTGCCCTGCTCTGGCGATCCTGGCGTCAGGTTTGGACCCCACCCGCACCCTGGTGCTTTCACAGGTCGTGCTGTCCCTCGGCATACCGTTCGCGGTGCTTCCATTGGTCAGACTGACCAGCAACCGCGAGCTGATGGGTAGTGACACCAACCATCCCGTTACGAGTGTCGTTGGCTGGACGGTCGCGGTAATGGTTACTCTGCTTAACGTGGTGCTGATCTGTCTCACGGTGACCGGCTGAATGCCGGCCCGCCGGCATCCCTACTTCGCATATGGGTCGAACCTGTGCGTCAGACAGATGGCCTTGAGATGTCCCGACGCCGCCGATCCGCAACCGGCCGTACTGTCCGATCACGACTGGCTGATCAACGAGCGCGGCGTCGCCACCGTCGAACCGCTGCCGGGCAATCAGGTGCACGGGGTGCTCTGGCAGCTCTCCGAGCGCGACCTGGCCACCTTGGACAAGGCCGAGGGCGTGCCGGTGCGCTATCGGCGCGATCGGCTGACCGTGCACACCGGCACCGGCCCGTCACCGGCCTGGGTCTACATCGACCACCGGGTTAACCCGGGTCCGCCCCGGCCCGACTATTTGCCGCGGATTATCGACGGCGCCGTCCACCATGGACTCCCGCAGCGCTGGGTAGACTTCCTGCGCCGTTGGGATCCCGCGAACTGGCCTCGCCCGTTGTCGCCTTCTGGGCCCGCGCCACAGTCGTTTTCAGCGTTGTTGAGCGAACCCGGGGTGACCGAGCTCAGCCTGCTGCGGTCGCGATTCGGCTTTCTCGCGATTCATGGCGGTGGGGTGGAGCAGATGACTGACGTGATCGCCGAACGTGCCGCCGACGCCGCCGAGGCATCGGTGTATGTGGTGCGCCATCCCGACCGTTACCCGCATCACCTGTCGTCGGTCCTGTTCGACCCCAAGGAATCGCCGCGGCTGACCGAGTTCCTCGCCCACGTCGACGTCGCGGTCTCGCTACACGGCTACGGTCGCCTCGGGCGCGGTAACCAGCTGCTGGCCGGGGGCCGCAACCGCGCACTGGCCGCCCACCTCGCCCGCCACATCCAGCTGCCCGGTTATCAGGTCATCACCAATCTCGACGACATCCCGCGCGAACTGCGTGGCCTACATCCAGACAACCCGGTCAACCGGGTACGCGAGGGTGGGACACAGCTGGAACTGTCGGTTCGGGTCAGGGGCCTGAGCCCGCGCAGCCCACTGCCGGGCCCTGACGGCTTATCGCCGGTCACCACCGCCCTGGTGCAGGGCTTGGCGGCCGCAGCCCGTTCTTGGTAGATGTCCAGAGATTAGACGGAGGTTGTTGGTGGCCAAAGATTTTCGCTTCGGGTTGAGCGTGCGTTTCTTCAAGTCCCGCGCGGCATTGGAACAGAAGGTGAAGCGGGCGGAGGATCTCGGATTCGACATTCTCACTGTGCCTGACCATCTCGGCGCCGTGGCACCTATTCCGGCGCTGACCGCGGTCGCCCTTTGCACCAGCAGGATCCGGGTGAGCATGTATGTGCTCAACGCCGCCTTCTACAAGCCGGCGTTGTTGAGCCGAGACCTCGAAGCGCTGGACGTGCTCAGTGAGGGGCGTCTCGAGATCGGGCTGGGCACAGGCTATGTGAAGGAAGAATTCGAGGCTGCCGAGCTTCCCTATCCCAGCGCCGGAGCCCGGGTCGACTACCTCCAACACATGACGACCTACCTGAAAGAACACCACCCGAAGGTTCCGATCCTGATCGCCGGCAACGGCGACCGGGTGCTGACGATCGCCGCCCAGCATGCCGACATCATCGGGCTGACCGGTGCCAATGTCCGCGGGACAGATGACGACCCACTGACCGAACGCATCGACTTCGTCCGCAACGCCGCGGCTGACCGGTTTGACTCGCTCGAGCTGAATCTGGCGATCACGGCCGTGCCGGCCGAAGGTGAGACTGTTCCCGATTTGTCGATGACCCGCAGGTATACGCAAGCGTCGGACCAGGAGCTACTGGCCATGCATTCGGTGCTCACCGGGTCACCCCGCGAGATGGCCGACACCTTGTCGGAGTATCGCGAAAAGTACGGAGTCACATCCTTCACCGTGCAGGACAATCACATCGACAACTTCGCGAAGGTGATCGCCGCGCTGCGGTGACCGGGTCGCTGCCCGGCGGTTAGCACTTGGCCCTAACGGTAAGCTCAGCGCGTCCGCCCTCGTAGCTCAGGGGATAGAGCACGGCTCTCCTAAAGCCGGTGTCGCATGTTCGAATCATGCCGGGGGCACCGCGCGCAC
>Ga0182012_10007420_pt1 | contig 10966 bp, 9 predicted proteins | sample 612S2SmetaG_FD_120486 | JGI IMG/M metagenome (GOLD analysis project Ga0182012, IMG submission 120486) | Permafrost microbial communities from Stordalen Mire, Sweden - 612S2S metaG | ecosystem: Environmental > Terrestrial > Soil > Wetlands > Permafrost | place: Sweden: Stordalen | collected...
CAGCCGCAGTTCACGAACAGGCCGGGCACCGGGGTCAGGCCGATGATGGGCGAGCGATCCGGCGTGGTATCGACGATGCCGCCCCAGTTGCGCAGCATGCGCAGGCGGCGGAAGGCGGGGAAGAGTTCGCAAATCGCCTGAAGCGTTTCGCAGGCGATGTGCAGGCCGCCGGCCTGGCTGTATGATGTATAGGCGTCGGTGCCGGCGCCGATCACCAGTTCGCCCTTGTCGGACTGCGAAATATAGGCGTGGACGGTGTTGGACATCACCACGCAGGGCATGACCGGCTTGATTGGCTCGCTGACCAGTGCTTGCAGCGGAAACGATTCGAGCGGCATCCGAATCCCCGCCATCGCCATCACCACGCTGGTGTGGCCGGCGGTGACCAGGCCGACCTTGGTAGCGGCGATCGGGCCTTTGGTCGTTTCGACGCCGGTTGTTGCGCCTGTCGCATCGCGGGTGATCCCGGTGACCGCGCAGTTCTGGATAATATCGACTCCCAGGGCCGAAGCGCCTCTCGCGTAGCCCCAGGCGACGGCGTCGTGGCGAGCGGTGCCGCCGCGTCGTTGCAGGGCGGCACCGAGCTCGGGATAGCGGGGGACGTCGACGTGGAGGGGCGGGCAGAATGTCTTGGCCTGGATGGGAGTCAGCCATTCGTTGTCGATGCCCTGGAGGCGGTTGGCATGGACATGGCGGCGGAACACCTGCACATCGTGCTGGGTGTGGGCCAGCATCAGCACGCCGCGCGGGGAATACATGACGTTGTAGTTGAGTTCGGTGGCGAGGCGTTCCCAGAGCTTCAGGGCGTGCTCGTAAAGGGCGGCGCTTTCGGGTTGCAGGTAGTTGGAGCGAATGATGGTGGTGTTGCGGCCGGTGTTGCCGCCGCCCAGCCATCCCTTCTCGAGCACGGCGACGTTGCGGATGCCGTGCTCCTTCGCCAGGTAATACGCCGTTGCCAGCCCGTGGCCGCCGGCGCCGACGATCACCACGTCGTACGCCGCCTTGGGCTGCGCGTCCCGCCACTGCCTGGCCCAGGCCTTCCCGGTCCCGTGCCGCAGCAGGGACAGAAAGGAAAATCTTTGCAAATCCGCCATAGTGCGGCCTGCTTGCCACAGCGCCGCGCGCAGGCAAAGCCGCGAGCCCTTCCCCCAGCGGCCCCTGCGGGTATAGACCCGTCGCAAACAGAGGAAACAGACGATGGCCGAGTTCGATTACATCATCGTGGGCGCCGGTTCCGCCGGCTGCGTGCTGGCAAACCGGCTCAGTGAGGACCGACGCACCACCGTGCTATTGCTGGAAGCCGGGCCGAAAGACAGTTCGATGTGGATCAACATCCCGGCCGGCTTCACCAAGCTGCTGAACAACCCGAAATACAACTGGAATTTCGAGAGCGAACCGGAACCGAATGCGAACAACCGCCGCATTCCGATCCCGCGCGGGCGGACCCTGGGCGGTTCCAGTTCGATCAACGGCATGCTGTACGTGCGGGGCAATCCGCTGGATTACAACACGTGGTCGCAATTCGGGAACCGCGGCTGGGGGTATGATTCGGTGCTGCCATATTTCCGCAAGGCGGAACATTTTGCGCCGGGGGGTGACGATTCGCGCGGGCGGGGCGGTCCGCTGAATGTTGAACACATGCGGGAGCGGGCGGAACTGCTGGATGCGTTCATCGATGCGGCGGTGGACCAGGGTTATCCGCGCAACAAAGACTACAATAACGGGCACCAGGAGGGGTTCGGCTACTTCCAGGTCACGCAAAAGAACGGTGAGCGCTGGTCCTGTGCGCGCGGCTACCTCGATCCGATCCGCAACCGGCCCAATCTGAAGATCGAGACCGAAGCGCTGACCACGAAGGTGCTGCTGGAGGGCAAGCGGGCCGTTGGCGTCGCCTACGTCCAGGGCGGCGTCACCAAGCAGGCTCGGGCGAACCGGGAGGTGATCGTGTCGGCCGGCGCGGTCAAGTCGCCGCATATTCTCGAGCTGTCCGGCATCGGCAACCCCGAGGTGCTGACGGCGGCCGGGATCGCGGTGCAGCACGCGCTGCCGGGAGTGGGTGAGAACTACCGCGACCATTACGCGCCGCGGATGAACTGGCGGGTGAAGCTGCCGGTGACGCTGAACGAGCGCAGCCGGGGCTTCGCGCTGGCGAAAGAAGTGGTGAAATACTATACGCAGCGGCGCGGCATCCTGACGTTCACGGCCGGCATTGCGTTCGGGTTTGTCAGGACGCGGCCGGAACTGGAGGAACCGGATGTGCAGTTTCATTTCGCGCATGCCAGCTACGGGAATGCGCAGAAGCGCGACCTGGAGACGCAGCCGGGCATGACGCTGACGGTGTATCAGTGCCGGCCGGAGTCGAAGGGATCGATCCACGCCAAATCCGGCGATCCGTCGGCGTCGCCGGCGATCCGGCCGAATTACCTGGCCGATCCGATCGACCAGCGGGTGCTGGTGGACGGCATGAAGATTGGCCGCAGCATCATCAACAGCCGCGTCCTGGACAAGTATCGCGCCTTTGAGATGAACCCCAGCGACAAGGTGCAGACCGATGCCGAGTGGCTGCATTTCGCACGCGAGAACGGGCAGACGACGTACCATGTGATCGGCACCTGCAAGATGGGACCGGACCCGATGGCGGTGGTGGACGATCGGCTGCGGGTGCATGGGATCGCGGGGTTGCGGGTGATCGATGCCTCGATCATGCCGACGGTGCCGTCGGGGAACACCAATGCCGCGGTCATCATGATCGCGGAGAAAGGCGCCGACATGATCAAGGCGGCGGGCACGGAGGATGTGCGGGCGGCGGCTTAGGGGGCGCGGCGGCGGTGCGGGCGGCGGTGCCCCGGACGAGCCGGGGCATGACGGGGCTACGACGGTCACGCAACGGCTAATCGACTTTCAGGAGTCCCAATCGAGCTTTTTGACAAAAGAGGCTCGTGGCGGCGGCCCGCCGGCCGTCGGCGAAGGCCGTGCTGTTCCGGATTGCCACGCCGCCAAGAGGCGGCTCGCAATGACAAAACAGGTTGGGGTTTGGCAGGACGGAGGGGGGTTACATCCCGCTGAACCAGTTGAAGCCAAGCTTCTCCCAGTAGCCGGGGACGTAGGTGTTGGTTACCTCGATCGCGGTGATCCATTTGGGGTTTTTGAAACCGAGTTTTGTCGATGTGCGCAGGCGCAATGGATAGCCGAAGGGTGCGGGCAGAGTCTCGCCGGCATATTTCGTTGCCAGCAGGGTCTGGGGGTGTAGCGCGGTCGCCATGTCGATGCTGCTGGGGTAGTCGTCCGCCGTTTTGAACACGACATATTTCGCCCGCGTGTCGGCCCCGACACGTTCCAGGAAGGTGCGCAGCGGCACGCCGGACCACTGGCCGATGTAGTCCCATCCCTCCACGCAGATATGACGGATGATTTCCTCCCGCTCCGGCAGCGTTGCGATGTCCTGTACTGTCCAGGGCTTCTTGTTGTCGATCAGGCCGGACAGTTCCAGCCGCCAGGCCGCCCCGTCGACCGGCTTGACGTCCATGATGTCGTAATAGGCGTTGAACCGCGGCGGCTTCAGCACCATCGACGCCGGATAGGTCGGCGCCAGCTTGTTGGGATCGAAGATCTGTGCCTGCACCCAGTCGTTGAAGTCGGAAATTTTGCGCAGCGCCGTTTCCACCGACTCCGGGGTGGAGAGATCGCAGCCGGTGAGCATGGTCAGCGCGCCGAGCGAAAGGGCGCCGCGGATCAGTCCGCGCCGCTCCAGCGAGCGCAGCAGCGGACGGTTCGCGTCGAGCAGGTTCGGGTCCGGCACCTTCGCCGGGCGAAATGGCGATCTCATGCCTTGACCCTCCGCGCCGGGCGTTCGATCCGGGGGCCGCCCGCCAGCATGGCCCACAGCGTTTTCGGCACCAGCAGCGCCAGGGCGACATGCACCAGGACGAAGCCGACGATCACCGCCATGCCCCAGAAATGCACGATGCGCGCGCCCTGAAAGCTGCCGAACAGATTGACGAGGCCGGAGAACTGGATCGGCTTCCAGATGGCCAGGCCGCTGATCACCTGCGAGATGCCGGCGAGGATGACCACGATATACAGCAGTTTCTGCACCGCATTGTAATGGGTGAGGTCCTCGTGGGCGATGCGGAAGTGCAGGGTGTCGCGCACGGTTTGAATCACTTCGCCGACTTTGATCGGAAACAACCGCTCGAGGAAGCGGCCGGTGAACAGCCCGTACAGCAGATAGGCCAGGCCGTTGATGGCGAGGAACCACATGCCGGCGAAGTGCCACAGCAGGCTTTCGGCGGCCCAGCTGCCCAGGCGCAGCGACTGCGCGAAATGCAGACCGCTGATCACCACATAGTCGTTATAGATGCCCCAGCCGGAGGTCACCATGACGAGCATCGCCAGCGCGTTGATCCAGTGCATGATGCGAACCGGCAACGGGTGCAGCCGCTTCGCCGGACGGGATACAAAACGAGTGGACAAGGTGCTGGCCTTTCCTGGGTGAAATGAGATGTCAGTGCGACGGTCGCGCCAGGCCGACACGGATGATGCTGTCCGGCGGCAGCGGGGTTGCCAGGCTGTCGTCGAAGGTCTTGAACTGGTTCAATTGGGCGGGCGTGAAGTCGAGTATTTCCATGTATTGCCCAAGCAGTGCCATGGCATCGACGGGAACCGCGATCGGATGGCTGAACCAGCCGAACAGGCCGCCGTAATCGACGATCACGTCGATCGTGCCGTCCGGCTGTTTTACCACGGCATGCACCCGCCCGAGGATTGGCTGGCTTTCCAGCGGCTGCAGCACCTGCCGCCCCAGCAGGTCACCCAGGCGCACCGGCTGCGGAAAACGCCGAGCGGCGGCCTCCTGCAGGGTCATGCCGGGTGGCGCAGGCTGCTGCGCACGGGCATGGATGGGCCCGGTCATCGATCCCAGCGCGGCAAGCCACAACAGCACTGTCGCCGCTCGGCCGGTCGGCCGCGGCAAGACCGGCGGCGTCATGGTTTCAGCTCGCCGGCAATCGTCGGCACCAGTTCGGCCACGGTGGGATGGATGTGCATGGTTCGCGCCAGCGAGGCCGCGGTTCCGCCGGCCGCCATGACGTCCAGCACCGTGTGGATCGCCTCATCGCCGCCGGTGCCGAGGATCGCCGCACCGAGAATTGCGTTGGTATCCGCATCCACGACGATCTTCATCAGGCCCGCCGTTTCATCTTTCTCCACGGCGCGTCCCACCCGCGTCATCGGCCGCCGGCCGACCAGAACGCGATGCCCGGCGGCGCGCGCCGCTGCCTCGGTCATGCCGACCCGCCCCAGCGGCGGATCGACGAACAGCGCATAACATGGGATGCGGTCGGAGACTTTGCGGTCCCCGCCATCCAGCAGGTTGGCTGCGACGATCTCGAAATCGTTATAGGCGGTATGGGTGAAGCCGCCGTGCCCGTTGCAGTCGCCCAGCGCCCAGATGCCGGGCACACTGGTCTCCAACCGGTCGTTCACCGGAATGGTTCCGGACCGGTCGGTTGCCAGCCCGGCATTGTCCAGCCCCAGATCATCGGTGTTCGGCCGCCGCCCGACCGCCAGCAGCACATGGGTGCCCACCACCTCCGGCGGCCCGTCCGAGCAGTCCAGGCCGACGGCGACGCCCTGGGGGTGGCGGGCCAAGCGGATGCAGGGCGCCGCGGTGCGGACCGCGATTCCTTCCGCCTCCAGAAACGACTGGATCGCGGCCGAGACCTCCTCATCCTCGCGTCCGACCAGCCGATTGCCGCGCTGGACGACCGTCACCCGGGCGCCGAACCGGCGGTAGATCTGGGCGAATTCCAGCCCGATATAGCTGCCGCCGACAACCACGAGGTGATCCGGCAGAATGGCGGTTTCCAGCAGCGAACTGTTGGTGAAATACGGCACATCGTGCACGCCCGGCAGGTCCGGGATCACGGCGCGTCCGCCGACATTGATGAAGATGCGGTCCGCTTCCAGCACCTCGTCATCGACGCGAACGGTGTGCGGGGTTTCGAACCGTGCGTGGCCGCGGATCAGCGTGCAGCGCTGCATCCCGCCCAGCCATGTTTCGGTGCCGGTCCGGGCGTTGAACGAGATCGCCTGGGACCGCGCATGCACCTTCGCCATGTCGATCCGCACGTCGCCGGTCAGCACGCCGAAATCGGCGCCGCGCCGCGCCAGATGCGCGGCATAGGCGCTCGCCACCAGCGTCTTGGTCGGCATGCAGCCGGTGTTGACGCAGGTGCCGCCGACCAGATGGCGCTCGATCACCGCAACCGTCATGCCGGCTCCGGCCAGCCGCCCGGCCAGCGACGGACCGGCCTGCCCGGTGCCGATGACTATGGCATCGAACCGGCGGCTCATGACACGCAAGCAGCAACGGTGATCGCGAAACACTCCATCCGGCGCTCCAGGACATACGGCACAGGCATGATCCACCTCCGAGGTTAGGAGCAAGCTGCATACTGGTCCAATGCAAGCTGGTTATTGAACGCACACGCCGCGGTTATGCAGCGGCCGCGAAAACCACGGATCGCGCTGCGCGGCTCAGGCCAGCCGGCCGCTGTAGGTCTCTAACACGGCCCAGGCATCGTCGCCGATTTTCTTGCGCCAGCCGGCGTAGTAGCCGGATGTGCGCAGTGCCATCCGGAAACTGGCGGTATCGACCGCGTTGAACGCCATGCCTTCGCTTTCCAGCGCCTTGCGGACAAGGCCTTCGCCCAGTGCGGTGTCTTCGCGCTGCCGCAGGCCGGCCTCGTTCAGCGCCGTCGCGACGATGTCCTTCAGCCGGTCCGGCAGCTTCGCCCAGGACTTGCCGCTGACACACAGCCACTGGCCGTCCCAGATGTGATTGGTCAGCGCACAGACGGTCAGCGACCGGAACAGCCCGGCCGCCTGCACCAGCGGCACCAGGCTCTCCTGCCCGTCGATCACGTGCGAGCGCAGCCCTTCGTCGATTCCACTCAGCGGCATGACGATCGGCAGCGCCTTCAGCCGTTGAAACAGTTCGATGAAGTCGGCCTCGGACGGAGTCCGCAGCCGCAGTCCCTCCAGATCGGCGGCAAGCTTCACCGACTTGGCGGCGGTGAATATCTGCCGGAAGCCGAAATCCCAGCATCGCTCCATCGCCTCCAGCCCCAGGCGGTCGCGTAACGGCGCGCGGATGAGGCGCCCCAGATCGCCATCCAGCGCCGCCCACAGCCGGTCGTAGCCGCCGAAGGCAAACCCGACCATCGGCAGTGACGCCATCGGCAGGTCGATCGCCAAAGCCTGGCAGGTCAACGGCGCCGCATCGACGGTTCCGGCGCGCAGCTGCGCGAGCAATCCCACCGGGCTGCCCAGTTCACTGTTCGGGAACACCTGCACCGCGACCTGGCCATCCGAACGGCTGGCGATGGAAGCGGCTGCCTGCGTCAGGCGGACATGCAGGGAGAAATCCGGCGGCGCGCTATGCCCGATCCGCCAGGTAAACTCCGCCGCCCGGGCGAACCGCGGCAGCAGCGGCGCAGCCAGGCCGGCCACCGTGATGGCCCGCCGCGTCAGCGCCATGCCGCGGCGCTGCACAGCGCCATCCGCCTGTGGGATGAATAGCATGTCCCAAGCGCCTCCCCGTTATGGGCACATGTCCCACAGAGTGCACCGGTAAATCCATCCCCGATCGCAACGGAGGCGGCCGTCGCACTGGCTGGCTTAACTTTCGGCGGGCGGCGTCGTCTCATCCTCCCGTTGATGCGCGGTCTCCGTGGCATAGCGATCGGAGGTCGGCGTGCCGGTCGGCAGCTCCTCGATGCTGCGTTCGTGAGGGGCCTTGTCCGGGGTTCCGGCGCCGGTGACGCCGGACTGCGCCGACGGGTCGCTGGCCGGGAAACTGTCCGCCACGATCTTGTCCTGATGCCCCGCGGCATGGGTCTGATTCGACATCGGTCTTTCCTTTCACGCCGGCAGCCGTGCCGGTGCTGTTGGAACGTCCCAGCCGGCGCCCGGTTCACCTGTTGCCGGCGCCGGCCTGCGTGCGAGAGTGGGGGTATGACCGCACCCATCCGCCTTGGCATGCTGACCCCGTCATCGAACACCACGCTGGAGCCGGTCACCACCGCGATGCTGGCGGGGCTGCCCTCGGTTTCGCTGCATTTTTCGCGGTTCCGGGTGACCGAGATCGCGGTGACTCCGGGCGCGCTGGCGCAGTTCGACGACCGCCCGATCCTGGCCGCGGCGGAGTTGCTCGCGCATGCCAAAGTGGACGTGATCGCCTGGAACGGAACGTCCTCCGGCTGGCTTGGATTCGACGCCGACCGGCGGCTGTGCGCGCGGATCGAGGCGACGACGGGAATCCGGGCGAGCACGTCGATGCTGGCGTTGCATGAGATCCTGGCGGCGACTGGGGTGACTCGGCTGGGGCTGGTGACGCCCTACATCGACGCGGTGCAGCAGCGCATCGTGGCGAATTACGCCGGGCTGGGTATCGGATGCGACGCCGAACGGCATTTGGGCATCCAGGACAATTTCGCGTTTGCCGAGGTGCCGGCGGCGACGTTGATCGGGATGGTGCGGGCGGTGGCGGCGCAAAAACCGGAGGCGATCGCGGTGATCTGCACCAATCTGCGCGCCGCGCCGCTGGTGGCCGCGCTGGAGCAGGAGACCGGCATTCCGATCTACGACACGATCGCGACGGCGGTGTGGAAGAGCCTGGTGCTGACGGGCGTCGATCCAGCGCTGGTCACTGGCTGGGGAAGTTTGTTCGAAATGATTGCGGCGGGGGGCGCGGCCGGGTAGAAGCGAGTTATGAGACAGCGTTGCTCCGCCCTGCGAATGCGCTTCCCTCGCCGCCGGACAGCCGGCAGGAGGGGGTAACACGCGCCGTGGTTGGCGGCGCGGTCCGCACGCCGGAACCCTGACCCTCCTGCCCGCCGGCGGGAGGGTTTTTTCGTATCTGGGGCCGGCGTGCGTTGCGACCCCCGTGCGGGGGACCCCTGGAGGGGACCATGGCGAAACGCCACCTGATTACCAGCGCGCTGCCCTATGTGAGCGGCGTCAAGCATCTCGGCAACCTCGCCGGCAGTTTGCTGCCTGCGGACATTCATGCGCGGTTCCTGCGGCAGACCGGGCAGGAGGTGCTGTTCATCTGTGCCACAGACGAGCAAGGGACGCCCGCTGAACTCGCGGCGGCGGCAGCGGGTGAACCGGTGGCGGCGTTCTGCGCCCGGCAGCATGATCGGCAGGCGGATATCTACCGCCGGTTCGGGCTGTCGTTCGATTATTTCGGCCGCACGTCGTCGGCGCGGTGTCATGCGCTGACGCAGCATTTCTATCGGCGGCTGGATGCGGCCGGGCTGACCGAGGAACGCGTGATCCGGCAGTATTTTTCGGTCGTGGACGGGCGATTTCTGCCGGATCGGTATGTGATCGGGACGTGTCCGCATTGCGGGCATGACGGTGCGCGCGGCGATCAGTGCGAGGCGTGCACGCGCGTGCTGGATCCGACCGATCTGATCGCGCCTCGGTCGGCGGTGTCCGGTTCGGCGGAGCTGGTGTTGCGGGACAGCCGGCATTTGTTTCTGCGGCAGTCGGGGTTGGCGGGGGAGATCGGCGCGTGGGTCGAGTCGCAGACTGAATGGCCGCCGCTGGTGCTGGGGATCGCGCGGTCCTGGCTGGCGGCGGGGTTGCAGGACCGCTGCATCACGCGCGACCTGGCGTGGGGCGTGCCGGTGCCTCGGGCGGGGTTCGCAGGGAAGGTGTTCTACGTGTGGTTCGACGCGCCGATCGGGTATATCGGCGCGACGCAGGACTGGGCCGATGCCGGGGGTGGGGACTGGCGGCGGTGGTGGTGGGGCGAGGCGGCGGCGCGCGAGGTGCGGTACGTGCAGTTCCTGGGCAAGGACAACGTGCCGTTTCATACGGTCAGCTTCCCGGCGACGCTGATCGGGTCGGGTGAGCCGTGGAAGCGGGTGGATGTCATCAAGGGCTTCAACTGGCTAACCTTTGAGGGGGGAAAATTCTCCACCAGCCGGGGGCGGGGGATTTTCACCGATGCGGCGCTGGAGGTGCTGCCGGCGGATGTGTGGCGCTGGTGGCTGGCGGCGAACGCGCCGGAGAGCGCCGACACCGATTTCGGGTTTGGCCGCTTCGCCGCAGATGTGAATGCCGATTTGGCTGACTGTTTCGGGAATTTGGTGAACCGGTTGCTGAGTTTCGCGGTCAGCCGATACGGCGGTGTGGTGCCGGACGGTGGGGTGGCGGGGCCGGCGGAGGTCGAGGCGGCGGGTCGGATCGGCGCGCATTTGTCCTGTCTGCGCGTGCACCATGAGGCTTTGCAGTTCCGCAAGGTTGCTGGCGAGGTCCGGGCGATCTGGCGGTTGGCGAATGCCTATGCTGCCGAGGCCGCGCCGTGGGTCCGGTTGAAGAGTGATCCGGACGGGGCGGCGGTGGGATTGCGTTCGGCTTTGGGGCTGCTGAGCGTTTGCGCTCGGGTGGCTTGGCCGTTCATTCCGGGGAGCGCGGCAACCGTGCTGGCGGCGTTGGGCGAGGCGGATTTGGATCTGCCGGCGTGGCCTGAGGTTGTGTCCGCGGTTCCGGCCGGGCGGGTCGTTTCGCAGCCGCCGATCCTGTTCCGTAAGCTGGATGTGAGGGATGTCGAGCGGTTGAGGGGCCGGTTTTCGGGGCGTTGAGACGGCGCGCTCCGCCTCATTATGGGGCGGCATTGAAGCGACAATTCAGTTCAACGCCAAGCCGCCAAGACGCCGGCCCGTCATCGCAGGCCGATCCCGGAGATGAACCTAGTACCTCGTCCAAGAGTTTTGACTGGGTCAATGAGGACTGCGTGGCCGCCCGGCGGTGCACCGCCAAGCTTAGCGGATCAGCCAGTCCGGTTGAAAGGCGGCTTCGCGCCCCATACCGGTCTTCCTCAGGCTTCTCTATCATCTCGTAAGCGGAAGCATAGCACGCCGCAGAAATCCGGCGCGAATGGCCGCATTCAAAA
>Ga0182012_10007421_pt1 | contig 10965 bp, 8 predicted proteins | sample 612S2SmetaG_FD_120486 | JGI IMG/M metagenome (GOLD analysis project Ga0182012, IMG submission 120486) | Permafrost microbial communities from Stordalen Mire, Sweden - 612S2S metaG | ecosystem: Environmental > Terrestrial > Soil > Wetlands > Permafrost | place: Sweden: Stordalen | collected...
GTACCGCCCGCCGGGCCTCGGCCGCAGCGCGGTCAACACCTCCGCCCCCATCACTGGTTTGTGGATGTACTCGGGCACTCGGCATTGGTCTCCCACGGTTAAACCACGTTCGCTTCAAACAGGCCGGTATTCAGTTCGCTCCAGGCAAACCCCGGCTCCGCCACCCCGGCCGGCCGCGCCGGCCGCGATTTCAGCGGCACCACTTCCACGTCCGCGTCACTCAAGTCGTTGTGCACCACTTTCACCGTGTCCAGCGTCAATTCGGTTTGCACCGCCGTCACCGGCCGCGCCGGACTGGCCGGCTCCCGCCGCAGCCGCGTCATCGGATTCAACCGCGCGGACCAGCTCCCTGGCGCCGGGGCCATGGCCGCCGGTTTGGCCCCGGGCGCGCTCACCGCCAGTTTCACCGCTCCCTCCGGCGCGGCCGCCGGGGCCGACCCGGACGCTGCCGGCGGTTTCGCGGCCACTGGCTTCGCCGGTTCAAACTTCGGCAAATACACGTGTTTGTTTTCCCGGTATGCCACGCTCGCCCGACCGTTCATGATGCTCCGGCCGGCGGCTAATAATTTTCCAAAACTCATACGTTTTATCCCAGTTTGCCCAGCGCGACGCCCAAATCCTGAGTATCCAGCGCCTTGAAGTTTTCGTACTTCGACGGGCTCCAAATTTCAAAATAATCAACACAACCCGCAAACACGGCCTTGTCCTGAATCCCGGCCGCGCGGGCCATGTGATCCGGAATCACGATGCGTCCGGCCTTGTCCACGGTTAATTGGTCTGAATCACTCCCGATATGCCGCCGCAACAGCACTTTTTCCGGATCGTTGTCGGGCTTGGCCTCGACTTTGGCCACCATGTCCTCAAATTCCAAGGGGCGTAGCACCCGCAAACACGGACCCGCTTTGTGCTGGGGCCAGACCACCACCGACAACTGGGCATTCTCCTCCTCCGGCCGCCACTTGACCGGAATCGGGACGCGCCGTTTCTCATCCAGGCCATGCTCATAGCGGGAATAATACTTCAGCTTCAGATTGGTCGCGGACTCGGACATGTAAAGTTATGCACCGGATTTCCTGATTTGTGGCTTTAAACCCCACCAACTCCCACCAATAACCACGTTCTCCCTCTCTTTTACCACTTTTTCCCACCACGTCAATCTAAAAAATCGCCGATCATCGGCGAATATTTTTCAACTTATCCCGGAGTTATTAACATTTTATCAAAGAACATCGTCAGCCCCGAAAAATCCACCACTGCCATTTGTCATTTCCCAGACGCCCCTGCTATCCTGTCCCGGCCATGCAAACTGCTGACTTTTTTTATGAGCTGCCGCCCGAGCTGATCGCCCAAACCCCTGCCGTAACGCGGGATGCGTCACGGCTCTTGGTTTTGGACCGGACCACCGGCCAGACTCATCATCGAAACTTTACGGCCCTGCCCGAATATTTGCAAGCGGGAGATGTGTTAATCTTGAATAATTCGCGCGTCATTCCCGCCCGTTTGCGCGGTCGGAACCAGCAGTCCGGCGGGGCCTTCGAAATGCTCTTGATCGAGGAGGTTGCCGTCAACGATTGGTGGGTGCTCATTCGCCCCGGCAAGCGCGCCCGCCTCGGCACCCAAATTCAGCTCCTGGATTTAAGTGGCCTTCCCTCAGGTATTTGCGCCACCGTTACCGCCATCAATGACGAGGGCCACCGGCGGTTATCCTTCCTCGGAACCCCGGATATTCACACAAATTTAACGTTTTTGGGCGAAATTCCCCTGCCCCCCTACATCGCCCGCCCCCCAACCGGCCCCTCCACCGCCGATCGCCTGCGTTACCAAACCGTTTACGCCCAGACTCCTGGCTCCGTGGCCGCACCCACGGCGGGATTGCACTTTACCCCGGAAATTCTCGAGCAAATTCGTGAAAAAGGAGTTATTATCGCCTGGGTAACGTTACATGTGGGCACTGGCACCTTCGCCCCGGTGAAAACCGAAACCCTCGCCGCTCATCAAATGCATGAGGAACGAATCGAATTGAGTGCGGAAACGGTCAATGCCATCCAAACCGCCAAAGCCGCTGGCCACCGCGTTGTCGCGGCTGGCACCACCAGTGTCCGCGTGTTGGAAAGCGTGGCCGCTCGCTTTAACGGTAATCTTCAGCCATTCAGGGGCAAAACCCACATCTTCATCTATCCGCCCTGCCATTTTCACGTCGTGGACGCCCTCCTGACCAACTTTCATCTGCCCTGCTCCACCCTGTTGATGCTCGTCAGCGCCTTTGCCGCCCCTGACGCCACCACCGGTCGCGAACGCATCCTCTCGGCCTATGCCGCAGCCATTCAGCAACGCTACCGCTTTTTCAGTTACGGCGATGCGATGCTAATCGTATAACTTATGAACCCCAGCCAGCGCCCCTTTGTGTTCGTCAACATGGCCATGACCGCTGATGGCAAGATCGCCACCGCCAACCGGGCCGTCACCACGTTTGGCAGCCCGCGCGACCACGACCACCTGCTGAAACTCCGCGCCACGGCCGATGCCGTCATGGCCGGCGCACGCACGGTGGACACGGAGGCCGTCAACCTGGGCCCCGGCGGGGCCAAATACCAACGCCGCCGGCTCAAAAACGGTCTCGCCGAATATAATATACGGATCATTGTCAGCGGGAGCGGCACGATCAATCCCCGCGCGGAAATTTTCAAGCACCGGTTCTCCCCCGTCATCATTTTGACCTCCGGCCGCGTCCCCGCCGCCCGCCTGAAATCATTGCGCGCCCTCGCCGACGACGTCTGGACCAGCGACGGCGGGGAGATTGATTTTCCGGCGGCGCTGGCCTGGCTCCAGTCGCGCTGGCAGATCCGCCGGCTGCTCGTCGAAGGCGGCGCTGAATTAAACGCCGCCCTATTTCGTCAGCGATTGGTTGACGAACTGCATGTGACGATTTGCCCGCGTGTTTTCGGCGGCCGCGCCGCGCCCACCATTGCCGAGAGTGCCGGCGCGCCCAGCCTGGCCGCCGCCGCCGGTTTCCACATAAAATCTCTCCGCCGCCGTGGGGGAGAACTCTTCGCCATTTTTGGTAGCGTGGGCTGAGCCTTACCAATGCTGGTCAAGCACAGATGGGGGCGAATTTTTGGAGTGCGCGGACATGTCCGCGCTTTGGAGCTCGGCGACATGTCGCCGAGTTCCAAAGCGGCAACCTGTTGCCGCACTCCAAAACTTGCACCCGTCTGCTTTCGATAATGATTACTTCCCATCGAAGCACAAAAAAAGCCGGGCGGACTCGCGTCCGCCCGGCGTGCTTTAAACTCCGGCCTGCCGACTACGGCGAGGTCACCTTGTAATAGGTCTGTTTGTTGGTCTTCGAACTCGGATCAACCACCACGTAGTTGCCCGAGGAAACTTCCGCGGGATGGCCCAGGTTCACCCACTGGCTGAACGGCAGCGCCAGGTTGGTGGTGCTCCAGGTGGTGAACTGCGCCGCGGCACCGGCCGTGTTGGTGAATGTGAACGTCAGCCCGGTGCCTGCATTATACGTCACTCCGCCCAGGGTGGGCTGGCTGACCAGCGTGATCGGATTGGCCGAGGCGCTGAAGCTCAGGTTGTCAATGGCATAACCATTGCCCGAACCGCCTCCGTAATAATTCATGGACCAGATCAACCACAAAGCCGCGCCAGGCTGCCAGGGCGTGGACAACTGGAGGTTGTTGCTATTGAGGTGAGTCTGGTTGGCCGGCTGCGTGCCGTCCACCGGGGTCACCACGCTGGCCGTCGGGAAGCTGAAGGCCAGCTCGGGCACGAGCGTGGCCGCGTTCGAGATGGAGTTTACATCCAGCACGAAGGAGTTGGCGGTGTTATCCAGCACATAACCAAAGGACATTACGCGGGCTCCCGTCCCATTGCGCCACAATTCCCCGATAAACCCGATATTCACATAGTTCAGGGTGGTCGAGGTGCTGTTCGTGAGTTTCAAGGCGTACGTCGTGGAACCCGTCGTGCCCGTGGAAAGCAGACCCAGCGCGCGGTTCGTGCCCGTGATGGCCGTGCTGCTCGCATCGTTCGGACCGAAGTCAATGATGCCACCCGTGGATTGATCCCCGTCCTGCGCGCCAAAGCGCGTGTAACCGCTCGTGGTGGGATCCTCGGACAACTGCGTCGCGGCGCCATACCAGCCGGACATTTTCGCGCCGAGACCCAACCCGCCCACCAAACCGGAATTTAGAATCGGATAGGCGAAATCGAACGGGTTGCCCAGGGAATATTGCAACCCTGCCAATTGTCCGTTCACATACCCGTTGTTGAAGCTGTTCACCGAGGCAATGCCAGGGTCCGGCAGGGAATCAAAATTCTGCACATAGACCTGGTTGCTGTAGCCCACGGCGGAAGGCGCCGGCGGCACCTGGATTAACACGGTGGCAATGTGGCTCGTCACGCTACCGCCCAGGTTGGCGATCACACAATAGTAATTTCCGCTGTCCGCCGCGGCGGACGGGGCGATCGTGAGCGTGCTCGACGTGGTGCCGGTGGCGAAACTGCCGCTGTCATCACCGCTGGCACCCGGATCCGTCAACGCGGTGTTTTTGAAATACCATTGGAAGGTCATCGGCACACTGCCACCGGAGGTTTGGACCGACAGGCTTGAGGTCAAACCGGCGAAGTTGGTCAGCGACTGCGGCTGGCCGAACGCGCTGATAATGGGCAATTGATAGTTCACTGTGAGCACTTCCGCCAGGTTCGTCGAATAGCCGGCGCCATTGTTAACCACCAAATAGTAATTGCCGGAATCCGGTACCTGCACGTTGGTGATAATCAAGGAAGCCATGGTGGAACCACTGTATTTGACTCCGTCATCACTCAATTGCGTGGTGCCAAAATACCATTGATAAGTAAAGGGCGACGTGCCATTCGTGAAATTCTGGCTCATCAAAACCAGACTGCCGGCAAAATTCGTCTGGTAAACCGTCGGGCCGAAATTTCCGGCCAGGATCGGCACCGGGGAAATCAAGACCGAAGTCACCGCGCTCGTCACCGAACCATAATAGTTGGTGATCACCACGGTGTAACTGCCGGAGTTGGTCAGGCTGGAAAGGGCGAAATTCAAAGTGCTGTTCGTCGCCCCGGAAAGGTTGGCATCGTTTTTGACCGCCACCCCGTTGTCATACCACTGATAACTGAGCGGATACACCGAGTTGACACCCACGCTCAAAGCCACCGCCTGGTTGGTCGTGGTGGAAACCCCGGCCGGCTGGGAAACGATCAACGGCGTGAGGTCCGGGGTGAAGTCAATGCCGCGGAAAGATTCATTGGTGCTGGCAGCGGTGGCGAGGGTGACGGCCACCAGATTGGTTCCGGGATTGACTCCGGTATCCACGATTTTGATCAAACGATTGGCGTTCGGGTTGCCCTGGCTGTTGCCCGTGGTGCCCGCGCCGAATTCCATGGTCGTGGCATAAATGATCGGGTTGACCCCGCTGAAATCTACACAAATGCCAAAGCAGCCCTGATTGCCGGAAGGTTGCAACGTGCTGCCGATATTGGTTGTGCCAAAAATATAAGGCGCCTGGGTCCACCCGGTGCCGTTGTTGACAAACTTGATGATCCCATAAGTCTGGTCGGCCCCGTAGGCAATGGTCGCCTGCGGGTTCATGTCAAAATTGGCCACTTTCGAATAAGTGCTGCCCCAGTTGATGAAAAGGTTGGTGGTGGCATAGGTCTGGTAAGGAACCGCCACATTCGGATCGTACGGCAGCGGAATCACCTGGCCGCCGTAACCAGAGCTCCGGGTGCCCACAAAATTAAAGATGCCGTTAAACGGGGGATTCTTGGAGGAGATGGACGCGATGTACAGCGTGCCGCCAATAATCCGTGCTTCCGCCGCGCCTTGAATGTAATTCTCCACTTCCAGCGGGCTGGGCGAATATTGATCATTAAAGAACAGCACGCCGGCCGCTTCTGAACTGCCACCCGTCACATTGCCCGTGCCCCAAAAATTCGTCCCGTCCGTGGAGGCAATGCCCGTGGGGTTGTTTTGCGTCACCCCGCTCGGCAGACCGAACCAGCCGAAGGGGTCGGAATAGATGCCGTTGGCATTGGCAAAAGCGTCGAGCGTCACAATCCCGCGGGTTACCCCGGGCGCCGAGGAGGGCGTCGGCCCGTTCGTGGGCGGAATCGAACCCGTGTACCCTTCCAACGCCAGAAATTGCCGGTCAGTGGAGCGGGAAATGCCGCCGCCCTCGGAACCGGCATGGGCATTAATCCAGATGGAACCCGGCGCCCCATTGGTGGCCAGGGCAACGGAGACTACCGGCGCGGCCGCATTGGTAACCGCCGGGTCAAAAACTTGGATGTAGCACGGCTGCTCTTTGGAAATGCTGATGTTCCAGCGCCCGTCGCTGGTGCCCGCCTTGAACACGGCGATTTTTCCCGGCGGCAACGTGGGCTGCGCTATTTGCGCCTGGGCGGCCAGTCCGATGGCGGCAATCATGCCTAAAGACAACAATATTCGTTTCATTTGGGTGTTTAATGTGTGGGTAATCACTAATTTGAGCGCAAATGTTATTCCGCTCGCGTTACAAACCAATGACTCCCAGGTGACAAATGGGTGACATGCGCCCCGGCCCGCCCCGCCTGGGATTTATGTCACCGGATCGTAACTTTCAAGACACGCTCGCGTAACATGATTTGGCCATTCTTTTACGGATGAACGAATTTTGTATTTCGCGTCCGCCATCAAATCTTAGTCGGTGCCGTCGGGCCTTCACCCTGATTGAGTTGCTGGTGGTGATCGCCATCATCGCCATCCTTGCGGCGATGCTCCTGCCGGCGCTGTCCCGGGCGAAAAAGAAAGCCCAGCAAATCGTTTGCCTCAGCAATCTGAAACAATGGGGCCTGGCCCAGACCATGTACGTGGATGACTATGCGCAGACGTTTCCCCTGACCAAGATTCCCAATGGCACCCCCGGCGCCGCTCCCGGGTACAATGAGGACAACCCCTACTGGAACGATTTAAGCGACTTTTACAATTACAGCACCGGGCCGCAGGGCATGAGCGCCTGGTTCAATGCACTGCCGCCGTATATTCACCAACCTGGTCTTTACTATTATGCCATTCAAAACGGCACCACCGGCATCACCCAGTACAATACGGGCAAAAACATTTTCACCTGTGCCGCCGCCATCATTGACCCCTCGGTGGATCCCGGCCAGCGCGTGGTGTTTCAATATGGCATGAATTCCAAAGGCCTGAGCGACAAGCCCAATGCCACTTACGTTAAAATGGGGATGGTCCACAATCCCTCCGCTTTTGTGATGTTCTCAGATGGCCGCACGCTCACCACCGAAACGCCGTTTTATGGTGGAGCCACCAAGCAGACCGACGTTTGCAAACCCCAGGTGTACACCACGGCCGTCTCCTCCCGGCATAATCAAGGTCTCAACATGAGCTTTGCCGATGGTCACGCCTTTTACTACAAATACACCTACGTCTGCTCCAACGACCTCGCCGCCGCCAAAGCCGCCGATCCGGGCCGGCCCGACATTCAATGGGCTGCGGATGGAACCGTGGTTCCTTAATCCCCAACCCGGTTCTGCTTTGATTTCTACGTATTGTCACCCCTATGGTCAATGTCATGAACAATATTGAATTGCCAGCTTCCCGCAACCGCCTTACTCGCCAACTGCCGCTGGGCTTGCTGGCCGTCCTGGCCTGTTTCGCCTTGGGTTCGGCCCCTCTTCGTGCCGCTGATTCGGCTCTCCATTATTTAACGGATGACACCAGGCCCAATGCCTCGGTCATCCTGCCGCCCCCGCCCGCGATTGACTCCCCCGAGCAGGCCGCCGACATGGCCACCGTCGTGGCCGTCTACGGCACCGCCACCCCGCAGCAGAAGACCATTGCCTTCTCCGAGAAGAATTTCGACGTCTTCACCTTTGCCCCGGTGGTCGGCCCGTTTTTCACTGCCACCAACCTCCCCAAAACCACTGCCTTTTTCGAGCAAGTGCTCAGCGATGCCGCCAATGTCACTGATTCAGCCAAGGATATTTTCCAACGCCCCCGACCCTTCGTGACCGACCCCTCCCTCGCTTCCGGCAAACTGGAAAAAAGCTTCAGCTACCCCAGCGGCCATGCCACTGAAGGCACCGTCCTCTCCCTCGTCCTCGCTGATCTGCTGCCCGACCAAAAAGACGCCATCCTGGCCGAAGGCCGCGCCATTGGCTGGCACCGCATTCAAATCGCCCGCCATTATCCCAGCGATATCTACGCCGGACGCTTCTTTGCCCGGACCATTTACAATGCCCTCAAAGCCAGCCCGCAGTATCAAAAAGACTTCGCCGCCGCCCAGGCCGAACTCCTCGCCGCCAAACAGTCGGCCAAGAATTGAAGTGTCACTCATTCGTAACCCGGAAGCCATTTGGGTGTAACAAGCTTGTGGATAATAGGTCGCGCAAGCAGTACTCCACCAATTTAATCAACCAAACCAATAATGAAAAACCAACACATCCTTGCAGTCGCCGCCGCGGTCGTCGCCTCCATGGCCACGGTGCAAGCCCAATCCGTCTTCACGGCGTGGAATTTCACCGCCACCCAAGCGGCCCCCATCACCTCGCTGTCCGCCACCACGGGGGCAGGCACGCTCAACCTGATCGGTTTCACCAGCAGCGCTCCCTCTGGTGACATCGTCAGCACCGCCGGCACGGCCCATTCCTCCTTCGTTGAAGATACCTTGCGCGTGCGCAATGCTTCGGGCGGCTGGTCCTTGAGCGCTCCCCAATACAGTCAGGGCATCGAACTGGACGCCTCCACTGCTGGCCAGCAGAACATTGGTTTTTCCTTCGACTGGTACACCACCACCCAGGGCATTCGTGACCTCGCGGTTGAGTACAATCTGGACACGGGCAACTCCTCCGGTTGGACGGTTATCGGCGGCACCACTTCTGCCAGCACCTACTTGGCCACGTCCAATGATTATTATGGCGCCGCCAGCAGCAGCCCCACGATTTCCATCGACCTCAGCTCCATCACGGGTGCCAACAATGATCCCACCTTCGGCATCCGCTTGGTGTCGGCCTATGATTCCACCGGGAACACGGCCAGCTATGCTAGTGCCGCGCTCTCCGGCGGCAACACCGTCGCCTACAACGGCACCTCCGGCAACTGGCGCTTTGACAATCTGGACTTGACGGGCACGCCCACCGCCGCTCCGGAACCCGCGCCCATGGCCCTCGTCGGCCTCGGCTTGACCACTCTCTTCGCCTTCCGCCGCTATCGCAAGGCCTGATCTCCGTTTCCCTGCCACAACGCGCCCGCCTCCCGGCGGGCGCGTTTTTTGCTTTTGAAACTCCGGGTTATTATCGGATTGTCGCTCAGTGAGAGAACATTTCCGGAAGTTTGTGGTTTCGGAGCGGCCACAAGTTGCCGCTTTAGAGCTCGATGGGATTTTATCAAGCTCCAAAGCCCGGTCATGCCGATACACCCGAAAAAATAAGCCGGGCCGGGCGAATATTCGCCCGGCCCGGTTGAATTTTGCTTTGAATGCCTTACGCTTTCCAGATCATGTCCGCGACGGTTTTGCCGGCGGGGATGAAGGGGATCACGTGGGTGGAGTAAGGCGTGATGACGTCGAGCACGTAAGGCTCCTCGGAATCCAACATGCGCTGGATGGCGGCGCGCAGGTCCTTTTTGAACATGACGCGTTCGCATTTCACGCCGAAGGAATTGCAGACGCGAACGTAGTCCGGGTAAATGTCGGCGCGCTCGTCGGGGTTGCCAAGGTAGGTGTGGCCGCGGTTGCCGGCGTAGAAATTATCCTCCCACTGCACCACCATGCCGAGGTGCTGGTTGTTGAGGATGATGGCCTTGGCGGCAATTTTCTCGATGTGCGCGGTGGCGAGTTCCTGGATGTTCATCAGGAAGGAGCCGTCGCCGTCAATGTCCACGACCTGCTTGTCCGGCAGGGCGACTTTCACGCCGAGCGCGGCGGGGTAGCCGTAGCCCATGGAACCGAGGCCGCCGCTAGTGATGAACTGGCGCGGGTATTTGTACTTGTACCATTGCCCGGCCCACATTTGGTGCTGGCCGACGCCGGTAGTGATGTACGCCTCGCCCTTGGTCAGTTCATACAATGTTTCCACCACCATCTGCTGGAGAATGACCTGGTCTTCGTGGCCCTGCATATGGTCCACCATGTGATCGCTGGTCGCGATTTCCGGCGTGATGCGGTAGGCGAACGGCGCTTTCTGCTGCCACTCGGCGATTTGCGCGAGCCAGGGGGTGTGCTTTTTGGTCAGCGGACGGGCTTCCAGCATCTTGTTCAGACGCGTGAGGGTGTCCTTGATGTCGCCGACAATGGGCAGATTGGCCTTGCGGTTTTTATTCAGCTCCGAGGCGTCAATGTCCACGTGGACGATGGTGCCGTTTTTGCAAAACTCCTCGAACTTGCCGGTCACGCGGTCATCGAAACGCACGCCAAAGGCGAGCAGCAGGTCCGCGCCGTCTTTCATTTTGACCATGGGAGCGTCAAAGCTCTTGCGCAATTCGTACTCGCCATTGACCGCCCAGTTGGCCGAGGCGGAGCCGTGCATGCCAAGCCAGCGGAGGGAAAGCGGATGGGTTTCCGGGAAACCGCCGATGCCCATGAGCGTGGTGGTGACGGGGATGTTGGTGGCCTCGGCAAACTTGAGCAATTCGGGCGCCGCGCCGCTGCTGATGATGCCGCCGCCAACGTACAGCACGGGGCGCTCGGCTTTTTCAATCAGGCCCATGATTTCATGGAGCGCGAGATCGTCCGCCTTCAAGTCGGGCTGATTATAGCCGCGCAGGCCTTTCTTGACCTGTTCGAGCGTGGGCCAGACGGGCTGGGTTTTGGCCTGTTGCAGGTTCTTGGGAAAATCAATGACCACCGGGCCGGGGCGGCCGGATTGGGCGAGGTAAAAGGCTTCCTTGACGATGCGCGGAATGTCGTTGATGTCCGTGATCAGGTAGGA
>Ga0182012_10007425_pt1 | contig 10960 bp, 11 predicted proteins | sample 612S2SmetaG_FD_120486 | JGI IMG/M metagenome (GOLD analysis project Ga0182012, IMG submission 120486) | Permafrost microbial communities from Stordalen Mire, Sweden - 612S2S metaG | ecosystem: Environmental > Terrestrial > Soil > Wetlands > Permafrost | place: Sweden: Stordalen | collected...
AAGTGAAAATAGCTTTTTATAAAAAGGGATCAGTTGCGGCTGCGGCTGATACACGGACCCGGTAACGGTATCTGTTCCCCCTTTTGGCAGTTGCGCCAGGACATAATTCTCGAACGCCGTAGTGGGCACCGTGGTTGCAGACACAATGGGCAACGCAATCTTCACCCATTCACTGTCTACAAAGAAAAACAGCTTGTCTTTCAAGAGGGGGCCGCCGAGGCTACCGCCAAAATGATTCACCGTCGACCTCGGCTTATGGCTGCCTGCCGTGGAGTTCGTAAAGAAGTCGGCCGCATTGAATCTTGATCCATTCCAAAGCTCGTACAGATTCCCGTGAAAGCGATTTGTTCCGGATTTAGTCACGTAGTTAACCTGCGAAGCGCCATAGCGTCCTTCGTCGACGGCGTACGAAAGGGTATTGACTGTCACTTCCGAAATCGAATTCAGGCCCAAGACCAGATTCGTGGAAAGCCCGCTATTCAGGTTGGTCAACGGGTCGTTCGTCTCCAGGCCGTCCACGATGAAGCCGTTGGAAAGCGCCGGCAATCCGTTGAACTGAACATTGCCGTAACCATTGCTGCCGCCCACAAAATCGTTTCCACTGCCGGCCGTATTAATGAGTGCACCGGCCGAAAATTGTAGGGGGTAAGTCATGTCGCCGCCTGGATTAGGCAAGTCCTCCAAAGCCCGGGCGGTCAGCGTCGTCGAGGTGTTCGGATTCTCCGGATTGATCATCGGCGTCTGCTCCGTCACGGTTACGCTCTCATTCGCCTTTGCGATGGCAAGCACGAAATCGACCGTTTGCTTTTTGCCAAGGCCCGCAGCAACAGACTTGTTCTCTTGCGGCTCGAAACGTTCAGCGGAGGCTTTCACAATGTAGGGACCTGGCTTGAGCTGAGGGAAGCTGAACCGCCCGGCGCTATCGGTGGTTGCCGATCGCATCACGCCATTGTCGGCGCTGGTCACCGTCACCGTTGCGCCCACCAGGGCCGCACCTGTAGGATCAACAACCGTACCCACGATGGCACTTGTCGTTTCTCCCTGGGCGCGGGCTAGCAACCCTGCCGCGAGCAGAATCGCTATCAGAATCAACGGGTCTAGAAATTTAGGCAAACCTAAAAATACCTCGGTCAAGGGAGCCAAGTCAATCGTAAAACTGCTTGGAATGCGAACCAGAGCGTGGGATCATATCTTTTAGTGGGTCCTAAACATTGGTAAACACTGAGTCAGTCGACGATTACCTCAAAGCAATTTTGGAGCTCAGCGGCTCTGAGCAACAACGGGTTTCGAGCAATGCTTTGGCGGGACGGCTCGCGGTGAGAGCCGCGTCTGTCACGGGAATGCTGCAACGGTTAGCGGCGCTGAAGCCGGCTCTTGTCCGCTATGAAAAGCATCATGGCGCGGTGTTGACAGAGGCGGGAAAACATCGCGCATTGGAAGTCTTGCGGCACCACAGGCTGCTGGAACGCTTTCTTCATGACGTGCTCGACTTCCCATGGGATGAAGTGCACGAAGAGGCTGAAAAACTGGAGCACTTTATCTCCGAAAGACTGGAAGACAGAATCGCAGCCAAGTTGGGAGATCCTCAAACCGACCCCCATGGTCATTCGATCCCGGAGCGCAATGGGACCATCCGAACGCGCCCCGAAGTGCCGCTTCCGTCCTGGGGCTGCGGAGTGCAGGCGGTGATCAGCAGCGTGTCTGATCGTGACCCATCGGCACTCAGAGAGATGGAACGTCTCGGTCTGCGGCCCGGGATTGAACTTGTGGTGGAAGCAGGTAATCGAGGGGCGGCACTCCTGGTCAGAACGGCGAATGACAATCGAGCATTAAGGCTGAATCACAAGCTTGCTGGTTCCATCTACGTTGTGGACGCAACGCGTTGTTGAGTCCGGTCATTAGGGTCAACTCAGTGGGCCGGGAGAAAGCGAAATTGCGAGTCGAGCAGAAACTTCACAAGCGCTAGTTAGCGCCAACGCTCGACCAAGCTGGCGATTGTGGGCGCGTCGCCAGAAGGCGAAGCCTTTGTCGCATCTATGTTCAGGCTGTAGTCCTCTACTGTTTCGCCCGCAGGAATCGTGATTTGAGATTTTACGAATCGGCACAGCAAGCGAACTTGTGGACGAGGGCGAGGCGCGCTAGGGGCGTTGGCAGGAGGTGGCGAGATGAATTGCGAGTGCGAAGCACAAAACGCCTCAGTCGGAAGGCAGGAGATTGCCGTGTCAGTTAGTATATCAGCGAGTGGCTTAGGCTGTAGGAAATGGTGGGCATCAGAGAAGTACTGGTAAGAGGAGGCAGATCAGGCTGACGCAAGTTTTATCCTCGGGGCGTTCTGGGGGTGAGAGAGCGTAAATTGGGGAGAGCGAAGCGGCGAGGAGGAGCGACATACAGAAGGTATGCCCAGAAACTTGCGTTGTATTGCACCGGGTCTGCCTTATCACATCACGCAGCGGGGTGTCGACCGGCGGGAGACGTTTTCGAGCGATGTTGATCGGACTACTTACTTGAAGCTGCTTTTCTATCTTTTACCGGAAGCGGGAGTGCGGCTGTTGGGCTGGTGTTTGATGCCTAACCACGTGCATCTGATTGCCGTTCCGAATCAGGAAGATTCGCTGGCGGTTTTGTTTCGACGGCTGCATGGGCGGTATGCGCAGTATTACAATGCGGTGGCAGGACGGATGGGGCATCTCTGGCAGAGTCGGTATTTTGCTTGCATCCTTGGGCCGGGGCATCTGGTGTGCGCGCTGCGGTATGTGGATCTGAATCCGGTTCGGGCGAATTTGCTGGGGAGTGCGGAGGGATATCGATGGTCGAGCGCGGAGGCGCATGTTCGCGGTGCGGATGATGCGGGACTGTTGGATATGGACGGATGGCGGGCGCTTGGATTGGGGGACTCGTGGAAGGTGGAGCTCCAGGAGAGTGGCGCGCACTTAGAAGAATATCGTGAATTGCGCAGATGCACTCATGCTGGTAGGCCGTTTGGGGACAGCTTGTTTGTGCAGAAAATGGAGATGCAGTTTGGCAGAAATTGGCATCAAGGGCGTCCACCGCGAGTTGCCAAGAAGGCTACCCCTGGATGATTTTGAGGAATACGGATAAATAGCCGAAAGAGGTGCCAGATCAGGCTGACGGAAGTTTTGTGACCGGGGGAGGCTGAGGGGTAGGGAAAAGAATGATTCGGTGTGATGGGGTTAGTAAGAGCTACGGAAGACTGGCCGCGGTTTCGGAGGTCACCTTGGAGGTGGCCACCGGGACGGTCTGCGCGATTCTGGGGCCAAACGGGGCAGGCAAGTCGACTTTGGTGAAGATTCTGACTGGGCTGCTTGCGCCTTCGAAAGGGTTCGGGAACGTTTGTGGATTGGCGATCTCGGACGTGGGGCTCAAGCGCATTGTCGGCATACTGCCGGAGAGCTTGGCGTTGTTCAATGAGTTAACCGTTGGCGAACATTTGGAACTAACCGGTGCGGTTTACGGCTTACCGAGGGACGAAGTGTACCGGCGCGCGGATCAGTTACTGCGTGTGTTGCATTTGGAGCATGGGCGCAAGACGCTGATTCATGAATGCTCCTACGGCATGAAAAAGAAGACGGCTCTGGCGATGGCGCTGTTGCCGAATCCGCGAGCGCTGTTTTTGGATGAGCCGTTTGAAGGAGTGGACCCAGTGACGGCGGAGACGATTCGCTTGATCCTGCGCGCGAGTGCCGAACGCGGGATTACGGTTTTGCTGACGTCGCACATTTTGTCGCTGGTGGATCGGGTGGCCGACAAAGTGGTGATGATGAATCACGGGCAGGTAGTTCTAGATAAGAAGACCTCGGAGTTGCCGAATACTCTGGAGAATCTCTATTTCGATTTGATTGAGCGCGCGCCGGCGGAAGATTTGGGGTGGTTGGGCTGGCCCGCGTAGTTAGTCTTCTGCGAGTGCTGGCGCTGCTTTCGTGGCGCGACGTGCGATCGGTGGGTTCGATTGCCGGGCAGAACTTTCTCTTGTTCATCTGGTTCGTGGCACTGCAGCCGCAGAGCGCGGAGTTCTTTGTGTTTCTGCTGGCGATCGTTTTATTGTTTCCGCTGGCGAGCGATCCGATGGAGAAGATTCCTATGGAGCGGCGCGGGACTTGGCCGATTGGGAACAAAGAATGGGGCGTGGTTCGAGTGGGTTCGGTGTTATTGAGCCCGATCTCGTGGTTGGCCATTGTGGTGTTGCTTAGAGCGGGCTGGCGCCTGGCCGTGCTGGTGTTTGGCACGGGCGTTGTGTTCTATCTATTAAAGGCGTTGGTGCAGTGGGGTGGAGAGCGTTGGGGCGAAACGTGGTCATACGAAATCCCTGCTCCTCCCGGTACGATGGGCGCGATCATGCGGCTGCAGTGGCGCGAGATGTTGCGGACCCTTGATCCTTACCTGGCGTTCGTGTTGATGGCCGTGACGGCGATTTACAGAATCTCGGGCCAGCCGCTTGATCCGGCAGCGGTGCGGATTATGTCTCTGCTGGTGGTGTTGGCGCTGAGTACGGAGGCGCAGGTGCTGTTTGGGATTGATGGCAAAGGAGCGGAGCGCTACAAGTTGATGCCGATTCGCGGATGGCAGATTTTGTTGGCGAAAGATTTGGCGTTTCTGTGTTTGGTTGGGTTGTTAGTGTGGCCGTTGGATTTTGTGAGCGGGTTGTTTGGAGGAGTGGCGGCGCTCACGGTGGGGCATCATAATTCAACCTTCAAGCCGATGCCGCAGGTGCGCTGGCGCTTTACGTCGGGGGCGTTGTTTTTTCAGGGAGTACTGCAGACCATAGCTTTGTTTGCGGTGGGGAGTGTGGTGCGAACGGAAGGGCTACCGTTGGCTAGCCTTTGCTTAGTAGCGTGGGGTGCCTCGGTGGTGTTTTACGGATGGCAGTGGGAGCGGCGGACGTGATTATTCTTGGGCGGACATTTGATGATCGGAATCGCGCCAGGCGCTGATCTTCAAACGGCGGCAGACCCAACAGAGATTTTCTTCTTCGCCACTGGCAGCTGCGGTGCTAGGGCCAGTCAACGGAGTGCAGGAGGCGCCACACACCGCACACGGCTTGGCGGGAGGCGCGGGGCGTTCTGCTTCCAACGACTTCTTCGCCATAGCGAGAATCTGCGGAGAGATGATGGGCTCGTTGATGGGCTTCTTTTTCATCTGACTTAACTATAGCCCATTTAGGGCGCAAAAGCGTTAGCGATCTAAGTTCAGTGCGGCGGCTTTGGTCTCGGCGGCGTCTTCGGCGGTAGCTTTGCGGACGGTAATGCTGCCGTGCTGGGTGACCAAATTGACGTCGGGACCATTGCCGATGGAGCCTTCGAGCTTGGCGCCACGGCCATCGGCAGTTTCCTTTAAGGCGTCGCCGAACTGATTATCGATATCGCCGTTTTCGGTGTTGGCGTTGAGCGCGAAGTGCGCGGCGGCGGGGACGGCCAGTTCAATATTGCCGGAGCGGGCGTGGACGACAATGCGGCCCATGGCGGAATGTTCGGGGCGGAGTTCGATATCGCCACGATCCACGTCGAGATCCAGGCCTTCGGTGAAGCCGGCTAAAGTCACGTCGGTGGCTTTGGTTGAAAGTTTGACGGGGCCGACTAAATCTTTGGCGTCTAAGCTACCGCGATCGAGACGAATGTAGCCGGTGACTTGGCGGGCGTCTAATTGGGTGTGCATGCTTTCCAGACGAACGGGTTTGGCGAGAGCGCGCAAGGAAATGGTGCCGGTGTAATCGCCGGCGACGGTGACTTGGCCTGCCACCGTTTCTAAATCAACGTCGGCGCCACGGCCGTGCAATTCGATGGTGCCCTGGACGTTGCTGCAATGAATGGAGCGGGTGCCGCGCGCATCCACTTTGACATTGCCGCCGATATCGTCTAGGCGAACGTCCTCAATGTTGCCGCCGTTGAGTTGGATATCGCCAGTGAGAGAAGAGACATCAATACTGCCGCGGGCGGCGCTGGCTTCGATGCTGGCTCCTTTGGGAACGCTCACATCGAGGTTGGTGCTGACGGAGGTGCGGGTATCGAGGCGATCCTGATGGCAGCGAATGGTGATGGTATTGCCATCGGTGAGAACTTCGACGGGCGATTGCGAATTGGCCTTGTCGGCGTCGTGGATATCAAACGCGCCAATGTTTTTTTGACCGGTGACGGAAATCGTGTTCGCGTTAGTGCCGCTGATTTTGGCATCGCCGCGAAAGTCTTCGATGATAATGCGTGGGGCCAGGCCGACGCTGCGGGTGATGGTGTTGACGGGATATTGATGTTCTTCGCCAAAGGCTTCGATTCCGCTTTGAAAGCCGACTTGGCGAAACCAATTATCGGGCCGTTCGAACTGGAAGACGGAGGAGCCGAAGAGAGCCACGAAGATGACGATCGCCCAGCCGCCGCCGGAGATGCCGTTACGGGGAATGGGACCGTTGCTGCGAAAGCGAATGAAGACTTCGATGAGTGCAACGGTGCCCCACAGAATCAAGCCATAGGGCCAGTAGCGGGCCACAAGATCGGCAATGCGGAATTCCGGCGAGATGGAGCGTATAAGAAAGACAACGCCGATAAGAATGAGGACGAGAGGGCCCGTGATAGATCCGCTGCGAGGTCTCATTGCGGTCGTTCTCCGAAGGGTGGCGGTGGTGGAGGAACCTGCGGCACGTACATGCGTTCAACGAGTTTCATCACACCGACGACGATAAGGATCAACGGCCAGGAGCGGTAGAACGCCAGAACACCCGCTTGGTGCATGGCGAACAGCACGCCCACAGTGATGAGCAGGATGGGTCCGCGAATGGCTTGCGCAAACAGGGCCGCTCTACTATTCATGGGTTGACTCCATGCGCGTTGGATTTAGCGGCTGATCAAGAACGTGTGGGGCGTTGCGGGCGCCGGCAATGCGGTAGTAGAGCATGATGCTGCCGGCAACGATTAACAGGACGGGCCAGAAACGCGCGAGTTCGCGGAAGGCGATAAGATGCAGCGTATCGAGCAAGAATAAAACGCCAAGCAAGATGAGTAATACGGGTCCGATGGGAGCGCGCGACATATAGCGATTGGGAGTGACGAGGCTCGACCATTCGTCGACGGGTAGACCAGCTTGGCGTTTCTTGGCGGTGTGGAAGGCTTCGAATGCCATATAGCCCCAAAAACTGACAAGCACCATGATGATGAAGGGCTCGCCCGCACTTTCTTCGGTAGCGTTCGCCAAACTGAGCAGCAGACCGGCGACGACCGCATGCACCAAACCCTTTACGTATTGGCCGTTATAAATGGCGCCAACACCGGGAATGAGACCGAGCACGAATGCGAGTGCAGGGGAAGTGTGCACAGGCGTGACGGCTTGCTGATAAGGATTGGAAGGGGTGGCGGATGGATTGACGGGTGCGGTATAGGCGGTGCTCATAATAGGGGCGTGCTCCTGACAAAAAATTGTGCCGTTTGACGGATGCTGGCAGGCGGCGCAAAGGGCGCGCCCACAATCTCGACAGAACGCGGTGGCGGGTGTTTCGGGGTGCAGGTAACAGGTCATTGTTTGTCCTTGGGTTTGTCCTTGGGCGCCTCGTTTTTCTTGGCGGCTGGCGTGCGTGCGGCTTTATCGCTTTCGTCCTGCTGCCGCTGCAATTCGTGCACGCGCGCTTCCACCTCATAGACAACGCGCAGGTTTTCGTAGTACTTGAGCATGCGATCTTTAAACCGCACGGTTTTCATTTCTACGCCGCCTAACACGCGGACTGGGTTCAAATCGGCCGCCTGCACACGCTCTACGCGGGTGCCCGTGCAGCGTTCCAGCATAGTAAACGAGAGCACTGCCATGGCGGCACCCATCACGAGCCGCGGTTGCAGCACCGGCTGCAGCCACTTCATCACGAATCGGCCCCAGAGTGTTTGCCGTTCGTAAGCATGGCGCACGCGGCCCAGCGGAGCTTGAAAGGCGATCCGAGTAATCAACTCGGGCGGTGGCTCAATCGGGTCTAAGGTTTGGAGGAGAGCGACACCGTTGGTGACTTCGGCCAGGAGTAACCCGCAAGGCGCACACTCCGCCGCATGCAACTCGACGGCCGCGCGCTCAGTGTTGCTGAGCGTGCCGTCTAAGTAGTCGGCGAGGATGCTTTCAAACTCCGGGCACTTCATAAGGGCTCTTTAAACGGTTACCTTGTTGCGCTTCAAAACTTTTCCTAATTCGGCGCGGCCACGGTTTAGCCGCGATTTTACGGTTCCTTCGGGTACATCTAAAATTTTGGCGATTTCGCGATATTCCATCTCCTGCAGATCTCGCAAGATGACGGCTTCGCGCAACTCGGGCGACAGCTTTTGCAAGGCGGCTTGCAGAAGTTCGCCGGCTTCGCGGCCGGCCAGCATGCCATCGGTCCGCGACGATTGGGCGGTGCGTTCTTCCAGCGTGGCGAGTTTGTCCTCAAGCGCGTCGGTGACGCGATCATGCTTGGTGCGACGATAATGATCGACCAAAAGGTTACGGGTGAGGCGGGTGAGCCAGACCACGAACGAGCCTTCGCCGGCGCGGAAGCTGCCCAGGGTTTTGAAGACACGCAGGAAAACATCCTGCGTCAGGTCTTGCGCTTCGTTGTCGCGGCCGGTAAAGCGGTAGCAAATGCCGTATACACGTTTGGTGTACGTTTTGACGAGTTCGTCCCAAGCGCCCTGCTCCCCACTCAAGCAGCGCTCGATCAGACTGGTTTCAGCGTCCAACGGCCGTCTTACCCTCACCCCGGCAGCGGAGGCGTTGGCCCAGCTCCAGGGGGCCAAGGCTTTCGCTCCTGCCAGAATCTTCGAGTCTACCGAAATTGGAAACGTCGCTGCGGTCGCCATATTCAAAACGTCATTTGGTTAAACGCAAGCGGGGGGCCGGAAGTTCAAAGGATTTTGCGGGTAAATGATTGAAAACAGGGAGGGTGAGGGGAAGTTTTCGTGGGGCTGAAGGCGCGTTTGGCGAGGATGATTATTGCTAGTGGCTAAGTTCTTTAGATTCAACCGTAGTGAATAAAAGCGGCGGGGGTAGCCCGGGTGTTTGCGGGTTTCGTTGGCAAGAAAACCAGCAGACCTGATGTGACCTGTCCCGGGTTTCGGTTTCGTAGAATCAACCAGAGGCAGACAACGCCGTGGCGCACAGCGCAAATTTGACAAAGGAGAACGAAATGCAAATCAAACTGACGAGCGTATATGTGGATGACCAGGACAAGGCCCTGCGCTTCTATACTGAGGTGCTCGGCTTTGCCAAGAAGGCCGATTTCAGTCAGGGTCCATTTCGCTGGCTGACTGTGGCGTCGCCCGAGGATCTAGACGGCACTGAACTGCAACTGGCGCTGAACGACAACCCGGCGGCCAAAGCGTATCAGCAAGCGATTTTTCAGCAGGGCCAACCCGCAGCCAACTTCTTCACCGACGACGTGAAGGCCGACTACGAGCGGATCAAGGCTCACGGCACTGAGTTCGCCATGCCGCCTACCGACGTGAAGTTCGCCACCATTGCGAAGTTAAACGACACCTGCGGCAACCTCATTCAACTCACCCAGTTGGCGCGTTACTAGCGGCGGGTTTGGTGTTACGCAAAGAATTCGCTGACGAATGCCTATAGACGGAAATCAGTTGGATGTGCCGCAGGTGAAGCCGCACGCGGGTGCTTCGATGTAATCGATCCAGCCGCTCATCATTTCTTCTTCGCTTGGCTCGCCCCAGCGGATGGTGCGCGCGGGGTCTGGATTGAACTTGTTGTTGGCGCTGTTGTCGTAATGAAAGGTCATGATCAGGCGTGTGCCTTTTGGGATGAAGACGGGCGATTGCAGCAGATATTTGAGCTGCCAGTTGAAATCGTACTGGGGTACAAGCAAGAGCGTTTCGGTGGTGGTTTGTCCTGGACGCTGGATTTCGAAGCGCGCATCTTTGCCGCGAAAATGCATGTGCGGCGTGATGGACAGCAGCAGCGAATCCGCGTTGAAGGTAGCGCATTGAGTGACCGCTTGCTCAGCCACACCGGCAGGGATGGAGAAGAAATCGTTATCCACATCCATGCGGCGTAGCGGATAGCGCGGCGGGGCGGCTGCAAAGATCAGTCCGACACGGGTTCGGTCGGTGACGAATTCCTTGGCGTTCGATGCTTCGCGGTGATAGTGGATCTGGAAACGCAATTGAGCGCCGGCCGGAATCCACTTAGCGGTGTCGCTGCGGTACGTGTCGGGCGGCATGCCAGGCAGGTAAGAACCGAGCGCCCCTTCGCCGGCGATGCGCAGCCTGTCGATATCGGGGCCCGTGTAACCGCAGGCGTCATTCACCACCGGCGACTCGGGGCGCATGTGGCGCAAACCGTCGCTGGTGCGTAGCAGGTAGTCGGCGAAGCTTTTATTCGCTGTGGTTGTGTGGATAGCAGCTTTGGGAGCGCTTGGTTCCACCACGCTGACGTGTGCGTGATGAACTACTTCGCGATTACCCGGGCGAAGTTCGACCGCTTGGACCCAGTGACCTTCCGTGAAATGAGTGGGCACGGTGAAATAGACGTACTCGTCGACGGCCGTTTCTTTGACTAAGTGGTCTTCGCCGATATCGAAGATGGCGTCAGGTTTGCCGATGCGCCAGCCCTCTGTATAAGCAGGTGCGGGCGGTAAGTCTTTCGGCTCGCCTTCTTTGGCTCCTTGTTCGACCCAAGCGACGATGGATTGGCGTTCGGCCTCACTGAGCGTAGGATCGTTGGCGAAGTGGCCGATGGAGCGGTCTGCAAACCAGGGCGGCATTTTCTTGAGAAGTATGGCTTGGCGAATTGCTTGGGCCCAGGGGCGGGCGGATTTGTAATCCATCAAGGACATAGGAGCAATGTCGTTGGGATGGTGGCAGGCAGTGCAGTGTTGATAGAGGATAGGAGCGATGTCGCGAGAGTACGTGATTTCGGCCGATAGGTCAAAGGCGGAGAGAGATAGGAGGAGGGCGGCAAAGTAGACATGGCGGGGCGGCATAAGGTAATT
>Ga0182012_10007428_pt1 | contig 10958 bp, 10 predicted proteins | sample 612S2SmetaG_FD_120486 | JGI IMG/M metagenome (GOLD analysis project Ga0182012, IMG submission 120486) | Permafrost microbial communities from Stordalen Mire, Sweden - 612S2S metaG | ecosystem: Environmental > Terrestrial > Soil > Wetlands > Permafrost | place: Sweden: Stordalen | collected...
CTCAAGCCCACGGGCACCTCGGGATGGCTTGGATGATTGAGCTCCGTTTGCGGGCGTGGATGCTCCGGAGGACGCTGGTCCGGTGAGTTCTCCCGCTGCAGGTCTCGACTTTGTTTGAGGCGTCCCAAGGCCATGGAGTCGCGCCAGTTGATCGGCAGTAGAATCCGATGCGTCAGGACCAGTGCCGGCGAGTGCGGTGGAAGTATGGATCACGCTCGCCAGCTCGCTCCCCTTTCCCGGCATCGGACTGTTGGCCGAGGCTGTTTCAAGAGAAGGAGCAATCGAGGAGGCGCTTGCAGCATCCTGGAGCTCCGCAGAGGTCGTTGGCGCTTCTCCCCCTGTTGATCCTGCCAGCGAGGACAATAGTGCCTCCCAATTGGAGCGAAAACTTCCACTCCCGGTGGCCTGCATCCCACGCGCATCGTTCGCGCCGTCCACTGCGCGCGCCGACCCTGCCTCCGACCTCGCCCTGCCCGGGCTGGCGATGGGACCAAGGCCCCCATCTGCACCGGCAGTCGCGCCTGAACTCGCGACGGGAATTTCTGCTCCAGTCATGACAAAGGAGTGTGCAGATGCAATGCCAAATCGCCGAAGCGGATGTTAGAGAGTTGTCAGAAGTGGAACGGATGGTCCTGATTCAGGAACACTCATGAGGCGAAGTTCGATTGCGCCTCAAGGTTCCTCTTTATCCTCCGAGTGCCAGGCTGCGGCCTCCGCAGCTTGACGCCGGCGGCCGTACCAGTCGTCCAGAGCCTGTTGGCTGCGACGGCTTATATCGAGGGCTTCGGCTGCCTCGGCTTCGCGCAAGAGCGTCTCCACCTGGCGACGTTCGATGCGCGCTGCAAGGTAGGCGGCGCGGAGTGTGTCGGTGCTTTGCCGGCAAGGATCAATCGCTGCCTGCAGCATTGTCGCCTGACGCACAGCCGAGCGGCCTTCTTCAAGACCGGCGATTCGATCCGGCAGTTCCCCGGTATTTGCGGCGTGATGAATGAGTTGCCGCCCGCGACGGCCGCGCTGTTCCGTCGCCTGGAGGGCAAGTTGCAGGCGACTCAACTCGCCGAGCGCGGTTTCGAGAGCGAGACGGCGCTGCTCTTCTTCGAGAAGGCGCAGCTGGAGCAGCCGCCGCAGCCCGCGTGAGACCGCCCCGAATCCGGACATGGCTCAGATTTCCCCAGCGAACTCAGCGAGCTGACTTACCGAGTCGGACAGGGTGGGTTGTTGGTCGGTGCTCTGGATAAGAAAGGATCGCATCGAATCACGCGCTCGAATGGCGCGATCGAGATCCGGGTCGGAGCCGGGCCTGTAGGCGCCAATACGTACCAGATCCTCTGAGCGCGCATATACCGCCATCAGGCGGCGCACCAGCGCAGCGTGCTCGCGGTGGCCGGGCAGGGCGACAGCTGGCATAAGCCTGCTGATGGAATCAAGAATCTGGATGGGAGGGTACCATCCCTCCGCAGCCAGGTCGCGGGAGAGAACAATGTGACCGTCAAGAAGCGCGCGTACCGCGTCCACGAGCGGATCCTGCTGGTCGTCGCCCTCCATCAGCACCGTATAGAAAGCGGTAATGGAGCCCGAGCGAAACTGTCCTGCGCGCTCTATCAGGCGCGCGAGGCGAGTGAAAACCGAGGGCGTGTAACCCTTGTTCGTAGGCGGCTCCCCGGCCGCGAGTCCAATCTCGCGTGCCGCCATAGCGAAGCGCGTGAGGGAATCGAGCACGAGAAGCACGTTCTTGCCCTCGGCAGCGAAGGACTCCGCGATAGTGGTTGCGACGAGAGCAGCGCGCAACCGCAGCAGCGGGGACTGGTCTGAGGTGGAGACCACGACAACCGATCGAGCGCGGCCCTCAACGCCAAGCGAATCCTCGAGAAACTCGCCCACCTCGCGGCCACGCTCGCCCACCAGGCCCACCACCGTGACATCGGCTTCCGTGTTGCGGGTCATCATGCCGATCAGCGTGCTTTTGCCCACACCCGACCCGCCAAAGATTCCCACGCGCTGACCGCGGCCAACTGTCAACAAAGCATCAATCGCTCGAATGCCCGTCCCCAGGGCATCGCGAATCGGGGTGCGATCCATCGGCGAGCGCACCAGCCCGTCGAGAGGCTCACAACCAGTAGCGGACATCGGCATGACATCATCAATTGGCTCTCCCAGCGCATTCAGCACCCGGCCGATCAATGCCGGGCCGACGCCCACCACTGGCCGCAGGCCGAGGGCCGAGACCGTATCGCCGTATTGAATTCCCTCCGTAGTGTCAATCGGCATGGTGAGCAGATGATTGCCACGAAACCCAATGACCTCAGCCAGATGGGTCCGCTGCTGCCGATCATGAATCAGGCAGGACTCGCCCACCGAAGCCACCGGACCGGCCGATTCGACGGTCAGGCCGAGAGACTCGAGCACATGACCTTCCCAGCACCAGGGCTGTCCTCGCTCAAGGCGCGTGAAGTAGCCCGCGAGATTGGCGGTGGATGGGGCGGTCATGTTCCCGCCTCGCGGGGAGCAGCGACTCCTGCGGATGCCGAGCCGCTGGAGCCACCGACACGGTCAAAGAACCCGCGCTCGATCTCGCCGAGCTGGCTCCGTATCCCCAGGTCAACCGAGCCGAGGTCGGTCTTGATGATGCACTCGCCCAGGCGCATCCCATCTCCTGCAACGACGGACGGCTTGACGGCCAGATTCGGCGCGTGGGACATCGCCTCTTTCCAGAGCTCGTACTCCGCCAGGGGAACCACAAGATGAGCCACTGTCGATGCGGCCAACTGCCCAAGCGCGACGCGCACCGCACCGGTCAGAAGCAATGGATCCATCTGCGCCTCGCGGCGGAGAATGCGCGCGGCAATGGCAAGAGCCAACTTGACAACTTCTCGCTCGACTGCGGCAAAGTAGCGGTCGCGCTCAAGGGCAATGCTCTCAGCAAACTCAACTGCCTTGCGTATCCTCTCTCGCTCGGCAGAAACGACTGCGCTTGCCTGTGCCTCGCGCTCCGCTTGACGACCCTCGAGCCGGCCCTGTTCCCGTCCCGCCTCAAAAGATCGACGGGTGTCCTCTGCCAGCCGACGATCGAACTCAGCTCGCGCTACCTCAGCCGTATCGTGCTGGGAAGGGTCATGAAGCTTTCCGTTCGTGCCTGGGGGCGAAAGGGCGTTCAAATCAGATTTGGAAGTAGGTGAGCCTGCAGCCCCGCCCGCGGAGGCTCCGGAAGGATACACAAATACCTGAACACCCGGAGCCTGGACAGCCCGCGCCGGAATGCTCGAACCTTGCGTTCGGGCGGTCATTCCAATCCCCGCGGCTCTGTCTACCCGGTTCAACATCTCCTCCTCAATCGTCCGCCGCTGCACACATGCCTCCCCCGGATTGCTCCACTTCGTGTTACCCGGCTGCACGGGTTAAGCCAGCATCTCGTCGCCAGTCTCGAGTTTGAGCACCACCTTGCCCTCGGCCTCGAGACGGCGCGCGAGGTTGAGAATCTCCTGCTGCGCCTGGGCTACCTCGCGGGAGCGCACCGGACCCAGAACGTCCATATCCTCCTTGAGCATTTCGACCGCGCGCGAGCTCATGGATTTGAAGATCTGCGCGCGCAACTCTTCATTTGCGCCGCGCAAAGCCAGCGCCAGCATCCGCTTGTCGACTCCGGAGACAATCTCCCGGATGGTGCTTGCGGGCACCGTGACCAGATCCTCGAAAGTGAACATCAAATTGCGTATGTTCAGGGCCAACTCTGGCTCCCCTTCCTCGATTGTCTCCAGGATCTTCTTCGCCTCCTCGGCGTTGAGCCGGTTCAAAAGGTCGGCGACAGCCTTGAACCCGGAATAGCTCTTGCGTGCCGTATCGCCCACGCTTTCCAGCCGCCGATGCAGAATGTGCGCAACCTTCTGCGCCATCTCCGGGGAGAACTGCCGCATCTCGGCGAGCCGTTGGACTGAGACCACTTTGTGCTCCTCGCTGAGGCTGTCGAGCACCAGCGAGGCACGCCTGGGATCGAGATGGGCAAGGACCAGGGCGATCGTCTGCGGGTGCTCGGAGTCGAGCAGCTTGCCAAGCTGGCTGGGATCGGTTCGTTGCAATTTGGCAAGGTTGCCCTGCGCGGCCTCTTGTGAGCGGCGGAGTTCCATGAGCAACTCGTCGGCGCGTGCCTTGCCAAATGCGTCCACGAGAAGGCGACTGGCAAAATCCAGTCCACCGTGCATGACGAAGCCCTGCGTCGCCAGAAGCTCCCAGAACTCCTCAACCACTTCGCATGAGAGCTCAGGCGAGACACCGCGCAGGTCGGCGAGCTCTTCAGTCAGCCGCTGCACATCGACATCCGGCAGCGCGCGCAAAATCTCCCGCGCGACTTCCTCGCCCACCGCGACCAGCAGCACCGCAGCCTTGCGCACACCGGAGAGATTGGCCGATTCACGCCGTCTTGCAAGCCCGTTTTCAGTTCCCTGCTCTGCCACAAACAGCCCTCGTAATCCTGTGCTCGCTGCCCTCGTGATCCTGTGCGCGCAGCCCTCGTAATCCTGTGCGCGCGGCGCTAATCCTGGTGAATCCAGCTCTGCAACAAGCGCGAGCTATGCGATGGTTCTCGCTTCAAATGGTCTGATACCTGCTCAAGAATCTCCTGCGTCCGCTGCCTCTCCGGGGTAGTCTCGACCGGCTCGGGGGGCTTGAGCGATGCCTGAACCGGGTTAGCCGCCAACTCTTTCGTCGGTCCCTTGGAGGGTGACACAGGAGCGACCGCAATGTGCTGCAGCGCGGGGCGCACGCCGAAGGCAACAATCACCAGAATCCCACCCAAAATCGCAGAGTACTTAACCAGTACGGGAGAGCCCTCGGCAGTAGAGAGGATTTGGCGGACAATCGGCGGCGAAGGCTGTGCCCGGTTGGCCTCGAAGGACAGGTCCTCAACGGTGAGCAGGTCCCCGCGCGATGAGTCGAAGCCAACCGCCGCCTGCGCCAGTGCGGTGAGGTTGCGCAACTCCTCTGCCGTCCGCGGCTGCCAGACCGCTGCCTTCTCTTTCGCTGCCGGCTGCGTCATCCGGTCATTGACAACAATGGCTGCGGTGAGCCGGCGCAGCTTGCCTGGACTCTCGACCACATGGTGGACGGTCTTCGATGCACCGTAAGTTCCGGCCTCGGAACGCGTTGTCTGAGGCTGGCTGGTTGCTTGCGGGTAGACGGGTAGCGCCTGGGTATTGGGGGCGTTCGAAGCCGACCCGGGTACGCCTGCGGCGACCGGCTGCGGTCCGGAAGCCTGCTCTGTCCGCTGCATGGAGAGAGTGACAGTCTGGTCGGGATCGTAAGACTCCTCGGTCAACTCGCTGGCCTGCGCATCGTAGTCAAGTGTGACGGATGCGCGCACGTTGCCTGCTCCTGTAACCGGCTCGAGCGTGGAGACGAGCTTCTCTTCGAGAGCCTGCTCGGCGGTCAGTCGCATGGCATCGGCGGTCTTCGGCCCGAGAGGGAGATACCCGGCTGCATCGACCAGCACAACTCGATCGGCAGTCAGTCCATCAACGGCCGAAGCCACCAGATTGCGAATCGCTTCAGGCTCGCCGTCAGCCAGCGAGCGATGCCGCAGCTTGAGAACAACCGAGGCCTTGGCCGGGCGCTCTTGATCACGGAACAGGGAGTCATGCAGCAGGACAAGGTGAACTCGAGCCGATTCAATATCAGAAAGCGTGCCGACTGTGTGCTCGAGTTCCCCTTCGAGCGCGCGCTGATAGTTGACCTGCTCGTCAAACTCCGAGCCCACCCAGTTCGGCTTGTCGAAGATCTCAAAGCCCAGACGGCCGCTCTTGACGCCGCCCTTGGCCGCGGTGGCGAGGCGAGCTTTGTCCAGTTGCGCGGCAGGAACACGAATCGTCCCGCCACTTGCCGCAACGTCATATGGAATCTGTGCCTGCGTCAGCGTCTGCGCAATCTGACGGGCGTCATCTCCATCCAGGTCGGCATAAAGCGTTCGCCAGTCCGTGCGCAGGCCATACCAGAGCAGCCCGCCCAGGAGCAACGCCAAAAGGCCAGCCACCAGTCCGGCCCACAGACGCTGTTCAGACCTGAACTCTGCCCAGCGGACGCGAGCGCGGGTGACCAGCGCGCCCAGCCTTCCGGCAAATCCGGCCTGCATCGGAGCGCTGATCGCGGCCTTCTCTAATTGTGTTCCAGTGGCCATTTTGCGCCGGGACCGGTTCCCTTGCTCCTCAAAATTCCCTCAGCTAGAACTGCATGCCCATCACCTGCTGATAGGCCTGGACCGCCTTGTTGCGCACGGCAAGAGCCAGCTCAAATGCCATGCTCGCCTTCTCCGTGGCAATCATTGCCTGGTGAACGTCCACCCCGGTACCGGTCATAAGGCCGGTCATTGCAGTGTGTGCGGCACCTTCAAGCTGCCTGACCTCGCCAACGGCATCGGTCATCAGCCCGGCAAACGGAGTGGGCTCAGTCGTCGAAGATCCCGGGATGGATGCGGATGCGGCCGACCTTGACCCTGGCATCTCTCCAGCGGAAAGGTTGAGCGGGCCGTTGGCAGTGCCGATTGCGTTCAATGCAGGCATCATGATTGGTCTCTCCTTCTCGTCTCAGCCAGCTTCCGTTCTGCATGCCCGGAACCCTGCGCCCCAACATGTTTACGTCTTTGCAATATCAAGAGCACCGGTAATCATGCCTTTCTCAGCCTGTACAGCGGAGCTGTTGAGCCCGTAGGCGCGCGTCGCTCCCATCAGGTCAACCATCTCCGTAAGAGGATTGATGTCGGGGTAGGCTACATAGCCGTCCGGTCCCGCATCGGGATGTCCCGGATCGTAGCGCTTGAGCGGTGGAGAAGTGTCTTCCACCACGCCGGCAACCCGCACGCCGGGCGCAACCGGCTGGCCCGAGACAGATCCAAGCCCCGGAGTAGTAACTATGCCGGAGAGGCTTCCACTCTCCGCCCCGAGAACACTCGAGAAGTCCTGACCGCCCGGGTTGGCTGCAAAGACCACGTGCTGGCGGCGATAGGGAGAACCGGATGCGGTGCGGGTGGTCTCTGCGTTAGCCATGTTTGCCGCGACCACTTCGGCACGCATGCGCTCTGCCTGCATCGCACCCCCCGAAGTCTCCATGAGACCAAACAGGTTCAAGGTTGCTCCTCCTCTTTTCGTCCCGTCCCATCAGGTCCCATTGGGCTCTGAAGTCTCGGCGCGACCAAGCTCGCCGTACTAACCAAGCTCGCCGTACTATTTGCTGTCGACGCGGATTGCATCCATCACCCGCTGGTTCTCCGCACGCAGCAGGGTGACGCCCACGCGGAACTTCAGCTGTGCCTCGGCCAGGTTGAGGCTCTCCCGGTCCATGGACACATTGTTCCCGTCGGGGCGCGCGATGAGGCCGTCGACCACTCTGACGCGCGGAGACCGCGCGGGAGAGCCCCTGTTGACATCCCCCATCGCCTGGCGCATCTCGGCCTCGAAGTCCAGCCCAACGGCCTTGTATCCCGGAGTATCGATGTTGGCCATATTCAGGGCAGTCAATTTTGTCTCACTGGTGGCCAGATCGAGATAGCGGCCGAGCGCTTCGCCCATACTTGTTTCAATTTCCATGGGTGGAACCTCCTGGGGGCCCTTTTGTTTGCTCAATCACTCTTCCGAACCGCCTAGTTGATGTCCAGGCCAAAGTCGATCTCGCCTGCGCGCACCACAGGCTCGTCGCCGGCCAGGATAACTGCCCGCTCCAGCACGTGCTCGAGCTCGCGCACATTGCCGGGCCAGTCATGCGCAGCCAGCTTGGCTACCGCGGCAGCCTCGATCTGCTTCACGGGGGCCTCCCGCCCGAGACGCGCGAGGAAATGGTCGACCAGCATCGACAAATCCGCCGGATGCTCTGCCAGCGCAGGCGTCCGGATCAGAAAGACGGCAAGCCGGTAATAAAGATCCGCGCGAAAAGTGCCGCTCTGCGTTTGCTGGGCGAGATGCCGGTGGGTCGCCGCAATGATCCGAACGTCGACCTTCAATGTCTCGTTGTCGCCGACGCGCTGCAGTTCACCGCACTCGACAAACCGCAGAAGTTTGGATTGAAGTGCCAGCGGCATCTCCCCAATCTCGTCGAGGAACAGGGTCCCCCCATCGGCGGACTCGATCCGCCCCACACGTCCCTGCACAGCGCCTGTAAAGGCGCCGCGCGTGTGGCCAAAAAGCTCGGCTTCGAGCAGCGACTCGGGGATTGCAGCGCAGTTGATTGCCACAAACGGCTTGCGGCTCCGCGCAGAAAGGCGGTGCAGAGCCTCGGCTACCAGTTCCTTTCCCGACCCCGTCGGCCCTTCGATCAGCACAGACGCCATGCGCGGAGCTACGAGCCGCACCCGCCGGCTGACCTCGAGCATGCAAGGATCGTTGCCAACCAACTCCGGGAGCCGCTCAGAAGCCGCGGTCGCCAGGCCCCCACTCGGAACAGCAGGCCGAATCGGCTGAATCTTTTTTAAAGAAAGGTCTGCGCCTGGAACGGAGACCGATACTTCTGCTTGCCCCTTCGCCATATTGGACGGTCCGAGATGTGCCCCGGTGAAAGTTGGGCCACTGGGCGTGCGCTCCATCGTCTCCCTCGGCCCAGGCAAGGATGGCGCGGTGTTCCACACCGCCGTGTCGTTGTCCTGGGAACGGCGGAGAGCGTAAAGCAACTCCTGCCGATAAGGGCCACGCGGCGTATCCACTGCCGCTTCGCCAAGAGCCGTGACCAGATCAACATTTGGGAAACTGCCGCGAAAATCTCTGATGAACTCGCCCAATTCCAGATCGGGAAGCCACGAGTCGACGATGATTGCCTCAGGGGTTGCGGCTTCGGCCTCGGTCCAGGCCTGCGCCCCGCCTTCCACTTCCCTCACCTGCCAGCGCAGCCCGGTGAGTGTCTCGGCAATACGCTGGCGAAAGCTGCGATCGGCACTGGCGACAAGAGCGGTGCGCGTACGCGTACGAGCAGGGCTCGAAGTAAGCACAGAAACAGGAACAGACTGCATGAAGAGTCACCTCGACGAAAATCGGTTAATTTCGGTCAATTTGCTTCTGGAACAGGCAGCGCTTCGGCCACCTGCGGAGAAGGGGCATGCACGGTTGCAGAAGCAATAAGCCCAAGGTCCAGATCGGACGGAACCATATACCCCTGTCCTCGCACGGTACGGATGAGGACGCCCGGCGGCGGGTCATGGAGCTTGCGGCGCAGGTAATTCACATACACGTCCACGATGTTGGTGGTCTGCGCAGGTTCCATGTTCCACACCGTGTCAAGAAGTTCCACGCGTGAGACACACTGGCCGCGGTTGAGCATCAATCGCTCAAGAAGCGAGAACTCCTTGTTGGTAAGCAGAATAGGCAGGCCGTCGAGGTGGGCAGTGTGATCGAGGCGGTCAAGCTCAAGACCCCCAGCCCGCAGTTGCAGCCGAGTGTCCCGCTTGCGCCGTAATAGCGCCCGGCAACGTGCACGCAGTTCGTGCAGGCTGAAAGGCTTGAGCATCAGGTCGTCCGCGCCTCTATCTAGACAGCGCACCCGGGTGTCGACTTCCTGCCTTGCCGTGAGGACAAGAACGCTTGAATCCGGATCAATGACACGAAACTCTTCCAACACCTGCTCGCCGTCCACCACCGGCAGGTTCAGATCGAGGATGGTCAAGTCGGGTGATTCTTTGCGAAACAATTCCACGGCGGATCTGCCGTCGGGAGCCAGTCGGACACGGTGGCCATCGGCCTCGAGCCCGCGGCTCAGAAACAATCCCAATGCGCTGTCGTCTTCGGCGATTAGTACCCTCATCGCACCCTTTCTGTCGCTTCCCGTGCCCAAGACTGACCAAATCTGTCGGACGTCAACCAGGCATCCCTCACCGGCATTAACCCGGGCACACATTCACCTTCTCTCTGCACGGTGAGGAACTCAAGATTGGAACGAAGAAAGATATGCTGCCCATTCCTGAGTTGGATTCATGGAGAAATCCAATCCCAAAATGGGAAGAAAGAAACCTCGACATTCAACAGGCGAGGAGACGCCCTGCAGCCGATCTGAAATCAGCTCCCCTGTCGCCCGCGACCCATGTGCAAGATGTTCTTGCGCTTATACATTTCGCTATCGGCCAGAGCCAGCAATGTTTGCATCGAGTTTCCAGGGGCGCGTTCGGCCAATCCAATCGAGGCCTGCACGTCAACTTCGATCGGACCAGCGCCGCTGCGGATCCTGTAACTGCCGCAGGCCCAGGCACTCAGCCTGTTGATCTGTATCTGTGCGTCCTCAAGGGGACAATCGAGTAGAAGAATGAATTCGTCGCCGCCCCACCGGCCAATCAGATCGGTGGAACGGGATGCGGACTGGAGTTCGCCGGCGAACATGCGCAGCAACTCATCTCCGACCAGGTGGCCGTGCTCGTCGTTTACGGCTTTGAAGCCGTCAATATCCACAATGGCGAGCGTAAAGGGCCCTTCGCGGGAGAGGCGGCTTTCGATCCGGGACTCCATCCATGTGCGGTTACGGAGGCCCGTGAGAGCATCGCGAGAAGCTGTCTCTTCGGCGATCTCAAGCTTGGCTTGATAGAGCGAGACCTCAGCGCGTAGCTGTTCGACGGCTGCCTTGCCTTCGGCCGCCATCCGGTCGAGAGAACACTTCAACTCCGTCGCACTCGCCTCGATCGAGCTGCGAATTTCCGCCAAATCCTCCAGGCTTGCAATGCGCTCGAGGCGAGTGGTTACGTTGTTGAGCTGGCCGGCGCAGCGCTGGTCGCGCTCTCCCACCGCTTCAGCCGCGCGAGCCATTACGAGCAGCAGGTCTTTGACTTCGCTGGTCGTCTGGCGAAAATGAGCAGCGGTACGACGCCCCCAGTCCTGCAATTGCTCCTGCACGCTCTTTTGTGTGCTCTCCACCTGTTCTCGGTTAACGACAGCCGCAAGTCCGGTTTCGAGCCGGCCCAGTTCCCGCTTGAGGTCCTCGCCAAGTGCGGGGCACGCGTCTGTGCTGCA
>Ga0182012_10007430_pt1 | contig 10956 bp, 12 predicted proteins | sample 612S2SmetaG_FD_120486 | JGI IMG/M metagenome (GOLD analysis project Ga0182012, IMG submission 120486) | Permafrost microbial communities from Stordalen Mire, Sweden - 612S2S metaG | ecosystem: Environmental > Terrestrial > Soil > Wetlands > Permafrost | place: Sweden: Stordalen | collected...
CCGAAGACCGGCGCATCTTTCCGAACCTCACGGTCCGCGAGAACATCCGCTTGGCGGCGCTCGCCGGCCGCAAAGGTCCGTGGACCGAGCAACGCATTTACGAATACTTCGGCGTCCTGGGCGAACGCAAGGACAAGCCGGCGAAGCTTTCGGGCGGCGAGCAGCAGATGCTGGCCATCGCGCGCGCACTGATCGCCAACCCGGCGATCATCCTGCTCGACGAGCCGATGGAGGGCCTCGCGCCGCTGATCGCGCGCAACGTCGAGGACGTGGTGCGCCGCATCCGCGAGGAGGGCAACACGATTCTGCTGGTCGAGCAAAACGCGGAAGTGGCGATGAGTCTCTCCGATCGCGGGTACGTGCTTTCGAACGGTCGCGTCATGGCCGACGGACCGATCGAGCGCCTGCGTGCCGACGCCGACATCATGCAACGGTACCTCGCGGTCTGAGCGCCGATGCCGACGCGCGTGCTCGACGAAACTGAGAGCCGCGAACGCTTCAAGCACAGGCTCGAAGCGTTCAGCGACATCGTATTCGGGCTGAGCCTCTCACAACTCGCGCTCCAATTGGCCCTGCCCCAGCACTCTGCGGATCTCTTTGCGAGCCCCCTGCGCTACGTGATCTTCTTCGGCACGTTCGCGATCATTTGCGGGGTGTGGCTCAGCCACCACCGGATGTTCCAATTGGCTTTCGAACCCGATCCGCTCGACATCGCGCTCAATTTCGTCTACCTGGCTTTCGTCGCGATATTGCCCTTTGCGATGCAGGTCAACGTGCGTTTCGGCGGTTCGCGGGCCGGCTTCGGTTTTTATCTGGTCGATTTCATCGGCTTCTCGTTACCGATGTTCGTTTTACTCCAACGAGGCTTGGCCCGGCGCAATCCCCATCTGAGCGAGAAGCAGCGTTTGCAACTTTGGCGCGCGGTCTTGCGTAACCGGCTGATACTCGGGGCGTCGCTGCTGAGCTTGGCGTTGCTCGGGCTCGTGGGCCCCGCCTTCGCGTGGATCCCGTTTTTGCTGCTGACCGTCGGAACGTCGCTGGTCCGCCGCCGGGTCAACGCGGTTCCGCCTCGGTATCTGCCCGCTACGAGTGCTTAGCGCGTCGCGGCCACGGTGATCGCCCGCGCGGCGTAGACGTCGGCCCGGGCACTACCGAAGGTGCTCGTCACAAAGCAAGTCTGAGCAGTAATAGGGGTATCGCAAGTCATTGTCGGACCTTGATACTCCGCCTACCGGCGCCCGTCAATCCCCCACCCGCGCTCCAGTTGTTGATAGGAGCGATTCGCATTTGGATCGCGACTCGAAGCTGAAGCATTACTCCGTCGGGCCCGGCTTAAGGCCGGTTGTTATCGACGCCCGGCGAGCGTAAACGTCGCGTCGAGCGCCGGCATGACGGCCGGATAGTCCGAAGCGCGTCCCTCGTACGCGCACACGCCGCCGATCGTGCCCAGATCGACGTTGCGCGGATCTCCCAAACAGCGCGTCACCTCCCAGAGCGCCTGCGCGTGCTCGCGCAGCACGTCGCTCGACGCTAAGCCGGCGTTCTCGGTCAAAGCCCGGAGGCCTCGACGACCTCTGCCCATGCGAGCGAGCGTACCGTACGCGGGGCGGAATTCGTCGGGCCGGCCGCTCGGGCGCAGGAATTATCGTATGCCGGGCGGACCTCGACCTTGCATGTTTGCGCAAAACGGCGAACGCGGAATTTCGGAAGTGCTCGATACGCTCGAACGCTGGCGCGGCGAAGGGCAGCGCGTTGCGCTGGCTACCGTCGTCGGCGTCGAGCGCTCGGCCCCGCGCGGTCCGGGCGCGGTCATGGCCGTCAACGAACGCGGCGACGTTGCAGGTTCGGTCAGCGGCGGGTGCGTCGAATCGGCGGTCTATATCGAGGCGCAAGATGCCATCGCATCCGGCCGCGGACGCCTGGTGACCTACGGAATCAGCGAAGACCAAGCGCTGGAACACGGCCTGACCTGCGGCGGCACGATCCACGTGCTCGTCGAGCGGCTGGATTGGTGACGCTCTTCGAACGGCTGGCCGTTGCGCTCCGTGCCGACGAACCGGTGGCCTTGGCCAGCCGGCTCGACGGCCCAAACGCCGGCGCGAAATTGTTGGTCGACCGGCACGGCAGCGCCGGCGATCTCGGCTCGCCCGGATTGAACTACGCCGTGGCTGCCGAGGCGCGCGCGCTCCTCGAGGTGGGCCGCACCGAGACGCGCACGTTCGGCACCGATGGCCAGCCGATAGGCGACGACGCCCGCATCTTCATTCAAAGCTTCGCGCCGCAACCGGACATGTACATCTTCGGTGCGATCGACTTCTCGCGAGCGATGGCCCGGATGGGCAAATACCTCGGTTATCGCGTGACCGTCGCCGACGCGCGTCCCATTTTCGCGACGAAGGCGCGCGTACCCGACGCCGACCAGATCGTCGTCGCCTGGCCCGACGAATTCTTGCAGAGCGCCCGCGTCGACGCGCGCACGGTGGTGATCGTCTTGACGCACGACGTGAAGTTCGACATTCCGCTCTTGCAGGTGGCGCTGCGCACCGACGCCGGTTTCATCGGCGCGATGGGCAGCCGCGGCACCCACGCGAATCGCATCCGTGCCCTGCGCGAGGCGGGCATCACCGAAGCGCAGCTCGGCCGGATCAGCGCGCCGATCGGTCTGGACATCGGTGCCCAAACCCCCGAAGAAACGGCGGTCTCGATCGCAGCCGAAATCATCGCCGTGCGCACCGGGCGCAAGGGCGGCCGCCTGCGCGACGGCTCGTTGCCCGTGCATCCGCAACCGGATGAGGCCGCCGGCGCCGTCCGATGAAGCTCGTCTGCGCGATTTTGGCCGCGGGCCGCTCGTCGCGCATGGGCACCCAGAAGTTGCTGCTCCCCGTCGACGGCCTGTCGCTCCTCGAGCGCGCGCTGGCGGCCGCTGCGGCCCATCCGGCCATCGCCGTGGTGTCGCCTGCGCTCCTCGAACATGTTGCGCCGCGGCCGGGCCTTACCGTGCTGGTCAACGCCGAACCCGAGCGGGGCATGACGCGTTCGCTCGCGCTGGCCGACGCCGCAGTAACCGACCGCGACGCGGCGCTGGCCGTGCTCTTGGGCGACACGCCGTTGGTCGATGCCGACCTGCTGGCGCGGGTTGCAGCGAATTTGGGCGAGGCCGACGTGGCCTATCCCATCCATGAAGGACGCCCGGGGCATCCGGTCGTGTTCGGCCCGCGGCCGCGAGCGATGCTGGCGGCCTGGCCCGAGGGCGACTCGCTGCGCGCGTTGCGCGACGACGCCCGCTGGCGCCGCGCCCCGCTACCGGTCGCGGGGGAAGCGCCGTTTCTCGACGTGGACGCGCCGGCCGACCTCGAACGAGCCGCCGCGCACGCCGCACTGGAACCGCGGGCGAGGAGCCGGGGGTCCTAGTCCCGCAAGGAGTCTCTATGCCCACTCAAGAGCAGGTCCACGAAGCACTCAAAGAAGTCGAAGATCCCGAATTGAACATGGGGATCGTCGACCTCGGTTTGGTCTACGGCATCGACGTACGCGGCGACCGCAACGAAGACGTGACCGTCACCATGACCCTCACCTCCCCGATGTGTCCCGTCGGCCCGATGTTCAAGGCTGCCGTCGAATCGAAGGTGCGTTCGCTCGAGGGCGTCGAGCGCGCGGCGGTCGAGATCACCTTCACGCCGCCGTGGGATCCGCGCACGATGGCCAGCGACGACGCGAAGGTCCAACTCGGCATTTGGTAGTCCGATGAGCGAGCCGCCCCACGAAGCGAGGCTACGCGAACTCCGCGACAAACGAGCGCAGGCTCTCGAGCCCGCGGGCCCCGGCTCCAACGAACGTCAGCACAAGCGCGGCAAACGCACCGCGCGCGAACGGATCGACGCGCTGGTCGACGCAGGCTCGTTCGTGGAATTGGACATGTTCGCGGTGCACCGCACCACCGCGTTCGGACTCGACGAGCGCGAGTTTTTGGGCGACGGCGTCGTGACCGGCCGGGCGACGGTCGACGGTCGACAGATCTTTCTCTTCTCCCAGGATTTCTCGGTACTCGGCGGTTCGCTCGGTGAAGTTTTCGCCGAGAAAATTTGCAAGGTGATGGACCTCGCCGTGCGCACCGGGTCGCCGATGATCGGCATCAACGACTCGGGCGGCGCGCGCATCCAGGAGGGCGTCGTATCGCTGGGCGGCTACGCGGAGATCTTCTGGCGTAACGTCCAAGCCAGCGGGGTGATCCCCCAGCTCAGCCTGATCGCCGGCCCCTGCGCGGGCGGTGCGGTCTACTCGCCCGCGATCACGGACTTCACGCTGATGGTCGAAGGCATCGCGCAGATGTTCATCACCGGTCCCGAGATCATCAAGACGGTCACGGGCGAAGAGGTGACGTTCGAGGAACTGGGCGGCGCGCTGACCCACGCGCGCAAGAGCGGCGTGACCGACCTCGTGGCCGTCGACGAAGACGACATGTCGGCGCAGACGCGCCGCCTGCTCTCGTTCGTGCCGCAGAACAATCTCGAGGATCCGCCGCGCTTCCCGTGCGACGACGATCCGCAGCGCCTCTGCCCCGAACTCGACGAACTGATTCCCGATTCGCCGAACAAGCCGTACGACATCAAGGATGCCATTGTGGCGGTCGTCGACGACGGCGACTTCTTCGAGATCGGCGAGCTCTACGCACCGAACATCGTGATCGGCTTCGGCCGCGTCGACGGCTCGACGGTCGGGATCGTGGCCAACCAGCCGAAGTTTCTCGCCGGCGTGCTCGACATCGCATCCTCGATCAAAGCCGCGCGCTTCGTGCGCTTCTGCGATGCGTTCAACATCCCGCTGCTCACCTTCGTCGACGTTCCCGGCTTCTTGCCCGGCACCGCGCAAGAGTTCGGCGGCATCATCAAGCACGGCGCCAAACTGCTCTATGCGTACGCCGAAGCGACGGTTCCGAAGATCACGGTGATCACGCGCAAAGCCTACGGCGGCGCCTACGACGTCATGGCTTCCAAGCACATCCGCGCCGACTACAACGTCGCGTGGCCCACCGCGGAGATCGCGGTGATGGGCGCGGCCGGAGCGGTCAAGACGATCTTCCGCCGCGAGATCGCCGAGGCGGCCGATCCGGAGACGAAGGCCGCCGAATTGATCGCCGACTACGAGAAGCGCTTCGCCAACCCGTTCGTCGCCGCGCAGCGCGGCTACGTCGACGACGTGATCGAGGCGGGCCGCACGCGCCAAGTCGTTTCACGCGCCCTCGAAATGCTGCGCGACAAACGCGTCGAGCGTCCCAAGCGCAAGCACGGCAACATTCCGCTATAACCAGAAAGGGGCGACGCTCGCGCGCCGCCCCTCGGTACCCGGTCTCCCGTGTTCGCCGAAGCTAGAAGGCGCCGATGCCGTTGGGCGTTCCCCAACCGGTCGGGCCGTCGTAGCCCTTGCCGGCTTCGCAGAGGTAGCCCTCGGGGCTGCACGAACCGTCGCTGCCCTTGGTGATGTCGTAGAGATCCTTGTGGTGCTTCTTGACGTAGAACGTCGAGCCCGCATTCTGCGACGTTGCGTTTCCGGCCAGGCCGAAGACGCCGCCGAGGAACGGCGACGAGACGCTCGTGCCGCCGACGACGAACCAGCCGCCTTCACCGTACGTATCGTACTCGGCTACGCCGGTGTTCGGATCGGCAATTGCGGAGACGTCGTTGCCCGTGCGGAACTTGCAGTCCTTATCCTTTTGCCACTTCGGCTTGGTGTCGCTCGAGCAGCCGCCGCCCGTGCCGCTCCAAGCCGTTTCGGTCCAACCGCGCGTGCCGCCGCCCTTGGTCAGGGTCGTGCCGCCCACCGCGACGACGGTATCGAAGTCGGCCGGATCGGCGATGCCGTATCCGGAATCGCCGGCGCTCGCGAGAATCACGCCCTTATTGGTGGTGAAGTACGACTGCGTCGCTCCACTACCGCTGTAGCTATTGCTCACGACGGTCGCGCCCAGCGCGAAGGCTTCTTGTTCGGCCGTCTGGAGATCGCTCCAATTGGCCGAGTTCGCCTCGACGAGAATGATCGTGCAGTTCGGGCAAGCCGCCGAGACCATCTCGACGTCGAGCGCGATCTCAACGCCCCAGCCTTCGTTGCCCTGGGGATAGTTGCTCTGCTGTCCGGTCTGGTTGTACTTCGTGAAGTTGGCGGTGGACAGACCCATGAACGAGCGGTACTCGGCTATGTCGGTCGCGACGTCAGGGTTGTCGTAGGCATCGACGATGCCGACGACTTGGCCGCTGCCGCCGGTCGAGGGCAAGTTGTACGCGGCCTCGAGCGAGGCGGCATACAGACCCGGAACGTCGGGACCGACGCCATGGAGATCCGTGCGGATGAGCGCGTCGCAGTGGGCGACTCCGGGACGGAAATCGTTGCAAGCGCGCTGGACGTTCGCCGGAAGGGTGAATCCGTTGGACGGGATGCCGAGGTCGCGATTGAGCGAGTGAACTGCGGCTTGAGAAACGGATTGGGCGTTGGTCGTACCCGGTGCGGAAGGCGAACCACCGAGTCCGCTACAGGCGGCGATCGATAAGATCGCCGTAGCGGAGACGGCGGAGCGAAGAATAGGTCTCACGTGAACCTCCAATCGGTCTATGCCGATCTTGTGATGCTGTCGCGAACTGCCGCGAGAGGCGGCGCATACGACCGGCGGTTCTACACGAAACTCCATTCCGGCTAAGGCCGGAATGGATTCTCGGGACGTGAGAACGTGGGAAGCCGCCAACTCCATGCGCAGGGCTTGTGGGGTTCGGCAGCATTGCGCCCGAGGTGGCCTGGGACCTCTTAGCGTCGGCTCCTGAGCACCAAGGCTTTACGCGCGACCCGTCGCGAGACGCCGGCCGGACGTACCCACGGATTGCCCGGTGGCAGCCGCCGAGACTGGCGCAAAATCGAGAACGACTCGCGCTGCCACCTTACCGTGCTCCAAACGCTCGAAGACGCTGTTGATATCGGCAAGCGGCTCGAGTTCGATGTCGGCCTTCACCTTGCCGGCTGCGGCGAAGGCGAGCGATTCGGCCATGTCCTCCCGATTGCCCACGAAGGAGCCGCGAATTGTGACGCAATTCGCAACGACGTCGAAAAGCGGCACCGGAAAGTCGCCCGGCGGCAAACCGACGAGTACGCAGGTACCGCGCTTGCGCGTCATCTCGATGCCCTGTTTGAATGCCGGCAGCGACGGCGCGGTGATCAGCACGCCGTTGGCGCCCCCTTCGGTAATCTTCTTGACGGCCGTCACGGCATCGCCGTCTCTCGCGTTGACGACCGCGTCGGCGCCGAGACGCTTGGCGTTGGCCAATTTGCCGGGATCGATATCGACGCCGCAGACGAGCAAACCCATGGCCTTGGCGTACTGCACGCCCAGGTGCCCGAGCCCGCCGCAACCCGAGATCACGATCCACTGGCCACTGAGCAGCTCCGCTTGCTTGATGCCCTTATACGTGGTGATGCCGGCGCAGATGAGCGGGGCCGCATCGGTGGGCTCGAGCCCCTTTGGTATGTGCGCCACATAATTCGGATCGGCCAGCAGATACTCCGCAAAGCCGCCGTTGACGGTATAGCCGCTGAAGACGGCGCTCGGGCAGATCGGCTCCCACGCCGTCAAACAATACTCGCAGTGTCCGCAGGCGGAGTGCAGCCAGGGCACGCCCACGCGATCGCCCTCCTTGACGGTCCGCACGTCGGCGCCGACCGCGGCCACGATGCCGATAGCTTCGTGCCCGGGAACGAACGGGATATCGGGCTTCAGGGGCCAGTCGCCGGCGGCGGCATGCAAGTCGGTGTGACAGACGCCGCAAGCCTCGGTCTTGACCAATATTTGGCCGCGTCCGGGCGACGGAACCTCGATCTCCTTGAGCACCAGGGGTGTGCCGAATTGTTGGCAGACCGCGGCCTGCATCGTTTGTGTCATTTCGTTTCTCATTTCTCTTGCGCGCAGGCACCTTGCGTGCGCGAGTTCGAGTGGGGCAGAGCGTTACGCCGCGGCGGCGCCGAGACTCTTGACCGCTTCGACCATCTCGCCGCAGACCGCGGCGGCATCGCCGTAGATCATGAGGGTATCGGGGAGGTAGAACAACGTGTTAACCACGCCACTGTAGCCCTTGCCGCCCGCCGTGCGCTTGACGACGTAGCACTTCTTCGCCTTGTCCGCGTTGAGGATCGGCATGCCGTAGATCGGCGACGACTTGTCGGTGCGCGCGGCCGGGTTCACGACGTCGTTCGCGCCGATCACCAGTGCTACGTCGGTGGTCGCAAATTGATCGTTGATGTCGGCGAGCTGAAAGATCATGTCGTACGGCACGCCCGCCTCTGCGAGCAGCACGTCCATTTGTCCCGGCATCCGGCCGGCGACCGGATGGATCGCGAACTTGACGCTGACGCCGGCCGCCACGAGCAGCTTGACGAAATCGTACAGCTTCTGCTGTCCTTGCGAGACCGCGAGGCCGTAGCCGGGAACGATGATCACGCTCTTGGCGTAGCGCATGTCGATTGCGGCGTCGCTCGCCTGGGCCGGCTTTTCCTCGCCGACGATGGCGCCTGGCTTTCCCGCGGCCTCCACGGTAAATTTCTTGAAGAGGACGTTGAGAATCGAGCGGTTCATCGCCTGTGCCATCAGGATCGTGAGCAACGAGCCCGCCGCACCGACGACCATGCCGGAGATCATCAGCGCGGGATTCCCCAGAACGTAACCCTCGAGACCGACGGCGACGCCGGTGGAGGCGTTGAAGATCGACATGACGACCGGCATGTCGGCGCCGCCGATCGGCAGCGTCAACATGATGCCGAACAGCATCGCACAGCCGAAGAACGACAGGATCAGCGTGGAGATCGGCAGCAGCGCCGGACCACCCGTCATGGCGACGACGGTCAACGCGCCGAACGCGACGGTGGCCAGGACGATCGCGACGTTCAGAACCTGCTGGCCGCGGAACTGCAGCGGCCGCTTGAGGACTTCGTCGAGCTTCGCCCAAGCGATGATCGAACCCGAGAAAGAGATCGAGCCGATCGAGGCGCCCAGGAGCGTCACGACGAGTTGCGTCAAGCCGTTCGCCCGGTGGCCGACCAACTCGACGGCTGCAATCGAGCCGGCGGCGCCGCCGCCCATCGAGTTGAAAATCGCGACCATCTGCGGCATCGCCGTGATCTTGACGGTCTTGCCGACCCGGCCGGCGATAAATCCGCCGATACCCATCGCGACGATCGCCAGTCCGAGATTGACCAAGAGATGCGGTTTCGCGGCCGCATCGACATCGAAGGCGTAAAAATACGCGCCGACGACTGCACCCAGCATGCCGGCGCCCGCCACGCGGATTCCGGAGGCCGCGGTCGCCGGGGACGACATGCGCTTTAGACCGTACATGAGGAGGAACGCCGCCGCGAAGCCGCTGACGGCGATAATGCACTGGGCGATCACGCCGATCATGATTTTTGTTTCGCGGGAACGACGCTGGGCTTGAACATCGCGAGCATGCGCGCCGTGACGGTGTAGCCTCCCGCGACGTTACCCGAGCCCAGCAGCACCGCGACGAATCCAATCGTTTGTTCCGTCACGCTGGATGCGTTGAGCAGCACGAAGAGGCCGCCGACCACCACGATGCCGTGGACGAAGTTCGAACCCGACATCAACGGGGTGTGCAAGATTGCGGGCACGTTACCGATGATCACCCACCCGGCAAAAGCCGCCAGCATGAAGATGTAGGCGCCGGTGAAGACGTTGACCGTCATCAGAGAGTCCATGCAGATGGTCCCTTCAGGCCACTTGCGTGGCCGGTTTTTTGTTCTTGCTTGGGACGGCTTCGTCGTACATGGCGCCCGCATGTGTGAGCACGGTTTTGTTCAGAACCTCATCCGTCCAGTCGATCTGGATGATGTTGTCCTTCAGGATCAATTCGAGAAAATTGAGCTGATTGTGCGAATAGAGGTTACTGGCATCGTCGGCCAGCAACGCCGGCACGTTCAGCGGGGCGACGATCGTCACGTTGCCGATGTTCGCCGTTTTGCCGGGTACGGTGTCCTCGCAATTGCCCCCGCCCTCGGCGGAGAGGTCCACGATCACCGCTCCCGCCTTCATGCCCGCCACCTGCGCCTTGCTGATCAGTTTGGGCGACGGCTTGCCCGGAATCGACGCGGTCGTCACGATGAGATCGGAGCCTTGAATGTGTTTGGTGAGCACCGCGTCGACTTTGCTTTTCTCCTCCGGCGTGAGCGCGCGCGCATAACCGCCCGTCCCGCGCGCGTCAACGCCGGTCTCGACAAACGTCGCGCCGAGCGAATGGGCCTGTTCGGCCGTGGCGGGACGGACGTCATATCCCTCGACCGCAGCCCCCAGGCGCTGCGCGGTGGCGACGGCCTCGAGTCCGGCAACGCCTAGACCCATCACCAGCACCTTGGCGGGTCCGAGCGTGCCGCCCGCCGTCGTCATCTTGGGCAAGACGCGATTCATGTGCGTGGCCCCGAGTTGAACCGCGTAGTAGCCCGCAAGCGCCGACTGGCTCGAGAGCGCGTCCATCGCTTGCGCTCGCGAAATGCGCGGAATCCGCTCCATGGCGAAGCACGTGATCTTGCGCGCGAGTAGCGCCCGAATCAAGGCTTTCTCATGGTCGGCATAGATGAACGAGAGCAAGATCGCGCCTTCTTGCATCTCGTTGACGACCTCGACCGCCGGCGGCTGTATGCACAGCACGACGTCCGCACCGGCGACGAGCGACTTGGCGTCGGCGACGAAGGCGACATCGCCGTAGGCCGTATCGGGCAGCTCGGCATCGTCACCGGCGCCGGTCTGCATATGCAGTTTAGCGCCGAGTTTGATGAGCCTCGGGGCCACCGCGGGCACGAGCGCGACGCGGCGCTCGTGCGTCCGGGTCTCTTTCAGAACGGCGACGTTGACGAACATCATCCCTCCAGAATGACCTTGAGAGCGCCGGTCTTCGCCGCGTCCGCAAACGTGTC
>Ga0182012_10007431_pt1 | contig 10955 bp, 8 predicted proteins | sample 612S2SmetaG_FD_120486 | JGI IMG/M metagenome (GOLD analysis project Ga0182012, IMG submission 120486) | Permafrost microbial communities from Stordalen Mire, Sweden - 612S2S metaG | ecosystem: Environmental > Terrestrial > Soil > Wetlands > Permafrost | place: Sweden: Stordalen | collected...
AGCTGAGCGAGAGGCGACGCTGGAACTGCCGGTGTGACTGGTGGAGAGCTTTGAACTGTGTGTCGACGTGGCGGAGTGGTGGGTGGTGCGTGCAAACGCCGGGGCAGAGAGGAGAACTGCCGCGAGGAGAATGGCCGCGTTTGCTCGAGAAAGAATCAAGCTGGGCACCTTCAAGGTAAGACCGTATGTACGAGAGCGGTTGTGGAGAAGTGTAGCCAAGCGCGGTGCAGAGGAACAAGCGTAATCTGCAGGCCGAATTCGGGATGAAAACTTCAAAGGAACGAGGAGCCGGTGGGGGGCAGAGTTCTTTGCCCTTGAGCGGCTCCTCGCGCGCAGTTATTCGAGCGTTCCGCCGAGGTAGCTGGTTCCCAGTTCGGGGCGGCGGGGATCGATGACTTCAAAGACGACATCGTCACCGGACTTGATTTTGCCGACGACGGCGTCGTATTGATCTTTAGACGCTGTAGGCATGCGGTTGATGTGAGTGATGACCAGCCCCGGTTCGATTCCCTTGAGGTCAGCAAAAGAACCGGAGCGAACGGACTGGACCATGACGCCGGCGATGTGGAGTTTGGAGGCGGTTGCCGAGGGGACGTCTCGTACGACGAGTCCGAGCTTGGCTTCGCCGGCATCGGCTCGCTCATCGGGAGCGGCGTCTGACTCACGAGCTGCGCCAGCGGCGAAGACTTTGTCGAGGTCGCCGATGGTGACTGAAGCGTCAGCCTGCTTTCCGTCGCGAAGATAGCCGATGCGTATGGTTGATCCGGGGTGTCGGCTGGTGATCTCGTTGACGAGGTCGTCGCCATCCTTGATGGGGCGGCCATCGACGGCGACGATGATGTCGCCGCCTTTGAGGCCAGCTTTTTCAGCTGGTCCGTCGGGCTGCACGCTCTGCACGAGGACACCGTTCTTAAAGCCGTAGACTCGGTTGACGGCGGATGGGAGGCCCTGGTTGAAGCGGATGCCGATGGAGCCGCGGGTGACCTTGTGTCCGGCACTGATGAGGTCGTTGTAGACCTGGACGACGGTGTTGGAAGGCATGGCGAAGCCGATGCCTTGATAGCCGTTGGACTGCGTGAAGATTGCCGTGTTGACGCCGACGACCTCACCGTTCATGTTGAGGAGCGGACCGCCGGAATTGCCGGGGTTGATGGCGGCGTCAGTCTGGATAAAGTGCTGGAACTGGCCGCTTGAGCCGGGCTCGATAGTGCGGTTTTTGGCGGAGATGATGCCGGCGGTGACGGTCTGGGAGAGGGCGAAGGGGCTGCCGATGGCTTCGACCCAGTCGCCGACCTGGGCAGTGTCAGAGTTGCCGAGCTTGACGGTGGGCAGTGGGGTGCTGGTGTCAATTTTGATGACGGCGAGGTCGGTGGCCTTGTCGACGCCGATGACGTGGGCGGGGCGGCCGAGGTCCTGGGATTCAGGATCGGTGGAGAGCTTGACGTAGATCTTGTCAGCCTTCTCGACGACGTGATTGTTGGTGATGATGTAGCCCTTGGGGTCGACGATGAAGCCGGAGCCGAGGGACTCTCGCACACCGCCGTCATCGGGGCTTTCCTGGTCGGGAACCTGGCCTCCGAAGAACTTATTGAAGAAGTCCTGGAAGTTGTTTTGGCCGTTGCCCTGGGGCGCCTGCTGATCGTCATCCTGATCGTCGTCGGGATTTTGCGCCTTGGGCTGAATGCGGCTATGGGGATTGCGCATGTGCGGATTCGCCAACTGTTTTGGGAGGGTCTCAGTGTTGATGTTGACGACGGCCGGGCCGACTTCTTTGGCAATCCTGACGAACTCGTTCGGGGCGACGTGGGAGTCGATGACCTTGAGAGGGGTAGCGTCGGCGCTGTTGTTCTTGTTTTCCTGTCCGCGGACCCCATGAGCAACGAAGGAGCCAGCCACAACCGCGGCTGTGAGGGTTGCAAGCAGGACAAAAACCGAAGCGAGACGGCGGTCGCGGAGCCGTGCAAAGAGCGAAGTCATTGTTTTCCTATCCTCTATAAATCACTAGCGCTGAGCTTGCATGCGTGAAAAGCACCAACTTCTAGTATAGCGATTGGCGGCATGTTGAGAAGGGTGAGGGGCAGGGCCGGGCGGGTTCGGTCTCCTTGCCTGGGACGCGCGTCATGGGGAAGGGGCGCATGGGGCACGATTCGGGGAGGAAGACAGCTTGGTGGTGGGAGACCTTCTTAACAAAAGACACGGATCTGGTGTGGGAAACTGGAGGAGCGATTCCGTGTGACGCGATCCAAAGTGAGGGGAGTGCGATGAGCGAGTGTTCCGGGGCGAAGGGGTTGATGGGCGGGGCGGTGACGGGCAAGCCGGTGACGGAGTGCGCGGATCTGAGCGAGGTGTTCAGGGCATCGCTTCCGGCTTTTGGCGGGGCGTATCTCCGGCGGGTGTATGACGCGCTGGAGGCGGTGATCGAGAAGCGGATTCCTCTTGTGGTGACGTGCGCGGGGCCGATTACGGTTTCGGACCAGCACCGGGCGTGGCTGATTCCGCTGCTGAAGGCGGCGAACACGGCCTACATTACGGTGACGGACGCGATTTGCTACCACGACGGACACGACTGCCTGACGAAGACGGCGGAGCGGCCGATTCGCGAGGTGGAACTGTTTGGAGACGATGGAGCGCTGCGCGAGAATGGCGTGATTCGGGTGGCGGATACGGGGTTTGCGGAACAGGTGTTGTTTGACCAGGACGCAGTGGCGACGGAGATATTGCAGAAGCCTGAGTTCCAGAAGCGGATGACGACGACGGAGCGGAACTACCTGCTGGGCAAGGAATTTGGGGTGCGGGAAAAGGCCGTGGGGGTTGCGCCGGGGCTGCTGAGTACCTGCGCGGAGATGGAGCTGCCGGTATTTATTGGAGCGCCGGCGGACGGCAGCCTGTTTTTGAATTCGGTGAAGCTGTGGACGCTGGCGCGGCTGGGGAAGATGCAGTACGGGTTCGATTACGATTTGCACGAGGACGTGTTTGAGTCGTGCGCGTACCACCACTGGGGGTTGTTTGAGTCGGAGGCGAAGTCACTGGCAATTCTGATTTTGGGCGGCGGGGTTCCGAAGAACTACAGCTTGCAGCCGGAGCCGATGCTGTCGCAGATCTTCTTCCTGAAAGATATTCGCGGGTACGACTACGATGCACAGATTGTTTCTTCGCCGGTAACGGACGGGAGCTTGTCGTCGTGCGCGCCGAGTGAAGCGGTGTCTTGGGGGAAGGTGAATCCTGAGACGTACACGACGCAGACGGTGAGCATGCAGGGGGACTACTCGAGCTACATGCCGTTTGTCGTGCGGGCGCTGGTGGGGAAGGAACTGCTGCACAATCCGCCGGAGCCGCTGCGGCTGTATGGGAAGCGCGAGGCGCTGAAGGACAGGCTGCTGAGGGTGATTGGCGACGATGAGGAGGCCATGAAAGAGATGATGGCTACGCTTACGCTGCCGACGGGGCTGAAGGTGTAGGAAAGCAGGGAACAGGGAATAGGGAACAGGGAACACGGGGCAGGGAAGAGGGAACAGGGTTCAGGGGTTGGTGGCGGGCGTGACTCTGCGATGTTCTGGATTTGCGGTGCTCATGGTCTGGGAATTCAGGTCATGAGAACCAAGTGTGAAGATCCGTGTCTGATGACCAGGCCTGGGGGTTTGGCTGCGTCTGTAGCCTTTGGATAGTAGTTCCCAAGATTCCCACGGTTGAGACGATTCTGATTGGATCACTCTGAGGTTGAGGCGAACTTGAACCGAAAGAGCTAACGGGCAAATCAGCGTGGGCTGGGCGCACCGGTTGCGTGGGCGGCGGATGGCGTGAGGTGGATCACGTGCTCCCATTTGTGAGATAAATCACCTTCTGAGATCTAGAGGATGGCCTAAGTTCATCGATGAGTGAGATAGATCACTCGCGTGGAGTTATTTGCCTAGTGGCTAAGTCCCTGTCTAAGTTGGGGAATGGGAGCCGCATCACCACAGGGCGGGACGTTGTATGTGCGGCTGTGACTCGCATCACTGGCGAAGGTAATTAGAGACGAGTATCAATCACTGGTGCCGGAGAAGTGTTCAGCCGGCAGCAGGAGCCAGGAAGATGACGCAAGGAATGAGAATGGCGGCGATTATGGTATTGGCCGCGAGTGTAGCTGCGCCGGCGTTCGCAGGAACGGGCGAGGCAGATTACAAGGCGAAGTGCGCGATGTGCCACGGCGCGGATGGGCTAGCGGCGACGGGCATGGGCAAGAGCATGAACATCAAGTCGTTCAAGGATCCGGCCCAGGTGAAGCTGAGCGATGCGGAGATGATTGCATCGACGACGAAGGGCAAGGGGAAGATGCCGGCCTACGATGGCAAGTTGAGTGGGGCGCAGATCACGGACGTGGTCGCTTACATTCGCACGCTGCAAAAGTAGCGACAACAGGGCAGCAGCAGCAAGAACAGGCCAGGCCTGAATGCCGGCCGTGATCGAGGGGTTGGGGACGCGAGTCTCCAACTCCAATCTCCCGAGAGCGCGCGCAGGCACCGGGACACATTGCCGGAGCCATTATGAAGAAAGTTTCGCTGATCATTGCAGTCATTGCTTTGGGTGTGTTTGCAGCTGGAAGTTCGCACATCGGGGCACAAAGCAGTTCAGAGTGCCTGACATGCCACGGAGACGGGAGCATGCAGGATCCGTCAGGGCACTCGATTGCCGTGGATGGGGACAAGTTCCATAAAAGCATCCACGGGCCGCTGGAGTGCACCAACTGCCATACGGACATCAAGGGGTATCCGCATCCGGACAAGGTCGCGGCTGTACAGTGCGAGACGTGCCATGCGGACGAGGCCAAGGGGCTGGTGGGCAGTGTTCATGCGGATGGGAAAGAGCATCCTTGCACAAGCTGCCACGGCAACGCTCACGAGATTCAACCCAAGACCGACCCGCGCTCGGCGGTGTATCCGCTGAACGTGCCGAAAACCTGTGGCCAATGCCACGGGACTGAGGGAATGGCGAAGAAACACGGGTTGGCAAGTGTGTATCCGCTGTACATGGACTCGATCCATGGATTCGCGCTGAGCAAGGAAGGTCTGCTGGTAGCGGCGAACTGCAATAGCTGCCATGGATCGCATCACATTCTGAGCCACAAGGATCCGGAGAGCCCGACGAACCGGGTGAATGTTCCGGAGACTTGCGGCAAGTGCCACGCCGGCATCGAAACCGACTACATGACGGGTGTTCACGGCAAGGCTGTGGCCGCAGGGAACAAGCAGGCGCCGGTCTGCTCAGACTGCCATACGGCGCACGCGATTGAACAGCCGACAGCGGATGCTTTTCGCATGCAGTCAACGCCAATCTGCGGAAACTGCCACAAGGAAAAATTCTCGACATACCGGGATACGTTCCACTCACAACTGGGTTCGCTGGGCGGGTATGTGGAGACAGCTCGGTGCTGGGATTGCCATGGAGCGCACGGGATATTGCCGACGAGCGATCCGCGGTCGCCGGTGAACCAGGCCAACCTGGTGGTGACCTGTGGACGATGCCATGCGGGAGCGAATGCGAGCTTTGTGCAATATCAACCGCACGCAAATGCGCATAACAGGAAGTTGAATCCGGCGCTTTACTATATCGGGTTGTTTATGAACCTGCTGCTGGTGAGCGTGCTGACATTCTTTTTGATTCATACGATTTTGTGGCTTATCCGCCAACGCCTGGAACAGGTGAAGAGAAAGTCGACTGAGGGAGGACGCAATGCCTGATCTGGAGCAAGTGGCAGCAGTTGGTAATGAGGGTGCGGCGGGGAGCGGACGGTATGTTCGCCGCTTCACATCGGCACAGAGGTGGATGCATGGCGTGCTGTTCAGTTCATTTCTTGGGCTGGCGGCTACGGGGCTGCCGATGCGGTTCAGCCAGAGTTTCTGGGCGCGGAAGTTTGCGGCCGGGGTGGGCGGATTTGGCGCGATCATCTTCTTCCACAAGTTGTGCGCATTGGTGCTGACGGTGGCGTTCCTTATTCACTTGAAGGATCTTTTCCAGCGGGGAATCTTGAACCGGGAGAGGGGCATTTTCTGGGGTCCGAACTCGATGGTGGCCAATTTCAAGGATGTGAAAGATTTGATTGGGCATCTGCGCTGGTTTGTGGGACTGGGCAAGCGGCCTACGTTTGGGCGCTACGCGTACTGGGAGAAGTTCGACTACTGGGCGGTGTTCTGGGGGATGATGATCATCGGTTTCTCAGGCTACGCCATGTGGTTTGCGCCTTTCTTCGCGCGCTTCCTTCCTGGCTGGGCGTTGAACGCGGTGCTAGTGGTGCACTCGGAAGAGGGATTGCTGGCGATTCTGTTCATCTTTTCCATTCATTTCGTAAATACCCACTTGCGGCCGGATACTTTTCCGATGGACATGGTGATTTTTACGGGAGTGGAGAGCGAAGAGGAGTTCAAGCACAAGCGGCCCGAGGAGTTTGATGCGCTGGTGAAGGCCGGGAAACTGGAGTCGCGGCTTGGGCCGGCACCGGCAAAGTGGTGGATCAACTTTGCACGGGTGATCGGGTTCACGGCGATTGCGATCGGGCTGACGCTGCTGGTGCTGACGTTGAGCGCGTATTTCACCTAGGGATTGAGGGACTGGGGGACTGAGGGACAAGGGAACAGGGAACCAAGGGACCGAGGGACTGAGGGACTGAGGGACTGTGCCAAGAGCGCTGCGCGAAGTGGACAAATGAGCGCGCAGCGCAATGTTGGCAGATGAGGGGTTGGTTGGGCAGGATGGGACTTGCTGAAAGCGCGGGCGGGCGCTGGGCGAAAGTGTCGATTGGGGTGGAGATTCCACACACGGGCGGTGACTCGAGTCACTGAGGGGTAACGCAAATGAGAGTCTTCTCGTAGGCGTGAACAGGGATAGAAGTGTCTACTCTCAAACGTCTATTGCGATGCGGGCGATTTTTGCCTTTGTGGTTATGCTGTTGGCTGCGGGGGTTGCCTGTTCGCCTGTGGCAGCGCAGAAGTCGAAGGACCTTAAGCCGAAGGACGGGGACTGTCTTGTTTGTCACGGGGACAAGACGCTCACGACAACCGAGAACGGCAAGACGGTCAGCCTGTATGTAGATTCCGACAAGTTCAAGCATTCGACGCACAGCCGGTTGTTTGGATGCGTGGGCTGCCACACGGATGTGACCGAGGCGGCCCACACAACGACCCCGAAGAAGATGGAGTGTGGCACGTGTCACGCGCCAGAGCTGGCGGCGTGGCAAGGGGGCATGCACGCAAAGGACAAGAGCAAGGGGGCGACGTGTGTTGACTGCCATGGAGACGCGCACGAGATCACGGGCGGAGGCGATCCAAAATCGCTGGTGAGTCATGGGATGATTCCGACGACGTGCGGGCGTTGCCACGGGCAGAAGTTTGTGGTGGGCGCGGACGGGGTGAGCACGCAGACCTACATGAGCTACCAGGAGAGCGTGCACGGGAAGGCCATTGCGAATGGGTCAACGCAGGCGGCCGTTTGCACGGACTGCCATGGGGACCACGAGATATTGGCGGCGAATCAACAGAAATCGCCCATATACAAATTCAATGTGCCGCAGACGTGCGGAAAGTGCCACGTGCAGGTTTCGCAGACGTTCATGCAGAGCATTCATGGTCAAGGGATTGCGAAGGGGAACGGGCTTGCGCCGGTTTGCACGGACTGCCACGGGATTCATTCGATCAAGGGGCATCTTGATCCGAATTCGTCAGTGAGCGAGCAGAATGTGGCGCGGACGACGTGTGCGCGATGCCATGAAGGGGTGCGGCTGTCGCAGGAGTTTGGAGTTGCGGGAAATCGCGAATCGACTTACCTGGACAGCTATCACGGGCTGGCGACGCAGGGCGGATCGGTGGTGGTGGCCAACTGCGCGAGTTGCCACGGGGTGCACAACATTTTGCCTTCGAGCGATCCACGTTCGACGATCAACAAGGCAAATCTGGACGCGACGTGCGGACAGTGCCATAAGGGCGTAACGCAAAAGTTCACGCAGACCAAAGTGCACATGGATCGCGAGGTAACGAAGGACGTTGGGTCCATTGTAGTGAAGTGGATTCGCTGGATTTACCTGGTGCTGATCTTTGGCGTGATTGGGGCGATGGCGCTGCATAACGCGATTATCTGGCGGAGCAAGGCGGCGAAGATGCGTGCGATGCAGAATCCGATGATGATGAGGATGAGCACGCAGCAACGGTGGCAGCACCTGGTGCTGCTGACGAGCTTTATTGTGCTGGTGCTTACGGGGTTTGCGCTGAAGTTTCCGACGTCGTGGTTTGCGCATGCGCTCGGATTGGGTGAGATCACACGCAGCGTTATCCATCGTGTTGCAGGCGTGGTGCTGATGGCTGCTGGGATCTATCACGTGTTTTACCTGGCGATGCTGGTGGAAGGCAGGAAGCTAATACGTGACCTTGCGCCGCGACCGAAGGACCTGACGGATGCGTGGGGGACGATGCTCTATCACCTGGGGCTGCGCAAGGAGCGGCCGCAGTTTGCGCGATTCAACTATGCGGAGAAGGCGGAGTATTGGGCGCTGGTGTGGGGAACGGCGCTGATGGGGCTGACGGGCGTGATGCTTTGGGCGAAGGTGTGGGTGGGCAACCTGTTGGCGCGGTGGTGGGTGGATGCGGCGACGGCGGTGCACTACTATGAGGCGATTCTGGCCACGCTGGCGATTGTGGTGTGGCACTTCTACCAGGTGATCTTCGATCCGGATGTGTATCCGATGAACATGGCGTGGTGGGATGGGAAGATGCCGGTGGAGAAGTACAAGCATGAGCATGGGGGGGACGACGAAAGCGGGGCCTAGGGTCTGGGGTATCGGGTGTCGGGTGTCGGGTGGGAGAGGAGTGCTCAGGAAGCGGGAATCATTGAGACTGATGGGTGGGCTGGAAGCATGAAAAGGGGAGCGGCCATTGGCTGCTCCCCTTTTGCTGGGTGGTGCGAACTAAGTGTCGGGATGCGCGGGGAACTGGGTCAGATGCGCCAGTTGTCGGGGCGCCAGTCCTTGATGCGCTCCTTGATCTGTTTGCGATTGAGGTTGTGCTCGAGGGCCTGCTTGGCGAGCTCAACGACTTCGTCGTCGGAGGCGAAGCGCAGTCCGATCAATTGATCTTCAGAGAGCTTATAGATCTGGGCGTGCCACTCGGCTGGAGCGAGTGCCTGCAGACGCAGACGCTCTTCAAGGCGGATGACACGGTCCTGCACCTTGATGGGATAAGTGCGGATGCGGAGCACTGGGATGAAGACGACGATGGACAGAATGACCAGCCACTCGGCATAGACGAGGAAGTGGTCATAGGGCGGGCCTGCCTTATGCAACTCAAGGGCAAAGTCGAGGCACACGACGAGGTTCACGACGAGCGCCGTGAAGAGAATCAGGTGATAAGGAGAGTCGAAGCGGGCATGCTTCTTAAAGCTTTGTGGGGTTTGATCGCTCATGGTATTCCTTCGTTTCTCTCAGGCCGATGTTGGCTGACTTGGCGGGAGGACACTGGGGGGAACAGCACGCAGCCGCGCGGGAGACCTGGATACCCCACGCTGTGAGCGATTGTGCGGGTGGCATGGGGGGTGTGTCAATGCACGGAGGTGAATGGTAACTAACACAGAATGGGCAGGCACTGGAGTGGGAGTGAATGCCTCGCGCCAATGTGGTTGCAGGGGGCGTTGTGTCGTGCTGAGCTTTGCGAATCGCCCGGGGAAAGCGGTTGTTTGAGTGCAGTTGAGCGGCTTGCGGGCTGACGCGGGAAGGGGTGGTCTGCTAGTTTTGTTTTTTCGCGGAACAATGGCTCTGGGGCTGAGGGGAACAAGTGAGTCTGGGATTGGAGCGGATGATGCGGCTGAAGAATTACGCAGGTCTTTTATTGATGATGGTGGTGCTGGCGGCGGGCGGGGATGGAGCTGCGCAGGTGACTCTGCCGAAGGTGCTGGGGAGCCACATGGTGGTGCAAAGAGATCTGCCAGTACATGTGTGGGGAATGGCAAGTACCGGTGAAGCGGTGAGTGTGAGCTTTCGAGGGGAGACGGGGACGACGACCGCAAGCCGGCTGGGGCGGTGGAGCCTGTATCTGAAGCCGGGGGCTGCGGGTGGGCCGTTCACGATGACAGTGACGGGAATGCCCGGGGCAGGCGGCCCGGAGACGTTGACGCTCGAGGACGTTCTGGTGGGCGACGTGTGGGTGGCGTCGGGCCAGTCGAACATGGAGTTTCCACTGAAGCGGGCGTCGACGGCTGCAACAGATCTGCCGCAGGCAGGGAATCAGAGTATTCGGCTTCTGATGGTGGGCCGGAAGCCGGCGGATTTTGCGCAGGACGATATCGAGACGAAGGGATGGGTGGCGTCGACACCGGAGACGGCGGCGGATTTTTCGGCAGTAGCGTGGTTCTTTGCGCGAGAGATCGCAGATAAAGAGCATGTGCCGGTAGGGGTGATTGACTCAACGTGGGGCGGGACGCCAGCAGAGGCGTGGACGCGGGTGGCGGCGCTGGGTGAGGATGCGACGCTGAGCCCACTGTTTTCGCAGTGGGGCAAGAGAACGGACGATGAGACGAATGCTGAGCTGAGCCAGAAGGATGAGCAGCGGCAGCGGGATGAGGCGAAAGCGGCGGGGAAGCCTGAACCGCAATTCGGGTGGCATCCGGATGTGTTGAGCTGGGGGCCGGGGCTGCTTTGGAACGGGATGATTGCGCCTCTGACGCCAATGGGGATTCGGGGAGTGATCTGGTATCAGGGCGAGAGCAATGCGGGAGTTGAGCGGAATGGGATCTACGACAAGACGATGCGCGCCTTGATTGAGGACTGGCGGAAGCAATGGGGGGTAGGCGCGTTTCCGTTCCTGTTTACGCAACTTGCGAACTTCAGGCCGGGAGATACGTGGCCAGTTCTGCGCGAACAGCAACGGAACACGCTTGGTTTGGTGAACACAGGAATGGCCGTGACAATCGATATTGGGACGCCGGATGACATTCATCCT
>Ga0182012_10007435_pt1 | contig 10948 bp, 7 predicted proteins | sample 612S2SmetaG_FD_120486 | JGI IMG/M metagenome (GOLD analysis project Ga0182012, IMG submission 120486) | Permafrost microbial communities from Stordalen Mire, Sweden - 612S2S metaG | ecosystem: Environmental > Terrestrial > Soil > Wetlands > Permafrost | place: Sweden: Stordalen | collected...
ATGCGGTAATGATCCATCTGCTTCCGGACGGCAAAATAGACAGCGCCGCCGGAAAGGCGACCTGGAAGCTGCACGGTAACACGCTTGAGCTGCATTGGCCCAGTGCAACCGCGGCTATCGGTGAGTTTGTAGATCGCTGTAGTTTGAGCCCGGATCGATCGACCTACACCGGCACGAACCAGCTAAATGTGCCCATTCATGGGCTGTTTATCAGCTCGGAGTAGGGCGCAAGAGAGGCGGCTTTGTTTTAGCCAGCTTCTTATCCTGTCTCATCTTCATCAGTCCGGCCGCAGAGCCGGCAAATATATGCGCGATAAAGAACGGAGCGGTCTGTCGGAACTCCCATTCTGTCTGGCTCTGGAATAGACAGCCGACAAGCCCCAGAAACAGACCGACCGCAATACGGGATACCAGCTTCTCGTTCCTCTTTAGCAATCCCGTCGCCGCTATGGATAACCACCGTAGCCAGACGGAGCCCAGAAGCACCAGTCCCGGATACCCGAGTTCTCCCATAGTAAGCGCGATCAGACTGTGCGCCGGCGCCGCCTGAGCGAGATCCTTTGAGCCGTAGGGGATCTCCCTGTCCGGCGCAGACTCCAGGCTATGATATGCGTTGTACTCCATACCCAGTACTCCGCCATAGTGATTGGTAACATAGTAGGACCAGTTGTTCAGCCCACATCCCAGTGGATAATCGGCAACAATGAGCTTTGCCAGATTGAAGTAGTATCCACGTCCCTCGGTTGGATCATCCGTTATCTCGTTGGCGTTCTCCGCCATCCGTTCACTGATGGTTTTCCACGATTTGCCAACGATGCCTCCAACAGCGAGGAGCACACATGCAAGCAGAATCATGTTGTTGCGGGTCGGCTTGAACAGACCACACAGCGCCATTGAGGAGATGCAGATGGCAAGAAGTGTTATGAAGCCGGTGCGAGATTGTGTCAATACCACTGCAAGCACCGCTACGAGTGCACCCAATCCATAGAGCGCCCTCCTCCGCAGGGGAGCATCGGAAAAGGCGCAGCAGATAACAGCGGCGCCGCACATAATGCAGTAAATCGACAGGCTGTTGGCGTGGTCGAACGAGCCGGGTACCCGGTTGACACCCATTTTATAGCGTTGAAATAGGGCGAAGAATCCTTCGTAAATCATGGAGCAGGTGAGCGCGATAGCGAGCTCTTCGGCCTGTTTCTGCCCCTCCATATAGTTTGCTACCGTGTAGTAGAGCAGTATTCCGCGCAGGATTTTAGAGAGTTCAAAGAAGCCAAATATGCGTGGATCCTGCCGGGCCAGCGTAAACATACAGTAGCCTGCATAGGCGAGCATGATGCCCAGGCCCGCCGGAGTAAACATCTTTTTGGGACGATCGGTGCGGTACTTTGTGGAGAAGAGCAGGATTAGAACCAGCCAGTCCAGGTAGCAGATCTCAATACCACGCGTAGATCCGCGATACCATTCATGACTGAAGAAGTTGATGGCCGTTACGCTGGACCCGGGGTACATGGTCCCCATGATGAGGATGATGAAGGCGGCGGCACGCCCTTTTTCCGATCGGCGGCATATGGAGATGCATGCCGGCACAATGGTTGCGAAGGCAGTAAAAAAGATCGTGTATTTCAGGGCATCATTCATGTGTCAGTTAAGAATTTGTCCGGTGCATATCTCTATGCGCCCGGATCAGCTCTTATCCAGGTTCATAGCGATGCATAGCGAATCGAGAACGCGCGCTCCAGCCGCCTCTACCAGGTTTTTCTTTGCAAAGTCCTGTGCATTTCGGGTTATCTCATTACGAAGTGTATCGTTCTCCAGAAGCGAGCTAATAGCTGTACGCATGGCGGCATCGTCGCCCATCTCAACGAATATGCCGGTCTTGCCGTCCTCAATGTAGTCTTCGGTACCGATGCATCTTGTAGCAACAATAGGAGTCTCCAACTGCATGGCCTGAACCAGCGTTAGCTGCCCACTTGCCGTCTCAACGTTGTTCACGGGGATGATACATACCTCTGCGTTGGCCAGAATACCGAGGTAATCGGCCTGCGAGATGCTCTGCATGATACGCACATTTGGCGGCGGCGTCAAGCCCTGTAGCGCGTAGGCGTGGGTTACGACCACCACCTGCGTATCCAGACCTTCTACTGCACGGAAAAGTGTACCGTAGTCTCTGCTGGAGCTTCCCAGCGCTGCAATATATCTGGCGGGTAGATCCAGAGCGGCGCGCGTGCCTGCATACGCCTCCTTATGGAACACATCTCCGGTTAGATAGGTGAAGTAGAAGCGATCTGCCGGCAGTTCGAGGGTCTTTGCGTAGGAGACACACTCCTTACGGGTATAGACAATAAACCGATTTACGCCTTTAAACGCGATGGATGCGAGCCGCCGCATCGAGCCCTGATAGGAGTGCCCCATGTTGAAGAGCCAGGCGATATGCGGTGTTTGTTGCCCTGTTAGCAGGGCAACCATGCGAAATGCGAATGCGACCTGTGGATAGGAGGTGACGACGACATCGTATCGGTGGGTCAGGAGATGCGCTCGCGCCTTCACGGCGAGATGGAAGAAGGCGCGCCATTTCTTCAGGTTGGTACGCTTTGAGGTCATGTCCAGAGGATAGGGGAGCCCGACGTAGCCGCACTCGTACCGCTCCGGATCCATGAACTCGCCCAGCCACAACCTGTCCGGCCGTACAAACCAGGCTATGAATAGCACACGGATTTTCCGGGTGGCTTCCGCATCTTTACCTGTTGTCATCTCTCAACCAATCCTCATATCGATCTGGAAAACTTTGAGCGCCATAAAACAGAGATCATGTGCCGCGCACGGAATCATGCGGACTTCTTGCCATGTGCATCGATTACTTCCTGGTATATCTGCACCAGCTGCATTGTAATCTTATCCCAACTGTAATCACGGGCTGCAAGCGAACGGCCCTCCTGAGCCATTTGTGCCGATAACTCGCGGTTGGTGGCAAGTGTACGGAAGCCCTCCAGAAATGCTGCATTGTCGTCGGTATCAAACAGAAGTCCGTTGGTACCGTGGACTACGAATGAGGGTACGCCCCCGGTGCGGCTAGCAAGTACCGGCAGGCCGGCAGACCACGCTTCCAGAATGACGATGCCAAATGGTTCGTGGAGCGATGGCAGCACGAAGACATCGGCAGCGTGGTAGGCATCGACCAGCTCCTGAGAGGCAGGATCGAGTCCCGGAATCAGCGTTACACTGCTGCCCAGGCCCAGCTCCGATATCTGCGCTTCCAGCTCCTTCAGGTAGTGAGCATTGGTGACCGGGCCGATGAGCAGGAGATGGGTGCGAGGCTCTATTTGCAGCATGTCTTTGAGGCGGCGAATCAGATAAGCCTGGTTCTTCTGCGTATCGATTCTGCCCATGGTGAGGCTCACATATGCGCCTGCAGGAATGCCATGCTTCGCCCTGAAGCTCTCCCGATTGCCGGTCGCATAACGCTGAGTATCGACACCATTGGGAATAAAGACCACTTTCTTGCCGGGATAACGCCGCAGAGTTGCCTCCTGTTCGGCCTTTCCAACACAGATAATGGCATCCGCCTCTTCCAGAACATGCCTGGAGCCCAGCCATATACCGAGAATTCTGCCCCACTCAAAGGCTCCGCGGGTTGGTTCCAGCCACGAGGATGCCTCGTTAGCCGGCCCTTCGTTAAACCCGCCATGCAGTGATACGATGTATGGAATCCTCAGCCTTCTAGCTGCCATACGACCGATGCCGCCGAGTCGCATTACGGTATGCAGATGGATTACATTGAGATCCTTGCGGTGGCTAAGCGCTCGCAGGAGGGGGAACGACATCAGATTTCCACCCTTTTTGTCCAGCAGCATCTTGCTGTCGGCGCTCAGACCAAAGTAGGGATAGAAGTACGGATACCTCTTCACCGGTACACCCTGCATCGTCTCTTCGGCAACGTTGGAAAGTGCGTTGGGGCAGAGTATTTCGGTATGGTGCCCGAGGGCGATCAGCCGTTTACTGGTCTCCATAACAACGGTCTCGGTACCGCCCCACTCGTGTTGCACAAACCGGCGCGGGATCTGCGCAATGGTAAGCATCTCTATTCCTTCACCTGGTATCGTTTTGCGATGCCATTCAGTATCACTCCGGCAATTGGCACACCGAGGTGCGATATCTTCTCAAGGGCTCTCTTAATGGTGGCAGCCTTCTCATGCTGGCTTTTGACGACAAATACTGCCGCGTTGGCGTGGTGTGTCAGAAGCTCCGTTTCTGCACCGTCCAGAACCGGAGGCATATCCAGCAAAACAATGCTGAACTGTTGAGATGCATAATCCAGTAGTTTTGCCATGCGTTGTGATGCGAGCAGGTCCGGACTGATCGTCTGTTCATTACGGGGCAGGCAGAAGACGTTATCTGTGCCTGTTGGATGGATCGCTGCCGTCTCAGACAGGGTGGAATCGGTGAGATAGGCTGCCAGGCCGATATCCGGCTGAGGCGCATTGGATGGCTGCATGATCTCCGTCGGTGAGTGCTGGCCGCGCTTACGGCTGGATTGCAGATCAATGAGAAGTACACGCTCTCCCTGCCGCGCAAAGGAGAGAGCAAGATTCGCCGCAACGCTGGTTACACCTTCGCCGGGACCCGTGCCCATCATGGCAATGCGTGCACCTTTCTCTGGAATGAGCTGCCGAACTTTGCGCGACGCGAGGGTAAGTCTATCCGATGCCATCGGATCACTGGGCGTAATGATAAGGTGAGTGCCACTTTTCCGTTTTGGCAGCCACCCAATGAGAGCCATCTGCAGTCGATGATCGACCTCCGCAGCAGAGCGCACGGTGCGATCCAACAGTTCCAGCACAACGATCAGGATAAGGCCCACCACGAAGCCACCTGCGCCGATCATGATCGGCAGAAGGTTGAGTTTCTTCTCCGGCGTCTCAGCCTGTGCGGTTTCCACAATCTGAAATTGCGTGTCTCTGAGCGCACCCAGTTGAGACACCTGTGCGCTGGACGCTTCCAGATCTTTGCGCTCCTTCTCGGCACCGGCGATTTCCCGTTTGAGCGCATCGAATCGTTCGCGCAGATGAGGAATGTTATCCAGCTCGGCACGTACCTTGGCACGTGCAGTGGTAAGCGAAGCCACTTTCTGCTCGACTCCTATGCGGTCGAGTTGAATATAGAACATCTTGGCCAGCATATCGTGCAGCAACGGCGCCGACGCCGAGGTCTGTTCATTTGTGGGGATAAATACCTTCTCGAGCTTGTCCAGTTCCACTTTCCACGCCTTGATCTGGTCAGTATCGATGGCCAGGATCTTGCCCTTTTCATAGGCCGTTACGGAGCGCTGATACTCAAGATCGGAGATGGCCCCCTGTGTGTGCAGGAGCTTCATCCTGTCCATCTCATCCTTTAGATGCGCCAGCTCAGTGGTATTTAGTCTGTGCTCCCTGTCATCCCGCATCGCATCTCGGAGATTCTGGATGCGGACATTCATATCATGCAGGCTTTCGAAGTTGGTCAGAGACTTCGATTCCTGGTCTACCTTCTTTTTGAGATCTGAAATTACTCCGTCGAGTTTGCGTGCCTGCTCTTCAACGGTACGTTGATCTGCAATTGCTATCTCGAGCTGAAGGCCATAGCTGTTAAATTCGTCCAGAAGCGCGCCGGACTGTCGGTCAATATCGACAATCTGATTGGCAGTTGTAAAGTGTTGAAGATCGGAATCGGCGCGAGCAAGGCGATCGGCTACATCCTGAATTCGGTGGTTCGTATCCTTTTGCCGCTTGTTCAGGTTCTCTTTCGAACTATCGCTATAGTGGCTGATGAAGACGTCTCGCAACGTATTGGCCATATCGGCCGCCGTTTGGGGGTTTTCCCAGGTGGCGCCGAAAACCAGAAGCATGGTGTTTTTTTCGACCTGAACGTCGAGCGCCTTACCGATAAGATCTGCGCTTGCCTTCAGGCCAAGGCGTGTACGCACCTGCTCCACGTTTTCGCGCAGCTTAACGGTATCTTTAAGGGTCTGTAACAGCGTTTGAGGATTTGTATTGAGAACGTCCTCGGGAGCGGGTCGGAACTCGACGATGGTTTCTGATGTGTACTTGCCGTGGGATTTGTGATGGCGCATGCGTAGCGCAAAGAAGAGCGCAACGGCAAGGCAGATGAAAAGGATCGGCAACCTGCGCACGATCCCTTTCAAAGTTGCTCTAATATCGATACCCGGCTTTGCTTTTACAGCTACTTCAGGTTCGTTTTCCATCGTAAACCTTCTACCCACAGTCCGTTATGGATATACTCTACCCGAGTTCGCAAGGCAGCGACCGTTCAGACTAAGCGGCCGGCTGTAGTACCGGGGCCGAATCGCGTTTGAATCGCTTTCCCAGCAGCAGATGTTTCTCTTGCGCCGTAACGTACAGCAGGATGAATGTCAGCCCGAAGGCCACCACGCCCGGTATGGCTTCGAGGAGAACGTATAGCAGGCTGGTAGGCGGATGCGCCCTCTTTATGGCCACGGTAATGGCGATTTGAGGAGCCGCTGCAACAAATGCCGGAACCAGCGCTTTGCGTACATAGTACAGATACGATAGTTCATTAAGAGCACACGCTCGGATCAGAACATAGGCAAGATCGATGATAACGGTGGCAACCAGTGTGCCAAGCGCCGCGCCTATGAGCCCTATCCGCGAAGTTAGGAAGATGCTCAATCCCAGGTTTATAAGCATTCCCACTACCTGGGCTCGTGCGGAGAAGCGGTGGTGTCCCGTCATTACGAGGATATTGGCGGCCACCAGTTGCGGCACAACAAGCCACATGGCCAGTGTAAGCACAATTAGCACAGGGGCTACGTTTGCAAAATTGGCCCCAATCCAGAAGCGGGTGATGTCGCCGGCGAATAGGCACACCGCGAGCGAAACCATTCCCGATATTGCGAAGACAAACTTGGTGCCGCTCAATAGAATTAGCTTGAGCTTTGCATGATCACCCGCGGTTTTGAACTCGGCCACCAGCGGTGACATAAGGTTGATTACCTGTTTAATAAGCAACATCAAGCACTCGGATAGCCTGAGGGCTACGGCGTAGGCCGCAACCGCGGTCATTGGAAGGAAGCACTTAATGATAAGTGGATCCGTCCTGGCGCGCACGAGTACCGCTACGTTGACCAACAGCTGTGCGCCGCTAAATTCAATCACTTCGCGCAGCAGCCCGCGGTCCATAAGGGCCAGAGAGACTCTGAGGCCCGGCATCAAACGGTATGCAAAGACGGTGTAGGCGCCATACTCGCCCAGCATCGTGACTAAATTGAGCCATGCCAGTGTTACTATCCCCATACCCTGGCCGAGCAGTTTCCAGAGCAGGAACGCATAAGCTGTAAGGGCTGCCACCTGAATAACATTAATGACGTAGCTGCGCTGTTCCCCGAAGAGGATGCCCTGAAACAGACTTAGTGGGAGCGCCAGCACGACCATGCGCATACCGAGTATCCAGAGCAGACCGATAGCCTTTGCCTGTTGATCTACCGGGATATGAAAGATAGCGTTGAATTTAAGCGAGAGGATTGTGAGTACAAGAACGCCGACGCCCGCGAGAACGAGGTAAGCGGCAAAGACGGTACTTACCATGCGGTTTCGGCGGTTGATGTCGCCGGACCCGCGGCACTCCGCAACATATTTTACGGCACCTGTCCCCAGCCCTGCGTCCAACAGGCCTGCAAGCCCCATCACGGACATCACCAGCGACCAGAGCCCAAAATCGTTCGTTCCGAGGTGTCGAATTATGTAGGGAGTGGTAAGGAACAGGATACCCATTGAGAGGAGTACGCGAATGTAGCTGGTACCGGCATTCAGAAGGAATGTGCGTCTGCGGTTTCCTCCTGCCGGAGCGGCAGGTTCAGTACTCTTCGTAGGTTCCGATACTTCCTCTTTGTTTAATGACGTCGCGTTCATTCAGGCTCCCTCGGCACTCTTACGGTCAACATATAATGGCTGCATCAATGTAGGGAGTATAGAGGTGTCTCATTAACGCACCATTAAGCGTGACATCGTTTTGGCCCGGGTGGTTACCGGCGATAGGTAGTAGAGTCTATTTACTTTGTGCTGCGGCGGGTACTTTGTCGTCAGTCTCATAAATCGACTGGCGCATTCTTTCAAACAGATCCTGCAGCCTCTTTGGAGTGGTCGCCTCTGTGTTGTTCGTGGCATACATTGCAACCGAGTTTGTCGCTTCCGGTGCGTAGCCATGCATTCCTTTTATCGGGCGCTCTCCCATGAAGCTGGGGCAGATGAGCACGCCGGAATCGGCAAGAAAGAAGAGCTCACCATATTTGCGCTCCGGAAAGCTGCATCCGTAATCCGCCAGATTTTGGTCTGTAAGTACGTGTCCGCCTTTGAGCTTTTGCAGCGCTGCCTCGATCTTCTCCCTAGCGCCGCTGCGGAGAAACCAGAACCTCGCCATGGTGGAGTCGTAGACCGCGGCGTAGTCCTTACCAAACTCAAGGCCCAACGGCTCAATTGCGGCACGAACATCCAGGGTCGATTCCACGTTTGCCATGCCGTGATCCGAGAAGATCATAACATCCACCGAATCGTAACGCTCTTTTGCCTTCGCTATTAGCGCTCGGAGCTGCTGATCGTACCAGGCGATCTTCTCCTGAATGCAGGGAGCATCCGTACCATACGAGTGCAAAAGTCCATCCATAGATGCCAGGTAGAGGTAGGCAAAACGGATCTTGCCCTCTTCGATTCGGGTCTGCAGTTCGGCCAGATTCTGCTCTTCCGGCAGTCGCCAATTGGAGCATGAGTAGGGTATTTTATCGCGTCGCAGCAGATCGAAAAGGGTCTCCTGCCCGCCATTAATGCCTCCGGGCTCGTAGAGATCTCGTTTTTCGGAGTAGTCAAAATACTTCAGCAGCTTAAAGGGCACGTTGTAGATCTGAAAGTACCCTGTGTATCCAAGCTGCTTCTGGAGGAGGCGGCTCATGACTCGGCGCACTCTGGCACGCGATGTAATCTGCTTCGGAAGAATGCCTAATCGGCTTAAGCCTCGAAACGGGCTTTCGCGCGGATTGTAGTAGAAGAATGAGAAGTGCTGATGATCCTGCGGATCCAGGCCTGTCAGAATTGTTGGATCACAGGTGGAGCTGTAGCCGAGCACGGTTTGAAGTGGAGACCGTGCCGGCAGCAGGTCTTCAAGAAAGTGGTTTTTTTGCAACAAGGCCCAACCAAATGCGTCGATAAAGACACACAACGTCAATGAGCGCCGAGCGGTCGGTGGCATGATTCGTCACGCAGTCTCCGGGCTCTCCCGGTACGATGCTATCGCTTCTTCTCTGGTGTTTAGTATCTCAAATACCCGATGCATGCGAACCAGCTCGAACAACACCAGGACCGGCTTCTGCGTTTCGCACAGCTTAATATTGGCGCCTACGCTACTTGCCTGTCTTAAAGCGGATAGCAGAGCGCCTACCCCCGAGCTGTCAACAAACCCTACTACGCGAAGATCCAGAACAATGCGTTGGTATTTCTGTATCAATGTCATCATCAGTTGCTTGAATCGCGCGGCGTTGCTAGCATCAAGATTGGCCGTAATGACGTCTACTACCGTGACATCGCCTACCTGCTCCGTGGTTATTTCCATTGCGAAATCCTTTCAGCCTTCATCCTGTTGCTTTTCTGCGTTTAATTAACCTGAGCCGATTACGTCCGAAGTCGTCTGTACCGCGTTCAATTTCGTCCACACACTGCTCAATAATGAACAGCCCAAAGCCGTTGTCTTTTGTGCCATCAAATACCGGGTCGTCCACGTCGGATACATCAAATGTTATTCCAGTATCGTATAGAGTTACAGCGACTCTGTCTGAATACGCTGCGAACACCATCTGAATCCTGTAGTTTTCATCTCCCTGGCATGCGTGCATCATCACGTTTACAAGCGCTTCGTTAAATGCAAGCAGCAACGCCTGCGTATCGTCTTCGGCGAGCAACGGAGGCTGATGTGCGTTAATAGAGTTGGCAACCCAGTTGCGCGCCGCTTCCAACTCCTGAAGCGAAGCATTAATTTCGCGGTAACAGCGGAGCCCAATCAAGTGACCCGGTTGAGATTCTATACGAATTATAACGCAGGTAAGATCGTCGGCGCATTGCCACGTTTCAGAAAAAAGAGCCACTGCATTACGTATATGTTCGTAAATTTCATCAACAGAGTCATCGACGTGGGCCTTAAGGACATCTGCGAGTCGGTCGAGACCAAATAGATCTCCTGATTCCGCACGTGCTTCCGTAACACCATCGGAATAGAACAAGAGGATGTCGCCAGGATCGAAATCGTACTGCACCTGGCGGTACTGCTCTGTCTGGAGGAACCCGATCGGCAGGTTGTCGCCACTCAAATAGACGCACTCATGGTACTTGCGCCGATAGTGAATGGGACGCGGATGGCCGCAATCGACAAGTTTTAGAGTTCTTTGTTCCAGATCGAACCTCGCGTAGGACAGGGTGATGTAGCTATCCACTCCGGCCAGCTCCGGAGTCATCACCGTATGGGCAGCGGATACTATCTCTTCCGGCTCCGGCAATCGGTCGAATTTGCGGAGCGAAAGGCTTAGCCCGCCAATTACGCGCTGGAAATGGCTTTTTGCGGCAGCAGCAAGCAGTGCTGCGGGTACGCCCTTGCCCATCACGTCTCCAACCAGCAGGTCGAAGTGATCTTGATCGTATCTAACAAAGTCCAGATAGTCGCCGGCAATGTCTCCGGATGCCATGGATCGCGCCGAGATGGTGACTCCGGGCAGACTATCGGGAGGCGAGGAGATAAGCAGCGTCTGCTGAATTCGAGCCCCAATCTCGACTTCAACTTCCCGGGCTTGCGCAATGGCCTCGGCGCTTTCGCGCATGGCAGCCTCTGCATCCAGAAGGGTCTGTTCCCATAGCTTTCTCTCAGTGATATCGCGCACAATGCCTGTGAATCTGCGTTCGAG
>Ga0182012_10007436_pt1 | contig 10948 bp, 11 predicted proteins | sample 612S2SmetaG_FD_120486 | JGI IMG/M metagenome (GOLD analysis project Ga0182012, IMG submission 120486) | Permafrost microbial communities from Stordalen Mire, Sweden - 612S2S metaG | ecosystem: Environmental > Terrestrial > Soil > Wetlands > Permafrost | place: Sweden: Stordalen | collected...
GCCAAGGACTTCGAAGCCTCGATCACCAGCGCCGTCGCGTGGGTCCTCGTCGCCCACATCCGAACGATCACCCGACGTATCGCAAGACATTGATCAAAAATGAAATCATTTCGAGTCCGACTCGTAGTTGATATTGCGTGGCCATCACTGCTTACGTGTAGTATCTATTAATTTTACCCATATTTGCTTCGTCGTCTATGAAATGTCCGATATTTGCAGCGCTTCTCATGTTCTCTTTCGTCGGCGCTCCGGGGTCCGCGTCATTCATCCGCCTGGCGTAAGGAAACAGCAATTCAATTCTCGCATAAACATCTAAGGCGTCCACAATTCTTGAGTTTATCGCGTCCGTCGTCGTAATCATATTAACTCTCGGCGTCACCAAGCCGATTAGAGACAGCCTAGAGTTTTGGATTTGAAGCTTTTCCAATAACTCAGCGAGCCGCCTTCTCGGTGCATCATCGGCGGTTTCAATGCAGTCTCTTGTCGCATTGATCAGGCTCGCAGGGATTGGCCGGGTATTAAATCTAGGCGTATCACCTGTCTGTGACATTCTATCTCTATAAACCGCAATATCGTTGAGGCATGCGTTGCTATATTCAGTTAGCTCTGAAAGAACCGCAGGCAACAAAGCCCGTGCAGCGAAGTGTTTTCGTTCACGTTGCTCGTCTTGTAATTCTTATTCTTTGCTTGCTGATAGATGGCAACAAAAGCCGCCGCCGCCACGGCGAGCATAGAGCCGATTGCTTGCGTCCAAGCCGCCCATTCGGCAGATGACACTTCGTGCTTGGGCAGACTCAAGAAATCAATGATGACATAAGGCAAAACGATTACCGCCGCGCTGCCACAAATTGCAATCATCACCACAAACCAAGCCATGTTCATATTCCAACCCTAAAAAGGCGCTCCGCGACGATTCGGCCAGCTAAGCTAACACCTACGTGCCCCCCGCCGCGACAGACTCCTCCTCACCCCGGCTTCCCCTTCCTCTCCCACCCCACCGCCAGCGCCTCCAGCCCGTCGCGAAACTTCCCCGCCACCGCCCGCGCGGCGCGCTCGCAGTCCCTGCCCTTCCCCGTCGGCGCGGCCTCCCTGTTCTTGCCCGCCGCCATCGCGTCGATGCGCGCGATCATTCGGAACGACAGGCTCTCGCCGATCACCTTCACGATGATCCGCGCCGACTCCGGCCCGATCTCGTCAGCCATCGCGTCCTTCAGCGCCCCGGCCTTGCGCGCCGCGTCGATCCGCGCGGCCAGCGCCTGTTGCAGCGCGAAGGCCGAAAATCCCGCGCGGTCGGCCTCGCCGAATTCCCGCCCCGTGCGGCGTCCGCTCGCGGCCTCCAGCACGCGGTCGACATAGCGCCCGGCCTGATAGGCGGCGGCGGAGATGCGCCCGCGCCGCGCCTCATATTCGAGCGCGTCGGTCTGGGCGTTGATCGCGACGCGCTGACGGCGCTGACGTAATATTCGCGCCTCGCCCTTGCCCGCCGCCTCGGCTTCCCCGCCAAAATAGGGATCGACCTCGTGCCCATGCGCGATCTCGATCTTGCCGCCGGCGCGCTTGCCCTCGCGCGGCAGATCGAGCCCGGAGAGCCCGGCAACGTTTGAATATCGCCCGACAAGCCGGGAGGTTTTTCGCGCATGCGTGGACATGTGGAACAGCCTTTCGTTGGTGGGTGGGGACTCCCTTCTCCCGCTTGCGGGAGAAGGTGTCGCGCCGAAGGCGTGACGGATGAGGGTTCTGGGGAAGTTCCAACCAAGTCGCGGCGGCCCTCATCCGACCCGGCTACGCCGGGCCACCTTCTCCCGCGGGCGGGAGAAGGGGGGCGCGCGCCCTACGCCGTCGCCTCGGCGTCGACGCACATCGCCAAAAACGCCTCGGGCAGCGCGCAGCCGTGGCGGCGGGGCGGGCCGCCGAGGCTCGTCGGCCAGTCGCCGCCGGCGTTCCAGCGCTCGATCGCCGCCATCAGCGCCGCGCGCGGCACGCGCTCGCCATTGACCAGCGCCGCCATCTCCTCGGGCGCCGGCGGCGGGGCTCTCGGCTCCTCCGCCAACGACTCGGCGACGATCTCCGCCCACAGACGCCAGCTCTTGATCGGCCGCCGCCGCTTGCGCCGCGCCTCGCTGGCGAGCGCCAGACACACGCGCTCCACGCCAAATCGCTCGACCACGGCGAGCATCGCCCCAATCACGACATCACCAGGCGCGGCCTCGCCCAGCGCCGCGCGGCAGGCGGCCTCGATCTCGTCGAGCTTCGCGCCCGTCGCGGCGCTGTTTTCTGGATCTGGCGTCTGGAGTCTGGACTCTGGCTTCTGGGCTTTAACCCCCGCCTTATCCGCCGGGTTAACCGGTGGGTTAACCGCCGCCTTAAGCGAGGGGTTGCCGCCGGCCCGGCCGTTGACGCGGTTGACCGCCGCTCTCTCCTCGTCGCGGCGCATGCGCCGGCTGTAGAGCGCGCCATCCGCGTCGCGGCTGAACACGCCGGCCTCCTCCAGTTCGGCCAGAAAACCCTCGACCTCCGCGACCCCGCCGCCGACGAGATTGGCAAGCCGCGCCGCCGTCACCGGCTTGCCGTTGACAAGCAGCGACCCGTGCGGCCGCGCCTCGTGCATCAGGCAAAGCATCTCGATCCACAGCCCCCGCGCGGCCAGCGAACACATGCGCAAGGCCGGATCGGCGCGCCAGTCGGAAGGGAAGAATTTGAGCCAGGGTTGTTTCATTGGATTTTCCACAAAACTACGGCGCGTCCTTCTCCCACTGGTGGGAGAACGCAGCCTCGCGAAGCGAGGTCGGATGAGGGTTCCTGGGAAGTTCCAACCAAGTCGCGAGAGCCCTCATCCGTCACGCCTTCGGCGCGACACCTTCTCCCGCGGGCGGGAGAAGGGAGCGCCCCACTTGCCTTCGCGCACGCCCTGCGCAAAACTTCGCCATGCCCGCCCGCGTCTCCGAAAACCGCACCGCCTTCGCCCGCAAACTTCGGCGCGAGATGACGCGGGCCGAGGCGATGTTGTGGCGCTCGCTGCGCGGCGGCGCCCTGGACGGGCTGAAGTTCCACCGGCAGGTTCCCATCGGCCGCTATGTCGTGGATTTCCTCTGCGTGAAGCATCGCCTCGCGGTCGAACTCGACGGCGCGCCGCATGATCGCGACGAGTAAAAGGCTCACGACGCCTCGCGCGACGCCTGGCTGCGCGAACATGGCTATCGCCTCCTCCGGCTTCGCAACGAACTGGTGATCGGCGGCGGAAACATCCCGCTCGACATGATCCGCGCGGCGATCGCGGAAAACCCGAGATAAGGGCGCGCCTCCCTTCTCCCACTCATGGGAGAAGGTGGCCTCGCGAAGCAAGGGTCGGATGAGGGTCCTCGGGAAGTTCCAACCGAGCCGCGACGTCCCTCATCCGACCTCGCTCCGCGAGGCCACCTTCTCCCGTAAACGGGAGAAGGGATTCGCTGTTGTTGTTTCATCCCACCGCCCCCCTCGCCGCGTCGGCCATCGTCGAGCACGACGGCAGGCACCACAGTTTCACCGTGCGCTCCGGCCCCGCGCGGTTCTTGCCGACGATCAGCTCCGCCTCGCGCTCCACCGCCGCGTAGCGCGCGTGGGCCTCGGCGCTTCCGGCGCGAAACTCCGGGCTTTTCAGGATGCGATGGGCCTCGCGGTGCAGGAAGACCACGACATCGGCGTCGGCCTCCAGATCCCCGGATTCCCGCAGATCCGCGAGACCCGGCCGCTTGTCCTCTCGGGCTTCCAGCGCGCGGTTGAGCTGCGCCAGCAGCACGACGCAGAGCCCCTCGTCCTTGGCGAGTTGCTTCAGCCCCGCGGAGATTTCGCCGACCTCGTAATGACGCTGGCCCTTGTAGCGATCGCTGGCGCGGATGAACTTCAAGTAATCGACGAATGCGACCGCTAGCCGCGAACCGGCCCGCGCCATCGCGGCCTTTTCGGCGCGGACCCCGGCGCCGATTTCCGCCAGCGTCAGCTTCGACGAGGCGTCGAGCGTCAGCGGCAGGCGGCTTAGCGTCTTTTGCGCGGCCGCGAGCCGGGCCGCCTCCTCATCGGAAAACTCGCCGCGGGCGATGCGGCCATATTCGATCGGCGCGCGTGGGATATAGCAAATATCGGACAGATAACGCGCGCAAACCTGTCTTTCCGGCACCTCTAAACTATAGGCCAGCGCGCCAAATCCTTCACCGGTTTCGCGAAGACTTCTCGCTCCGGCCTTCGCGACTTTAAGCGAGGAAGTCACCTGAAAAATCGTCTTGCCGACGCCGGGCCGCGCCGCGACAATCCACAGCGCGCCCGCCTCATAGCCGCCGGTCGCCGTGTCGAGATCACGAAAGCCGGTCGTCGCCGCTTGGCAAATCATTGTTCCCGCTCGGATTTTTTCCGCGTGCGCGAGAAGGTCGCCGGCGCTTTCGCTCAAAGGTCGCCGCCGCCGCTCAGCCCCCGCCGCGACGATTTCGTTAAGGCCGTCGATGGCGTCGGCGGCGATGGCCTGCGTCGGGCCGCCGATGGCCGGCGACGCCGCGGCGTCGAGCGCGCCCCGCGCGACGCGCATGATCGCGCGCCGGCGCGCGAGATCGACGATCTGGCGGGCATAATCGGGCGCGTTGACGATGCTGGGCGCCGACGCCGCCAGGCGGGCGAGGTAAGCGGGCGCCGCCGCCCCTTCGGGCAGGTCCAAATCGCCCAAGAGCGGCCCCAGCGTCACCAGCGTCGCGAGCGCGCCCTCGCCGAGCCGCTCCCGCATCGCGGCGAAGATGCGGCGATGCAACTCCTCCGCGAAATGCGCCGGGTCGAGAAAGCCTGCGACCGCCGCCAGCGCCTCGCGGCTCAAGAGGCAGGCGCCGAGCACGGCCTACTCGGCCTCTATATTGGCTGGCCCAAAAGTCATTGGAATCCCTTGCATTCCCGGGAAAAAAGCGGCCGGTCCTGGATGGACCGGCCGCAGTCGCCGCGCGGGGGGAGGCGAGGAGGATCGCCGGCGCGCGGAAGGGAGAAGCGACATGGGCGGATTATGCGATTTATAAATCGCCTGTCAATGGCCAAAAGCTGTTTTAACACCACTAACGGTTTTCCACGGAAGATTTTAAAATCTCTGCATGGATATTTCGCGCGACCAGATCCTCGCTCGACTCGGCGACCGGCTGACCGAGCTCAAAGTGACCGAGAACGAGGCCTCCACCCGCGCCGGGCTGGAGCGCACCTTTCTCAGTCAGCTCCGCCGCAGCCCGGCGCGCTGGCCGCGCGTCGACAATCTCCAGCGCATCTGCGACACGCTCGGCCTGCGCATGTATTGGGTCGCGACCGGCCTCGGGCCGCGGCTCATCAGCGAGCGCGACTATGGCGCCGATGTCGCGCAGGTTCCGCTGGTTTCCTGGGTCGCGGCGACCGGCTTTTCCGAGTCGCCGGCGGTCCTGCTCGGCGACGATCTCACCTATCTGCCGGTGCCCGGCCTGCCGCGCGGCGATTTTCTGGCGCTGCGGGTGGTCGGCGATTCGATGAACCTGGTCGCGCCGGAAAATTCGATCATCGTCGTCGACCGCTCCGACACCGTGCCGCGCCCACGCGGCTTCTACGTCTTCGCGACGCCCGACGGCGGCGAGGCGACCTTTAAACGCTGGATGAGCCGGCCGGACCGGCTGGAGCCTTATTCCACCAACCCCGCGCACGAGGCGATCTACCTCGACGCCCCGCCGACGGTTATCGGCCGCGTGCGCAAGGTGATGCTGGATTTGTGACTGCCTTCTCCCATGGCTCGGGAGAACGCGGCCCCGCGCCAACCCCGTCATTGCGAGCGCGGCGAAGCAATCCAGGAGTCGCGGACGGCCCCTGGATTGCTTCGTCACTTCGTTCCTCGCAATGACGGGATTGGTGGCCCCCTCCCCGAATCACCCGATGTTTTCGCACCTCTAAGCCGCGCGTCGCGTCTCAAGGTAAGATGTCTATAAACCACATTTCATCTTGACGAGATTTTTAAATCACATATTCTCCGCGTCAACAACTCGCGGAGGCGTTCATGCAGTCCAAGGATTTTCCGTTCTTTCCGAGGGCGGCCCGATGAAGGCCGCCGTTCGCGCCTATCTCGCCCGGCTCGACGCCCATCTCGCCGGCGTCGCGGCGCAAAGGGAGCGCATCCGCCTGATCGACGACGAGCGCTGGCGCGTCGACCGGCTGGAGCGCGCGCTGTCGGATTGGGCCGTCCGCCGCCAGGGCGACCGCGAGCCGCCGACCCGCTTCTCCGCCTTCGACCTCGCCGTGCTGCACGGCGAGCTTTCAATGCGGCTCGAAGCCGCGCGCGAAGCCGCCTAGCTCCCTCTCCCCGTGGAACGGGGAGAGGCGGACAAACGGCGAGAGCGCCGCAAATCAAAGGAGCACAACCCATGCGCCTGACCGGCCCGCTCAACCTCACCCTCGACGGCCCGCCGGAACTGGGCTTTTACGCCAGTAGAGCCCATGGCGGGTTTCTGGCCTTCGACGTCTTCGAGATCGTCGACGGCGCGAAAAATCCCCGCGCGGAGGTGACGCTATTCGTCCCCCCCGCGCTCGAACCGCGCCTCGCCCGCGCGGTCGCGGCGTTTAACGCCGCGATGGCGGGGGAAGAGGCTTACCTCGCCGAGAAATCGCTATGACGCAGATCACTTCGCTTTCCTCGAAACCGATATACGGACTTGGCCCAACGGCCAATGGCCTGCTACTTTGCAATGATCTTGGCCACCATCCGCGCCAAAGTGCGCCGGCGGAATATTGTTGGGTTAGCATTTTATGTCCGAAGGGCCGCCTCCCGATACCCCCGACGCCGCAATTCGCGGTTATTTCTCAATGCTCTCGTGGATCGTTATCCTTGAGGGGGTCAGCATGATCCTCCATGGAGAGAATTATTTCGTCGCGATAGCTGCTGTTGCCGCCGGAACTGTGTTATTTTACGGAGTATATAAATGGGAATGGATTAAAAATCATGTCCATCCGAAATTGGTGGATTCAATTGGTCGCATAGCTACAAATGCGCAATGGTGGGTTGCGCTTGTTATGATCGCATTGATTGGCGTGATTTTTTCGCCGTACTTTGAGCGGGATCGATTGCCATTTGCCGGCCAGTCAGCTTCGTCTATACCTTCGATAATTCGCGAGCCACCTTCGGAAGACGACGTCACAAGGGCGACCGCCCCGATTCGATCCGAAAGGGATGCAGCCTTATCCAAGCTGACAAATGCGACTAAGGAACTGAATGATCTAAGGCAGCAGAACGAGGCCTTGAAGCGGTCGCCCGAGCAACAGAACGCCGAGAAGGTTGCACGATATATAAAGCTCAAAGAACTACTAAAAAAGGCCGAGGAAGCTCGATCAATCCTATTAACCTTCGATATTCATTCGGCGATGAGAACGTGGCCCACAAATCGAGAAAGCCAGAATCAGAATCGCTTTTATCGTGAAGCTCTTCGTCCGATGCTTAATTCGGATCAGGCTATCAAGGACATATCGAACAACGCCTATGGCAAAACGCTTGACCTAGACAAGTCGCCGCCAGAGGTAGTAAATCTTCTATTCAATGCGCCTGGAGTGGAGGATTTTCAAGATCCGGCCGTTCGAACAGAATATCGGCGGCTTTATTTTACCAATGAGAACTACAAAAAAGAAGCCGATAGTTTGCTTTCGAAATTAAGGTTGGACTTCGCTTCCATCTCTGAAGCGATCGCAAATACGCCCGCTGGAGATAGCGCTATCAAGGATTAGCGAAAGACCGCGATTGCACGCGACCAAGAGGACGCGTCGCAACTTAGGTTGCGAACATCCCCAATATCACTCATCCGACCTCGCTTCGCGAGGCCACCTTCTCCCACAAGTGGGAGAAGGATTCGCGCCTTTCCTTCTCGCACCCACCCTCCCTCGATCGGACCACGCCGCGGCGCTCACGCTTGTCAATGGCGCCAAACCGTCGCAGACTCCGCGGGAGGAGGCGGCGTTTCGCGTTAGCCTGGGGAAAGGATCGAGCGCTAGAGGTCGACTGGTTTGCCAAATGTTTGAGTTGACGGGATAACAAGGAGCGGACCCCATGCGAGGCAAGGCTCCGTCCGACGAAAACAAGTCGTCGCAAGACTTCGTGCATGTCGATGTCTGTGAAAATTGGCTCGAGACGCATGTCAGCCCCGGCGGCGCCTTTTATCGGTTCGCCAACGACTCCAGGGGCATCGCCCAACTGATCAATCTGTGTCGCCAGCGCGGCGTCAGCAAGATCTACATGAAAGCCGCCGGCGAGCACGGCGCGCGGGCGCGGCATGCGTTGACCGTCGCCGGTCTGTCCGTCCCCGCGGCCAACCCGCTGCGCGCGCGGATTTTCGGCGACGCGGGCCGCTCAAGAAATGCGCGGCGCGTGGCGACGATTTCCTTGGTCGGCGCGAGCGTCGCATTGGGCTTGGCGGCGCTCTCGGCATGGCAATGGAACCGCGCGGAGCAAACGGTCGAGTCGGCGAGCCAAACAACGAAGGGATGGCTGACGCAAAAGCTCAAAAGCGCGCCGGGCGCGATAGCGTCGTTTCTCGCCGAGATCGCCGGATCTCTTGTCGGCTCCGATCGCGGCGACAAGGCGGAGCAACGGGATGTGACGGCCAGCCACGGAACGCTCGGCGAGCTTCGGCTCTCGGCCGGCGATCGCGCGGCGGTGTTGCAATCGCATGGAGACAGTTTGGCCATCATCAAGGCTTTGTCGGACGCCAATCCCGGCGACGGCGGGCGGCGACGGGACTTGTCGCTCGCTCACGAAAAACCTGGGCAGGCGCAACGCGCGCAAGCCGATGCCGCGGCGGAGCTGCAATCCTTTCGCGACAGCATAGCCGCCAGCAAGGCCTTCTCGGACGCCAATCCCGCCGACAAGTCGCGGCGACGGGAGTTGGCCGTCGCTCACGAAAAACTCGGCGACGTCGCGCTCGCCCAAGGCGATCTGGCGGCGGCGATGCAATCCTATCGCGACAGCTTCACCCTCAACAAGCTTTTGTCGGCCGCCGATCCTGGCGACGCCGGGTTGCGACGGGATTTGGCGGTCGCTCACGAAAAACTCGGCGACGCCCAGCTCGCCCAAGGCGATCCGGCGGCGGCGCTGCAATCCGACCAAGACAGCTTCGAAATCTTCAAGGCTTTGTCGGCGGCCGATCCGGGCGACGCCGGCCGGCGACGGGACTTGGCGATCGCCCACGAAAAACTAGGGCAGGTTCAGCTTGCCCGGGGCGATCACCCGGCGGCGTTGCAATCGTTCCGCGATGGCGTGGCCTTCGCCAAGGCCTTGGCGGACGCCGAACCGGGCGACGCCGGACGGCGACGGGATTTGGCGGTCGCTTACCAAAAGCTCGGCGACGCTCAGCTTGCCCAGCGCGATCTGGCGGCGGCGCCGCGGTCGTATGGCGAGAGCCTCAAGCTCATCAAGGCCTTGTTGGCGGCCGATCCGGGCGACGCCGGCCGGCGACGGGATTTGGCGATCGCCCACGAAAAACTCGGCGACGTTCAGCTTGCCCAGGGCGATATGGCGGCCGCGCCGCGATCCTACCGCGACAGCTTCGAGATCCTCAAGGCTTTGTCGGCGGCCGATCCGGGCGACGCCGGGCGGCGGCGCGACATGATCGCGATATGTTTGAAATTGTCCGTCGCGGAGCCTCCGAACGCCCGCGACTATTTGCTGAAGGCGCAAGCAGTCGTGACAGGACTCGCGGACAGCGGGCGTTTAACATCGTCCGACCGGGCCTTCGCGGCTGAAATCGAGCGGCGGTTGAAGGGGCCGGGCGCCGCCGCTGTCGGGTCCCCCGGCGAGCAGAAGAGATGACGCCGCGCGCCGTGGGCCTCGTTCTTCGCGGGAGGTCACACCCGCCAACTTCCATGGCGCTCGAGCAGGCCCGATCCGCCGCGCATGCGCGGGCTTAGCCAATCCGGGGAACACCGTCATGCTTCGGCCGCGAGTCGAAGGCTGTTCATAAGGCGTAATTCAAGGTAGAATTGCACATAAAAAAGGGACCGCGCCTGGCTTTGGTCAACGAGAAATCCTCAAACAAACTCGCCTTCGAGCCTTTTGGCGCCTCGATCGCCGGGCGGACGGCGTGCAATTACGCCGTCGCGGTTTTGGCCGTGGCGGCCGCGACGGCCGTGAGATTCCTGGCGGGCGGCTTCCTCGCCGAGCAACCCTTCGTTCTTTTCTTTCTCGCGACCTTGGTCGTGGTTGTGTTCGCGGGTTCTGGTCCCGGCGTGGTCGCTACGCTTTTGTCCGTCATTAGCGCGAAATATTTTTTTCTGGCGCCAATCGGATCATTTGAAATCGACGACCCGAGGAGCCTCGCGAAGACCGCGATCTTTACGGTAATTGGCTTGGCGATGTGCGTGACGGCGGAGCTTATTTCGCGCAGACGCCGGGCCGCGGGCGACGCCGTGTTGACGTCGGTCAAGACGCAGTTGCTCGGCGAGGCGACGAAAAGCCTCAAGGAGAGCGAGGAACGCTACCGGTTATTGTTCGAAACGAGTCAAGATGGAATCGTCACGGTTGATTTGTCTGGACAGATACAGGACGCCAACCCGGCCTATCAGTCCATGCTTGGCTATACGATGGATGAGCTGCGGGCGGTAAAGTGTGAGGACATTACTCCGCCTCGATGGCATGACGCGGAAGAGGCGATCGTGCGGGATCGAATTCTCGCGCAGGGGGATTCTGGGGAATACGAAAAGGAATACATCCGCAAGGACGGTTCCGTGTTTCCCGTCAGCCTCAGGGCTTGGCCGGTAATGGACGCGGGCCGCGAAGTGATCGGGCTGCGGGCCTTCGTGCGTGACATCACCGATCGTAAGCGAGTGGAGGAGGCGTTACGCGATGCCGATCGCCGTAAGGACGAATTCATCGCGACCTTATCCCACGAGTTGCGCAATCCGCTCGCGCCCATTCGCAACGGCTTGCAAGTGCTGCGCACAACTGGCGGAC
>Ga0182012_10007437_pt1 | contig 10948 bp, 9 predicted proteins | sample 612S2SmetaG_FD_120486 | JGI IMG/M metagenome (GOLD analysis project Ga0182012, IMG submission 120486) | Permafrost microbial communities from Stordalen Mire, Sweden - 612S2S metaG | ecosystem: Environmental > Terrestrial > Soil > Wetlands > Permafrost | place: Sweden: Stordalen | collected...
ACTCGCGCCACATAGACCGGCACGTCGTATAAGCCGAGCCTGCGTCGAGTGTCCTGCACTTGAAGTTCCACGGCGACATCGAGGCGATCGGGAAGGACGTACCAGTCGCGGGCGCTATCGGGGCGGGAGTCCGTGGTCACCGGAATGGCGAGGACCGGTCCCCCCACCCATTGTCGATCGCCCCAACCGCGGGCAACGGATTGCACGGCGGAATCGCGCTGTGTGGTGCGCTCTTTGACCAAGCCGTCCAGGAGGGATAGCGGGATGAGAAGCAGGAGTGCGATGCCGGTTAGAATGCCGGCTTTAATAGAAATCGAGTTGGCGATGGATGTCACGTTGTCGCTCCCTTTTGTACAGTCTCAAGCTGTGGAGTGGCGTGGCCGTGGAGGAATCCTGATGAATTGTGGCGGGTCTCGGGAAGGGACCGATCCGACGGAGTGGCCTGGATGCAGACGGGGACTCTGATTCGGCGGGCTCGGGAAGATGACGCGCTCGAGCTATCGATGCTCGCGGAAAAAACTTTCCGCGCCGCGTTCGAGGAGTCGAACAGCCCGGCGGACATGGATAAGCACTGCGCGGCGCACTACGGCGAAGCTCTGCAGCTTGCCGAGATTCGCGACTCGAGTCGCGAGACTTGGGTGGTCGAGGCGGGCGCCCGGTTGGTCGCGTACGTGCAAATGCGCCTCGATGCGGCATCACCGGTCATCCCGGGCGAGCGCCCGATCGAGGTCCAGAGATTTTACGTGGATGCCTCGCACCATGGCACCGGGTTGGCTCACCGACTCATGGCGCACGCGCTTGCTCGAGCCGAAGCGCTCGGCGCCGCCATGGTATGGCTCGGCGTGTGGGAGCGAAATCAGCGAGCTTTGGCGTTCTATCGAAAGTGGCGGTTCGACGTGGTGGGCGCACACACCTTTGCGGTCGGCGACGATCCGCAACGCGACCTGCTCATGCGGAGAGACGCTCGAGTCTAGCCTGCCCCGCGGTCTTTCAGTCCAGCGTAAGCACCACTTTCACAGAGGCGTCGAGGTCCGCCTTGTCGATGTAGCCAATGACTTTTGGATCCGCGGCGACCGCCTTCTTCACCGCGGCGGCGTCCGGCATCTCCTTGGGTGGCCGGCCTTGTCCGGTAAAGGTGAGTCGAGACCACACGCTCTTGATCTGAGGCAGGTCGCGACCGGTGGCCATTTTGTAAAACGTCGCGCGAAGTGGATTCGATTCGGGCAGATCGACCGGATTCAGGTTGGTGGCGCGACCGAGATAGATGTCTGCCACCTGATCCTTGGTGAGGGCGGCGGCCCCCGCGCCCATCACCACCACGATTCCGTCGGCGCCGGCTTGCGCTGTCAGGGCAAGCGCCAACGCCATTGCGAAAATTATCTTGAGCGAGATTTTGTTCATGCTCGGTGTCTGCGGCTAAAACACGAAGTCCGCGCCGACACTGTATACATTCACCCTCTCGCTCGAGCCCGGATTCGGAACGACCCAGTAGGTTGGATTGCCCGCCTGGGGGCGGGACAGCTGCGCCTTCAATGCGACGTTACGCACGACATCATAGCGCAGGCTTCCGGACCAGGTCCCATAGTTCCCTTGCGGGAAGAGAACCGAGGAGTGGGGCTCGAACTTTCCGTACATGGCAAGCGGCGTAAACTTGCCGAACCGCCAGCCGCCCGCCACGTACCACTCGCGGCTTGCCTCGATCTGCAAGCCGACGCCGGGAACGTCATTCTCCGAGCGTTTGGCATACTCACTCAGTACAATGGCCTTTCCGTCGTCGAACTGCAGTCCCGCGGAGTTGAAGGTGTCCTTGAGCGTGTAAGTCACCGAAAACGTGGGAGACAATGGAATACTGACGGATGGCACGCTGAGTTTGGTCTGCGCTACGCGGAATAGAAAATCCCCAAATTCGAGCGTCGCTCCAAGGTTGGATGCGTCTTTGATGTCCACCCGGGAAGCCGTCTCGACGCCCCCAATCAGCACCTGATAGTCCTCCTGAGTGCTGCCGTAGCTGCCGAGCAGGCCCAGCCGCACGGCGCCGAAGTTGTGGTGCCACAGGGCTTCGGCGCCGTCGAGATACTGCAGCGTCTCGGAGCCGTAGAGCTCGTTGGGTGCACGAAACCACGGTGCGGCATAGCCGACCTCGCGCGAATCGGAGTACAAGAAAGTCGCCAGCGCGACTCGCCCCAGCCGAAATTTCCAATCAGGATCGGGCGAGTACTGTAGGAAGGCCCATTCGGTCCCCAGATCGAATGCCGCGCTCCCGCGCTGCCGCGCCAGCTCTTGAACGGTGACCGAGAAGCCCGATCCGAAGTCGAGGATGGCCTGTACGCCGATCCGTGACTCGAGACCTACGTCGAACTGATGCGTGGCCCCCGTGTATTCCGTGGGATCGTGGACGAAGGCGTATTCGTCGTCGCTCGTCCTGGTGCCGCCCACGGTGCCGTAGCCGCTGAAGGATGGGGTGAAGTCGGCATGGGCGCTCGACACCATGCTCCATGCCAGGACCAAGCCCGAGGCCGCCCGGCCAAGCGTTGGAAACCATCCCTGCATATCGATTCCTTGGTGAATAGAATTGCGACAACGTCCGCGCGCCACGAGGTGGTGGCCGATGTGCACCTATCGGCCGGGGAACCGCGTACTGGATAAGTGGAAACCCTTACTGCGTCCGGGTAACTCCCGCCGGCGAGGGCATGAGTTCCGTTCAAGCACCAGGTGCTGCGGCCGATAGGAGTGACGCAGGCGAGCGCGCTTCGAATCGGGTCGCGCCCCTCGAACTTGCGCAGTACATACAGCCCGTCGATGGATGGAACTCAGGACCAGGAATTGGCGCCAACGTGGATGCTCCCGAAGGGCATCGAGTGATCGAACTAAATGAGCTTGACCGCAAAATCTGCTTTCGAGGATGCGATCCGCACGATGCAAAGCCCAGTCGTTGCGCAAGTCGCATGAAGAACGCATGCGCCTAGGAGAAGCTCTTCGTCGCGTAGTGAACCGGGCCACGGAACCTAAGATTCTCTTCCCGTGCATCGGCCTGTTGGTGCTCGCGGTGATCTGGGGCACGACGCTCGGCGTCATCAAAGCCAAGGATGCCGCCGCAACACACGCCAACGCCGCATCGACCAACGCGTTCCTGAGCGCCTACGAGGCGCAGGTCGTGCGGAATTTGCGGGAGATCGATTTGACCCTGAATCTCGTCAGATTTTGGCCGCGGCGCGGGGCGGGCAGCACGCTCGCCGATCTCAAAGAGAAGGGCTTGTTGCCGCCGGATCTGTTCTTCACCGTGAGCATCGCCGATGGGAAGGGCAACATCGTGGATAGCACACGTCCGGCAGCACACCAGAATGTCGCCGATCAGCAAATCTTTCGCCTGCAACTCGAGGGCGATGAGCTGGTCATCGGGCAGGTGCCGCCGGGTCCGACGGGAGACGCCAAGTTGCCGTTCAGCCGCAGGCTCCCCACTCCGAGCGGGGCGTTCGACGGCATCGTGATCGTCAGTGTCGATGCGGCCTATCTCGTCAGCGCCTACGATCACTCGACGCTCGGTGATCACGGCGTATTGAGCCTGATCGGCGCCGACGGAACGGCGCAGGTCATGCGCACCGGGGACGCCCTCGTGTCGGGCGGTAGGATCGACTATGCCGCGGCATTGCGGAATCCGGAGGCTCCCGACACGGACGCCGCAGTCTTCACGAGCAGCTGGGACGGCACGCGGCGCTGGATGAGCGCCCGCAAACTCTACGGCTTTCCGCTCGCCGTGCTCGCGGGATTGTCGGTGGATGAGCAAATGGCCCCCGCGCACCGCCAAACGCGCGCGTACCTGGCATGGGCGGCCCTGGCAAGCATCGTCGTCGCGGCGCTCACGGGCTTTTTGTGGCGCATGAGCTGGCAGCTTGCGCAGGGCCGGGAGTTGTTCCGGCGCATGGCGGAAAGCACGCAAGCGATTCCATTCACCTTGGATCTCATGCGCGGCTGCTTCACCTACATCGGCGCACAGGGGATTCTCGACTCCGACATCCCGAAATCGCAGTGGGAGGCGGACGGTGCGCTGGACAGGGTCATCCCCCGGGATACGAATCAAGAAATTCGGAAACACTTCGACGAATGCGAGGACGGCTCCTTCGAATTTGCAGCGCCCCTTCTACAGCGCAACGGCAGCCGCACCGAAGTGCGCTGGACGGGAACCTGCGAGAAGGTGTCGGGCGCGAAGATTTTGCGCGGATTGATGCTCGACGTGACCGAATTGCGGCGTCTCGGCCGCGAGCTCGCGGCGGCGCAAAAGCTCGAGTCCGTCGGCCGGCTGGCGGCGGGAGTCGCTCACGAGATCAACACGCCGGTCCAGTTCGTCTCGGACAACGTGGAGTTCGTGCGCACGTCCATGACGGATGTCGCCGCGGTCATTCGCGCCTACCGCGATCTCAAGGACGCGGCGAAATCCTCGGGGGATGTGGCCACGACACTGCAGCTCGCCGAGGACGCCGAGCAGTCCGCCGACCTCGATTACATCCTGAGCAATGCCCCGCAGGCCCTCGAGAGCTCCGTCGAGGGCCTTCGCCGGATCGCCACGATCGTGCGGTCGATGAAGGAATTTGCGCATCCGGATCAGGCACAGATGACGCTGGCCGACCTGAATCAAGCCATTCGCAGCACCCTCGTCATCGCGCACAACGAATACAAGTACATCGCGGATTTGAGCACGGAGCTCGGTGAGCTGCCGCGGGTACCGTGCTATCTCGGCGAGATCAATCAGGTGATCCTCAACCTGCTGGTGAATGCGGCGCACGCAATTTCCGATGTCGTCAAAGACAGCGGCAGTCTCGGCAAGCTGATGGTGCGCACCCGGCTCGACGGCGACATGGTGGAGATCTCGGTCGGCGACAGCGGCACCGGAATACCCGAGGCGGCCCGCGACCATATATTCGATCCATTTTTCACGACGAAGGAAGTGGGCCGGGGGACCGGCCAGGGCCTGGCAATCGCGCATAGCGTCATCGTCAAGAAGCACGGAGGTACGCTGCGCTTCGAGACCGAGTGCGGCGTGGGCACGACATTTTTCATTCGACTGCCGATCCAGGCGTACGACGCGGACGCGCTGCAGGTTGCGGCATGAAGCAAGGCGTTGACAGCATGATCAGGATCTTGTTCGTCGATGATGAAGTGAGTGTCCTGCAGGCGATGCAGCGGAGCCTGCACGGGATGAGAAACGAATGGAGCATGACATTCGCCTCGAGCGGCGCTGCGGCCCTCGAGGAGCTCGCGAAGAGACCCGCGGACGTGATCGTTTCGGACATGCGCATGCCGGGCATGGATGGGTGGCAGCTGCTGGAGCATGTGAAGGCGCTCCACCCGCAGATGGTGCGCCTGGTCCTATCGGGTCACGCCGACCCCGGCTCCATCATGCGCAGCATCGGCGTGGCCCATCAATACCTGGCCAAGCCCTGCGAAAGCGCAGTCCTCAAAGCGGCGATTTCGCGCACTCACAGCCTGAAAAAGATGCTCAGCAGCCCCCGGCTTGCCCGATTGGTGGGTGGCGTCGGGATGTTGCCGAGCGCCCCGAAGGCCTTTCAAGAGATATTGGCCTGCCTGAAGGAGCCGAAGGCGAGCGTGGCCCAGGCCGCGCAGATCATCGGTCAGGATGCGGCCATGACGGCCAATGTAATCAAACTGGTCAACTCGGCGTTCTTTGGCTCGAGACAACCCATCACCACGGTCAATCGAGCCATCGCTTACCTGGGATTGGACACGCTCGGCTCCCTGGTTCTGGGTTACAGCGTGTTCAGCGGCGGTGCGAAGAACACCATTCCAGGGTTCAACCTGGAGCGGGTCTGGCAGCACAGTCTCGACGTGGCGGTGACGGCCCGCACCGTGGCGCTCTTCGAGAAATTTCCCCCTGCCAAAGTTGAGGAAGGGTTTCTGGCCGGCATGCTGCATGACGTCGGCAAAGTGGTGTATGCAACGCTGCCCGGCGCAACGAGCGATGCGGCCGCCGTCTCGCTCGACGAGACGATCGAGCAGATAAAGGCGCACCACGCCGAGATCGGTGCCTATTTGCTGGGCTTGTGGGGATTCCCGATTTCCATTGTCGAGGCCGTGGGATTTCACCATGCACCGAGCGAAGCGGTGGGCGAGGGGCTTACCCTTCCAAAACTCATCCACATCGCCGATCGGCTGGTGCACGAACGGCATGCGCAAGGTGCAGACAACGACCGTACATTGGAACCTGATCTCCTGGAGACATTGGGTCTCGAAAAACATTGGGCCGGGTGGATGTCGACATTGGACTCCCTCGATGCAGCGGGAATCGCCCCATGAGCCCGCAGCGCGAGCGCGCGCGGATCCTGTGCGTCGATGACGAGGCTGAGGTGCTGCGGGGGCTCTCGTTGCATCTGGGCAGACGCTACGAGGTGCTGACCGCCCTGAGCGGCGCCGCCGGGCTCGAACAACTCGAGCGCGACCCCCGGGTCGCGGTGATCATCTCCGATATGCGCATGCCCGGTCTCAGCGGAGCGGAATTCCTGAGCCGATCGCGCTCGCTTGCGCCCGATGCGCAGCGGATCCTCTTGACCGGACAGACCGATCTTGCGTCGGCCGTCGCCGCCATCAATGACGGACAGATCTTCCGATTTCTGTCCAAGCCCTGCCCTCCCGCGGAACTGATCAGCGCGATCGAGGCCGCCCTGGAACAGCAGCGCTCGCGCGCACTGGAGCATGCCGCGCTTCGGCGCAAGGTGGAGGACGGTCAATTGCAGGTCGATCCGCTGACCGGGCTCGCCAGCAGACTACAGCTGATGGGGGTGCTGGAGACCGCGGCCCATGAAGCGACCGAATCCGTCGGCGCCCTGATCGCGTATTTCATCGCCATCGACGGATCCGATGAGCCGGTTGCGGTCCAGGAGCAGCCCTGGGGGGATGCGCTTTCCAAAATCGTCGCGCAGCGGCTGAAACAGGACTTTCCGCAGGCGACCGTGATCGCCTGCTGGGGCATCGAGCAGTTCGTGGTGATCGTGCCCGGTGCCGGGGCAAGCGATGCAGAACTTCACGCGCGCGGCGAGGATCTGCTCGGGGTGCTCACCGCGCCCATCACCGTCGGCATCGAGCACATCGCGGTCAGTGCCGGCATTGGAATAGCACGTCTGGTCGATCGCCTCGAATGGCAAAGGCTCATTCAACAGGCGGCGACGGCGGCACGCGAGACGAGCCGCGGGGAGGGGCCCCGGGTCTGTCTGTATCAACCCGATGTGCCTCCATCGAGCGAGAAGCAACGCGAGTTGGTGCATGCTTTGCGGGAGGCGCTGGTCCAGGACGAGCTGCATCTCAACTATCAGCCGATCGTGGACGTGAAGGAGGGGCGTGTGCGCGCGCTGGAATGTCTCGCACGCTGGCAGCACCGCACATTGGGCATCATCAGCCCGGCAACGTTCATCCCCCTGGCGGAACAGCACGGTGACATCGTGCCCCTTGGCCAATGGGTCCTGTGGCGTGCCTGCCATGAAGGCATGCGAATCAGGGGCGAAGGGCGCGTGGAGCTCGCGGTCAACGTGTCCGCCAAACAGCTCAAGGACAAGAGCTTTCTGCCTCATCTCGACAAATGCCTGTCGCACAGCGGCTTGCCGCCTGAATTGCTGGAGCTCGAGCTCACGGAATCCGCGATGGCGGGCGACATGGAACAACTGTGCGAGATCCTCGGGGAGATCCGCCGGATGAAAGTGCGCATTGCGGTGGACGATTTTGGTACCGGCTACTCCTCGTTGTCCTATTTGAGTCGTCTGCCCATCGACGTGATCAAGGTGGACCAAGCGTTCGTCCGTGATTTTCAGCACGGCGGCGCGACGATCATCAAGGCAGCCCTGGGCATCGCCCGTGACTTCGGCCATGAGGTCGTCATCGAAGGGGTCGAGACGGCGGAAATGCTCCAGCAGGTGCAGGATCTGGGCGCCTCGCTGATTCAAGGCTACTGGTTTTCCAAACCGATGGCGGCAGGGCAGGTGGGTGACTGGCTGGACGCCTACGCGGGTGGCGCCGAGCAAAACGAACGTAAGGCGCCAGGAGGCGTCGAGCGTAAGGCCCAATGAGGCGTCGCGCGTGAGGCGCAATGAGGCGCCACCGGTTCCGCCGGGCGGCAGGGCGACGGATCCAAGGCGCTGCCTTTTTCTACGGCGACCGAACCAGTGGATGCTGTAACGCAGCATTTATTGCCAACGACCCAACCTCGGCGTCCGCAGGGGCGCGAGCACCTCCCAAACTTGTACTGCCCGCAAAGTCCGGTATACTCCGCCGTCCAATTTTAAGGTCGGAGTGCGTGGGCGCCGACGCCAGTTATCCAAGGATTTCGTACCGGCAATTATGGCCGGCCGAGCCCAAGGGTCCTGGGGTCTCGAGCATCCAAACCGCCGGCTTGTTGCAACGTAGCGGAGCCTTTGTCGCTTCCGCGGTATGAGGATTGACAATGACCATTGGTCTGGTTGGCCGCAAATGCGGCATGACCCGCGTTTTCACTGACGCCGGCGTTACCGTCCCCGTGACGGTCGTCGAGGCGCTTCCGAATCGTATTTCGCAGGTCAAATCCGAGAAATCCGAAGGATATACCGCCATTCAGGTCACCATCGGCAGCCGCCGCCCGTCGCGGGTCTCCAAGGCGCTGGCGGGCCATTTCGCCAAGGCCAACGTGGCCGCCGGCGACGCTTCGAGGGAATTCCGCCTGAAGAAGGGCGAGGGCGAGTCGCTCGCCGTGGGCGGTGAGATCAAGGTCGACATGTTCACGGTGGGCCAGGTGGTCGATGTCACCGGCACCACGGTCGGCAAGGGATTCGCCGGCACCATGAAGCGACACAACTTCGCGGGCGGCATGAAAACCCACGGAAACTCCGTGTCGCATCGCGCGCCGGGCTCCATCGGCCAGCGCCAGACCCCGGGCCGTGTGTTCAAGGGCAAGCGCATGTCCGGTCACATGGGCGTGCGCAACCGCACCATCGAGAACCTCAAGATCGTGGACATCGACGTGCCCCGCAATCTTCTTTTGATCTCGGGCGCCGTGCCGGGCTCGGAAGGCGGCCGCGTGATCGTGCGTCCGTCCGTGAAGGCGCAGGCTCAGCAGCGCCGTAAGCGTCTCGCGCCCAACAAGGCGCCGGCCGCCGCGGGCAAGCCCGGCGCCGGTGCCAAGCCGGCCGCGGCTCCCAAGGCCGCCAAGAAGTAACTGACGAGAAGTGACCGCCATGAAGTTGCAGCTAAAAAATGCCGCGTCGTCGAGCGAAATCCAGCTGTCGGATGTCGCGTTCGGCCGTGCCTACAACGAGGCGCTGGTGCACCAGGTCGTGACCGCCTACATGGCCGGCGGCCGCGCGGGGACCAAGCGTCAGAAATCCCGCGCCGAAGTGCGCGGCGGCGGCAAGAAGCCCTGGAGCCAGAAAGGCACCGGGCAGGCCCGCGCCGGCTCCATTCGCAGCCCTTTGTGGGTTGGCGGCGGACGTGCTTTTGCCGCCCGGCCCCGCGATTTCACGCAGAAAGTTAACCGCAAGATGTATCGCGCGGCGATGCAGTCGATGATCTCCGAGCTGGTGCGCCAGGATCGCCTGATCGCCGTCGAGAGCCTCGAGCTCGCCGCCCCGCGCACCAAGCTCCTGATCGGGAAGCTCGCGGAATTCGGCCTCACCCGCGCCCTGATCCTGGTCGAGGCGTTCGAGGAGAAGCTGTTCCTCGCGGCGCGCAACATTCCCTACGTCGAGGTGATGCCGGTCGCCTCGCTCGATCCCGTCAGCCTCATCAAGCACGACAAGGTCATCGCGACCGTCGGCGCACTGAAGCTGCTCGAACAGCGTCTCGGAGGCGCGCATGAATAAAGAACGACTGATGAACGTGCTGATCCAGCCGCACGTGTCGGAGAAGGCCGCGAACGTGGCCGAAAAGGGCAATCAATACGTGTTCCGGGTTCTCGGCGATGCGACCAAGAGCGATGTGAAACAGGCGGTCGAGCTCATGTTCGAGGTCAAGGTCGAGGGGGTGAACCTGCTCAACAAGCCGGGCAAAACCCGCCGCTTCAAGAACGTTCCCGGCAGGCGCAACGGCCACAAGAAGGCCTACGTGCGCTTGCAAGCCGGCCAGTCGATCGACTTCACCGGCACCGCGAAGTAAGGATCAAGGATCATGGCACTCATCAAGATGAGACCGACCTCCCCGGGCACGCGCTTCGTGGTCAAGATCGACCGCTCGCACCTGCACAAGGGCGGGCCGCTCGAGTCGCTGACCCTCAAGAAGAACCGCACCGGGGCCCGCAACCATTCCGGCCGCCAGACCACCCGCCACATCGGCGGCGGTCACAAGCAGCGCTACCGGATCATCGATTTCAAGCGCGACAAGGACGGCATTCCGGGCGTCGTGGAGCGGCTCGAATACGATCCGAACCGCACCGCGCACCTCGCGCTCGTGCTCTACAAGGACGGCGAGCGACGCTACATCCTCGCGCCCAAGGGCGTGAAGGCGGGCGATGAGATCCGTTCCGGCGCGGACGCTCCGATCAAGGCGGGCAACGCGTTGCCACTGCGGCACATTCCGGTCGGCAGCACGGTGCACAACATCGAGCTGAAGGTGGGCAAGGGCGGTCAATTGGTGCGCAGCGCCGGCGGCTCGGCTCAGTTTGCCGCGCGCGAGGGTGTGTACGCGAGCGTCCGGCTGAAGTCGGGCGAAATCCGCAAGATCCACATCGACTGCCGCGCCACGATCGGCGAGGTCGGTAACGATGAGCACAATCTGCGCGTGTTCGGCAAGGCGGGCGCGGTGCGCTGGCTCGGCGTGCGCCCGACGGTGCGCGGCGTGGTCATGAACCCGGTCGATCACCCGCACGGCGGCGGTGAGGGCAAGTCCGGTCAGGGCAATCCCCACCCGGTGAGCCCGTGGGGTCTGCAGACCAAGGGCAAGAAGACCCGCCACAACAAGCGCACGGACAGCATGATCGTCC
>Ga0182012_10007438_pt1 | contig 10948 bp, 8 predicted proteins | sample 612S2SmetaG_FD_120486 | JGI IMG/M metagenome (GOLD analysis project Ga0182012, IMG submission 120486) | Permafrost microbial communities from Stordalen Mire, Sweden - 612S2S metaG | ecosystem: Environmental > Terrestrial > Soil > Wetlands > Permafrost | place: Sweden: Stordalen | collected...
CGGCGCATCCAGAAGATTGTGACCACCAACGGCGTGGCCTTCACCACCAACACGTTCCTCTACGACGGCTGGAATTTGATTGCTGAGGTAGGGACAAGCGGCTCACTTGTCCGGTCCTACGTCTGGGGCACCGACCTGAGCGGTTCGCTGCAAGGTGCAGGCGGCGTGGGTGGCCTGCTGGAGGTAAGCTACCACGGTACCAGCACCACCAATGCGTTTGTGGCTTACGATGGGAATGGGAATGTGACCGCCCTCGTAAATGTCCTTGACGGCACCCTGCTGGCCAACTACGACTACGGCCCCTTCGGTGAAGTCATCCGCCAAACCGGGCCGATGGCGAAGCTTAATCCGATTCGTTGGAGCACCAAATACCAGGACGATGAAAGTGATCTCATCATGTATCCGTATCGGCCTTACAGTGCGTCAACAGGGCGATGGTTGTCCAGGGACCCGTTGGAGGAAGAAGGCGGAATGAATCTTTATAACGCATTCCAGAACGACCCTGTAAATAGCGTTGATCCTGATGGGAGATTCGGTCTCGTCGAATGGGGTGCCTTGACTGTCATCGTAGTTGTTGCTGGTGATATAATAGTTCATGAAGCACTGAAGGTTAAGCAAGCCGCATTGCATACCGCTGAGTGGAAAGTCATAAATGACGCATATCACGAATCGGATCAATGTCGTGGCTCCTTTGTTAGAAATGCCGTTGGGGACATAGTGGTAAAGCCATCAAACAAACTCACAGGCGATTTTGAATACGATGTGCATGACACAAAGGTATTTTACTATCCGCAAAATGGCCAAATACACATTTTGGTTTATGCACTTTCTAAAGTCACGGACAAGAAAACCGGCAAACCGTATGAGGACATGAAGCGTGAAGATGACTGGTTTCATTCGATGCCTGGTGATTGGTGTTGTAAATAGTGAATCATAAATGATGAGAACAAAATGGTTAAGCCGAATCGGGCGAATGGGCGCAGCTCTCTACCTCATAGCGGTAATTGCGCTAGGGCAGGCACTGTTCTCTGTCTTTTCCTATGTTGAGATGCACGGGAACCCAAAGATGGCATTACTATCCAGAGGTTTGGCCGTAGTTTTTTTGTTGGCGGGGCTTCTGGTTCTCGGTTGGGAAAGTATCGAACGCACCACGTCCACTAAAGCGCTCCTTTTTGTAACATTCTGTGCTAGTATTTCGACTGCATTTCTAATTTTTGCCGTCAAGGGATTTTCCTTAATTGTGATTGCGACCAGCTTGAATCCTGAAACTTTCATTGCGACAAACTTTTTTAACTGCCGGGACATTGCGATATACTTTCTGCTTTCGTTCGTTCTGATATTAGCCGTCGGAGTAGTGAAGAATTTGCGGCTAAAATCTGATCCTGATAGCGCATCTTGCTGCCAGCAAACTGCCGGCAAGTTATCGTCTTGAAAGGTGGAACGCTGAACGCCATGTCCTGTAAGGTAGGCGACGGGAAGTGGTTTGCGTGGAACTTCCAAGCCCTAAAAGGGGTCAACCCATAGGATGGTTCATTTTGCTTGCGGTTGGCTGGCGGCCAGGGCATCCTGGCGCCCATGACGCGCAAGCTGGGCGTGGAACATCGTGGGGCCATTGCCCCCGGACGGAGCACCTCCACGCCGGGCGCAATGAGATCGGGCCAGTCCTTGATCCCCTTGGGATTGCCTTTGCGCACCACAAAGACAATGGTCGAAGTGTGGGGCTGCGAATGATTGGGCAGGCGCTCCTGCCAGCCTTCGGGGATCAGCCCACGTTTGCGCAGGGTGTCCACATCGGAAGGGAGGGCCAGCGTCACCACGTCGTCCGCCAGTCCGTCAATGACCGCTTTGGCCTGGCGGGAGGAACCGCCCTGCGATTGCCGGACCGTCAGCCGGACGCCGGTTTGTTTCAAATAGGCGGCCGCAAACTGCTGGTTCAGGGCGTGATACAACCCGCCGGTGGGGGCATAGGAAACATTCATCAATTCATGCGACTGGTTGAAGTCCAGATTGTGGACGGCGACGAGTGCCACCGTGACGGCCGCCGCAGTGAGCGCGAAGAGATTAAGCCATTTTATTTTCATTCAGACGACAAAGTCGTCTTCCGCGCCGGCAGCCGGGTCCAATCGCCGCAACTGCGCACGAATTTTCCGCCGCTCATGGCGGTTCTTGATGGTTTTGGAGCTGGTTCGCACAAAGCCGGGTCGTAACGCGGCCGTGTTGCTCTCAGAATCGGCATTGGTTTGTGTTTTCATATTTTCTCATGGTTGGTGATGCGTTTCCCGCGGGCGCGGGCGCGGCTATGAAGATTGGGGACCAGGAACCGCGCTGGGTTTTCCGGAACGGTTCCACGGGGCCTTGGCCAGCACAATGGCCATGCCGCAAATGTCGGTCACCCCGGCAAAGACCAGCCCGGCGCCGACCAGCCCCGCCAGAATGAAAAAGTACCGTTGCACAAACCAGCCCAGCAGCGTGCCGGTCAACACCAGGAGCCCCGCGCCGATGCGAACCTGGCGTTCAATGGAAATGGTCTTGCGGCCCCGAACCACCGGCAGGCCGGCCGCCGCCCAGGCATTGGTGCCGCCTGCCACCACCAGCACGTTCTCGAGGCCGGACCCGCGCAGTTTTTCCGCCGCCTTCGTGGCGCGAATGCCGGAGGCGCAGAGCAGATAAACCGGTCCCGGATTGGCGCCGCGGACCGCCTCCACCGCGGCGCGGTCCAGGACATCCAGCGACACCAGGTGCGCGCCCGGCACATGAACCTCGCGGAACTCCGCCGGAGTCCGCACGTCCACCAAGACCCCTTGTCCGACGGCAATGGCGGCGGAGACTTCCGCCGGCAAAATGGTTGGATTTGACATAGTTTGCCTTGTTCAAGTTTGGACGTTAAAGCAACCAGCCCACGCTCACCCCAAACGTATTCTGGCTCATGCGCAAGTCGAACGGGGCGACGTTGGCCGGGGCCCCGTTGACCTGCTGCTCAAAGGCATGCGTGTAAAAGGCGCTCGCCTCCCAATTGTGTGCGAAGCGCCAGGTGATGCCGGACGTCAGATGATGTTGGATCACGGCCGGTGCCAGCACGTTGAAGGTGGTCTGGTTGTCCGGAATGGGCTGGGTGCTGTAGTTATAACCCGCCCGCAGGGTCAGGCTCTTCGTCACATCGTAGGCAATGCCGGTTTTGATGGCGGTGACATCCCGCCAGCCAAAGCCTGGACCATTGTTTGAACCCAAGGGTTGCTGGACCTGGCCGCTGTCCCCCACCGCCTTCACTTCGCTGTAAAAGATCCGCTCCACATCCAGGGCCACGGTGACCTGCTTTTGCGGTTTGACGGCCAGCCCCAGGGCAAAATTTGAGGGAATGTCAAACGAACCTTGTTCCGCAAACAGGCCGCTGTATTTGTCAAGACGGGTGGTGAAGACCCGGCTTTGATACGTCGCCCCCACGGTGAGCCAGTCTGTCAGTTTGCCCGTATAACCGATGCGCACCCCGCCGCCGTAGGAATAATCGAAGCCTTTGGACGGCACCCCGAAGGCCGGATCCAATCCGTAAGCTTTGAACCGCTGCAGGGCGAAGATGGGAGCGAGACCGATGGCGTTCTTTTCATTGATTTTGTAGGCCAGGGTGGGAGCCACAAACAGTTGTTCCAAATCAACCCCGACATGTTCACCAAACGGCGACACGGCGTAATCTGTGTTCATGCCGCCATTGCCGTAGACGGCGAGATCAAAATCCCAGTTGGTGGCCACCGCATGTTTGTAGCCGATTTCAGGAATGTAGAAGTTTTCCAGCTTGTTGCCGCTGTACGTCGTGCCGCCGCCGCTGGCGGAACGGTCCGGGTCCAAGTACGAAAGTCCGATGTCAAAACGATTGTCCAGAAAAGCGGCCCCGGCCGGATTGGAGGCCGGGGCCAGGGCGTCCTGCGGAAAGGCGACGCCCGCCCCGCCAATGCCTTTGGCTTGAACGCCGTAGCCATAGTCGAAGTAGCCGTCCGTGGCGTGGGCATGGTGGCCCGCCAGGGCGGTGAGGCCCAGAATGGAAATCCAAGAAGCACGATTGAGTTTGATTGAGTTTTTCATGGTTTTTTTGAGGGTTGAAAACGATGGCTTCATGATCATGCAGATGGGCTCGCCGGCCCCGGCGGTTTCCCCTGGTTTGGGATGCCGGGCCGATTAATTAGCGATTCAATTGGTAGTTGTTAAATTCAAATAAAAAGAGGGTTTAAATCATTGATCGGCTATAGCTTGATGCCGCGCTGCACGCAATCCGCCAAGGCAATGGCGGAGGCAACCCCCACTTCCCGGGCGTGCAGCGGTGAAGCAAAGTTGCGCCAAAAAAACGCCACTCTTTGGCCCAGATGATTCACCGACACGGCAAATTTTCCCAAGCCCTGGTCGCTGACACTGACCTGAAATCCTTTGGGCAAACGTTGTTTTATTTTCATAGGCTTCACGGTTTATCTTTCGTTGTCGTCAACCTAATAACGACTCGTTATATCGTTATTAAATCATAAATTCCGGCCCTGTCAAAATATTTCTTTGATTTTTTTTAAAAAAGTTGGTGGCCCGGACGAAACCGCGATTTCATCGGCATCCGCTGATGTAAGCCCCCGGAGTTTCCGTTGGCGGGGCGTTCAGGCGAGGATGGATTCAACGGGCCGGTTCGGGGCAAGCTGGTGTTCCTTCAGCCACTCTGGATTGAACAGCTTGGACTGATACTTCAAACCGGAATCGCACAAAAGGGTTACGATGGTCTGCCCCGGACCCAGTTCCTCCGCCAACCGCACCGCCCCGGCGAGGTTGATGCCGGAGGAAAGCCCGAGAAACAAACCCTCCTCCCGCAGCAGTTGGTACAGGATGGTCAATGCCGGCTGGTCCTCAATGCGGTAGGCGCGATCAATCTTGACGCCTTCCAAGTTTTTGGTCACGCGCGTCTGGCCGATGCCTTCGGCGATGGAATCACCGTCCTTGATGTCGGTGTGGCCGTGCGTAAACCACGACCACATGGCCGCCCCGTAGGGATCGGCGCAAACGGTCACGATCCGGGGATTGCGCTCTTTGAGATGGAGGGCCGCGCCCGCCAGCGTGCCGCCGGTGCCAACCGCCGAGACGAACGCGGTGACTTCGCCGTTCGTCTGTTCCCAGATTTCCGGGCCGGTGGTGCGGTAATGCGCCAGGCGGTTGGCCACGTTGTCGAACTGGTTTGCCCAAAACCAGCCCTTCTCTCCGGCCAGGCGCTGGGCCACGCGGTTGTAGTTGCCCGGGTCGCTGCAGGGCTTTTCCGGCACCGTGATCACCTCCGCGCCGAGGGTGCGCAGCAAGCTGATCTTCTCTGGTGACTGCGTCTCGGCAATGACGATGACCGAGTGATATCCTTTGGCGTGGCCCACCACGGTCAGGCCGATGCCGGTGTTGCCGGCCGTGCCTTCCACGATGGTGTCGCCGGATTTCAACAACCCTTTGATCTCGGCATCGGTGATGATGCCCAAGGCCGCCCGGTCTTTCACCGAGCCGCCGGGATTCATGAATTCCGCCTTGCCCAAAATTTCGCAGCGGGTCAGTTCTGACAGCCGGCGCAACCGGATCAACGGCGTGTTGCCAATGTGGCGCTCAACTCCGTAATAATGCGGGGCACTCATGGTTAGGGGGTTTAAATCATGCTCGGGGAGGGCGGGTTTAAGCGGCACATTCACCCGCGCGGGCGCCCACCGCAAAAGGCTGATCCGACCCGAGGTCGCGGTAAAAGGCGGGCTGCTCCGCCGGGGCCGGCACGACGGTCAAGGGTTCCAACCGCCGCCGCAGGGAGGTCAGCCCAACTCGTCCGACAAAGGCTGAAAAGCTTTCCGCCGCCAGACGCTCCGTTTGATAATAACCGATGACCTCGCGGACCGCAGGCGCCACGTTGAAAGCCGGCACCTCCATCAGGCGGGTTCCAAAAGCCTCCGCGGAAGAAACGCCGCCCAGCAATAACACATAGTGAGGCACCGGACGTTGGTGAAAGTTCTTGGACACGCCGAACAATCCGATGTCCGAGGCATGGTGATGACTGCAGGAATTTGGGCAGCCGGAGATGCGCAACCGCAATGCCCGCAGCACCGGGTCGGCCGCCAGTTCCGGTTCCAGCACCTGGCTGATCGCTTTGGCCGCCGGTTGCGGATTGGTGATCGCCATCAGGCACGCCGACGCCCCCACACAACGCGTGATGTCCGGCAACTGTTCCGCCGCCGCGCCCGCCAACGCGCCGGATTGCAGCACTTGATGCAACGCCGGCAACCCGCTTGCCGGCACCCACCGGAGCACCAGATTTTGATCAATGGAGGTGCGCAGGCCGCCGGCAAATTGCCGCGCGACCCGGGCGATGAGCCGGAGCTGCGCCGGCAGCAAATCTCCCAGCGGACACCGGACCAGTACGGCGGCAAATCCCGCCTGCCGCTGGAGGTGGACATTGCTGGCCCGCCAGCGTTGAAAATCGAGGTCTGGAGCCGACGGCGTTTCTTTTGGATCCGCCGGCGAAGCGATGGGTCTGGTTTCCCGGACTTCCGGCAACGGTCCGCCGAACACCGGCCATTCTCCGCCGGCGCCTTCTAATTCGGTCTGAACCTCCGCCCGGAATTTCTCCGCGCCCCAGTCCGCCAGCAGCCATTTCAAACGGGCGCGAGCGCGGTTCTGACGGTCCCCGTGCCGGTTGAACACCCGCAACACCGCTTCCAGCAAGGCAAACAACTGTTCCACCGGCACAAATTCTTCCAGCACCAGCGCGGTTTTAGGGGAAGCTCCCAGGCCGCCGCCCACCGTCACCCGAAAGCCGTGGTTGCCCTCCCGTTGCACCCCGCGAACCCCGATGTCCGAAACCAACGTGCGCACATGATCGTGTCCGCAGCCCTCAAACGAAATTTTGATCTTGCGGGGAAGCTGTTGAAAACCGGCGTGCTCGCGAAAATGCCGGTCGGCCGCCAGGGCGAAGGGCGTGACATCAAACGCTTCCTCCTTCGCCACGCCGGAGAACGGGCACACCACCACGCCCCGCACCACCGGACCGCCCGTCCGCAAGGTCGTCAGACCGGCGGCCTCGAGGCGCACCAATGCCGGGATGATCGCCGCCGCCGGGATTCCCGCGATTTCGATCCCCTGCCGTGTGGTCAGATGCGCCCCGGTCCGCCAGCCCGATTCCTCGGTCAAGCCCGCCACCGTGTCCAATTGGTCGGCGGACAAAACTCCGGCGGGAATCCGGATGCGGATGATGTAGTCGCCCGGCCGGCCGCGCAGACTGTAAATGCCATGGCGGACCCGGATGCTTTTGGTGGAATCCGTCGCCCCGGTTTGAACTTCATGCCGCAAGGCCTCGGCCAGCAAGCTGAAGTTATTTTCGTTGGTTTGCAAATGATCAGCCATATGATTTTAAAAACGACCGCATTAGTCGTAATTTGACATATTAATGCCGGATTGCTATCCCTTTATTGTGAAAACTGTGGCTTCAATTGCTTTCCGCCCGGCCTTGACGCGCAGCTTGAGCTGGCGTTCCCCGACGGTCTGTCCGAGGTTCGAGGTCCGAGGGGTAGGGATTGGAAGTTAGGTTCGGCGTCCTGGTGGGAACCAATTTAAATTGGAGATTTCGTTTATTCCAAACTCAGAGATTGGGCTTTGGTTTTGTAAGAGGGGTCACCCATAGGATGGTGCATGTTGCCTGAGCTTGGCCGGAGGAAAAGGTTGAAATTCCCGGCCGGGCCATCGGCTTTCTTCGTTAACTGCTTGCGCTTTTGTATAAATAAACAGTTTTGGCTTTTTTCGCGTATTTTGCGCGGTTCACGGTCTCGCTTTGCGGGATGCTTTGGTTTTCTTTGCGCCTTCGCGCCTTCGCGTCTTTGCGTTTAACCCCATCCCCGGTTTCCGCTTTTCCCCGAAATTCGCGCCATCCGCGACGATAGGCAGTTACCCCCTCTGTTTGAATTTCAGCATTTCAGCTTTTTCCCCAATATCCGTGTCATCCTGTAATCCGTGGTTAAGTCCTTTGCTCTCCGTGCCTCCGTGCCTCCGTGGTTCAAAACCCCCGCCTAAGCCGTCTATGTGGAGCTCCACATAAACGGCTCAGGGGCAGTGCGCGGATGAGCCGGCGGGTGCAGGGCCGGGGAACGGGGACTGGCGTAACCGGGTTTATGGGTTAATTTGTTGGGTCGTAGGCAACAACCATTGAGAACCAACTATGAATCTGCAGCTCGAAAATAAAACCGCCCTCATCACCGGCTCCACCTCCTGAGGTTGCGGCATGACCAAGGCCGCCGAACTGGCGCTGGTGAACGGTCTGGCGCAGCTGACCAAGGGCACGGCGGTGACGGTCAACGGCGTGCTGCCCGGACCCACGGCCTCGGACGGCGTCACGGAATTTGTGGGCCGGCTGGCGGCCGGCGCGAAACAAACGCCGGCGGAGTTTGAAAAGGAATTTTTCCACAGCGTGCGGCCCACCTCCCTGCGGCAACGCTTCGCCAGGGTGGATGAAGTCGCCAGCCTGGTGGCTTACCTGTGTTCGCCGCCCGCCGCCGCCACCAACGGGCTGCACCTATACGCATCTTGTGGCAGCGGCGGGCATCCTGCCGGCCGTAGAGCCGGGCGTCCCGCCCGGCGGAAAAACGCACCCCGGCCCGGGAAGGTTGAATTATTTGCGCGCCCGGTTGAAACCCGGGCGTTGGACCCGGCGGCAAGATGCCGCCAGCTACGGCAGGCGGGACGTCCGCCGTCGCCAAGGCTATGGCGGACAGGCCCGCCCCTACAAAAAAGCCGGTCCGTCCCCGCTGTAGCAATTGAAACCGATAAATGCGTATCAGGTGCAGACGGCGGGACCGCACTCCAAAAATTTCTGGGCGGGCGCGCTCCCCAAGGGGGGAGATCAGGGCGGCGCGCGCCACCTAAAGAACAGCCATTTTCGACCACTGTTGCGTTCGCCCTTCTTTTCCCGTAATTTGGCCGCCTGAAAATGGCTGACATTTCCAAAGCTTACGAACCGCAGTCCGTCGAGGACAAGTGGTATGACTATTGGCTGAAGCACAACTGCTTCACCGCCGATCCCAAGTCCGCCAAACCCGCCTATTCCATCGTCATCCCGCCGCCGAATGTCACCGGGATGCTGCACATGGGCCACGTCCTAAACAACACCATCCAGGACATCCTCGCCCGCAAGGCGCGCATGGATGGCAAGGAGGTCCTCTGGCTGCCAGGCACCGACCACGCCGGCATCGCCACGCAGGTGATGGTGGAAAAGCAGCTCAAGCAGGAGGAAAAAAAGACCCGCCACGACCTGGGGCGCGAAGAGTTTTTAAAGCGCGTTTGGGCGTGGAAGGAAAAGCACGGCGGCATCATCATCAAGCAGCTCAAAAAACTCGGCTGCTCCTGCGACTGGACCCGCGAGCGCTTCACCATGGACCCGGAATATTCCCGCTGCGTCCAGAAGGTGTTTGTGGAACTATACCAGCAGGGGCTGATCTATCGCGGCAAACGCATGGTGAACTGGTGCCCCGTTTCGCAGACGGCGTTGTCCGACGAGGAAGTGGACATGAAACCGCAGAAGGGTTTCCTCTATCATTTCAAGGTTGAAGTGGCGGAGAGCACAGCCGCCCCGGCGGCACCGGACGGCACCCCGCCAGGCGAAACTTCGAGGGCCAACGAGATCGAACGCGGGGCGCGTTCGACAGCGCCCGGGGCGGGCGGGCTCCCCGAGCCAACCATCTGGCTGACCATCGCCACCACCCGGCCCGAAACCATCCCCGGCGACACCGCCGTGGCCGTCAATCCAAAGGACCCACGTTATGCGCATCTCATCGGCCGCCACATTGTTCGTCCCCTGCCACCGGAATTGCCGCGCGAACAGAAGCTCATCCCCATCATCGGGGACGAGCATGTTGATTTTGAATTCGGCACCGGCGTCCTGAAAGTCACCCCGGCGCACGACAAGGCGGACTTTGACATCGGCACGCGCCACAAGCTGCCCCTCATTGAAGTCATCAACGCAAACGGCTCCATGAACGACCTGGCCGGCGCGGATTTGCGCGGGCTGGACCGGTTCAAGGCCCGCAAAGTCGCGGTCGAGAAGCTGCGCGAGCTGGGCGTGCTGGGGGAGGAAAAGCCCTACGAGAACAACGTCGGCTTCAGCCAGCGCGCCGATGTGCCCATTGAACCGCGGTTGAGCGAGCAATGGTTTCTGAAATACCCCGCCGTGGCCCAGTCCCAGGCGTGTGTGGCCGAAGGCCGGATGAAGTTTCACCCCGACCGCTGGGCGAAGGTTTATGACCACTGGCTGACCAACCTCCAGGACTGGTGCATCAGCCGCCAGCTTTGGTGGGGACACCGCATACCGGTGTGGAACAAACATTTCCCCGCCACCCCGGAGATCCGGGAGTTTCTCGCCCTCCGCCAGGCGAGCCACCTGACCATCGAGGAAACCAACCAGGCGCTGCGGCAGCTCGAAAATTCGATCGGCTTTTCCGCGATGGCCCGCCATACCCGGAAGGTCGGCCACCAGTCCCATCAAAGCTACTGGCTGCATCAGGACGGCTCCATCACCTTCCAGGCCGCCACGGATTCCGACGAAGAGGCGGCCTTTCTGGAGGCCAACGGTTTCACGCAGGACCCGGACGTGCTGGACACCTGGTTCAGCTCGTGGCTGTGGCCGTTCGCCACCATGGGCTGGCCGGAAGCGACCCGGACGTTGAAGAAGTTTTATCCCACCACCGACCTGGTCACCGGGCCGGACATCATTTTCTTCTGGGTCGCCCGCATGATCATGGCGGGCTACGAGTTCATGGGCAAATCCAAGTTCGACCTCCCGGACGCCCTGCCCTTTCACAACGTCTATTTCACCGGCATCATCCGCGACAAGCTGGGCCGCAAGATGTCCAAGACCCTCGGCAATTCGCCCGACCCCATCGAGCTGATCAACCGCTACGGCGCCGACGCCCTGCGCTTC
>Ga0182012_10007440_pt1 | contig 10948 bp, 9 predicted proteins | sample 612S2SmetaG_FD_120486 | JGI IMG/M metagenome (GOLD analysis project Ga0182012, IMG submission 120486) | Permafrost microbial communities from Stordalen Mire, Sweden - 612S2S metaG | ecosystem: Environmental > Terrestrial > Soil > Wetlands > Permafrost | place: Sweden: Stordalen | collected...
ACGGCGGAGCAGGCTCGGCTGCTGAAGATGCTGGGCTGCAACGAGATGCAGGGTTTCTACCTGAGTAAACCGCTGCCGGGAAACCTGTTTGAGTCGCGCTACCTGTCGCCGTATCACGCGGGCTGACGGGGTCGGGGTTGGCTCGCAGGCAGGTTTAGTTCCAAAACGGGACGTACCACTTGAGGAACCGGTGCAAAAAATTCAGCTTCTATTGTTGTAGCGGTTATTGTGCATTTGCTTGGGATAGGCATTCTCTACGCAGGTAAGAGTTCTGCGGAGGAAGCATGTCGATCCAATCAAGCGCCATGAACAGCAAGGTTACGAGCCAATGGAAACAGCCACTCGCGACCCAGGAGTTCACGACCGGGGTCTCGCTGCATAGCCATACGAGCGTGTCCGAAGAGACGCTGGGGTTCATCCACGCGATGTTTGTGGTGATGCCTGGATTGAAACGGGTATTCGATTTCTACGCCGGACGCAGCGCGCGCCATGGGGTAACGCTTGACTTCGACCGCGCCAACTGGCGGCCGCCGCTACAGCCGAAGATGGCGTATGACCTCGAGAGCCGGCAGATTCAGCGGCTGGGGCTGAACTCGCTGGTATCGATCACGGACCATGACACGGTTGAGGCGACGATGCTGCTGCGCACGGTGCCTTCGTCGCGGCACATTCCGGTGAGCGTGGAGTGGTCGGCGCCATTTGGTCAGACGATCTTCCATTTGGGGATCCATAACATTCCTAGCCGCGATGGCATGGAGTGGATGCGGCGGTTTGAGGAGTACACGGCGGCGGCCGATGCCAATCCTGGCACGACGGAGATGGATGCGCGGTTGTTGAGCATGCTGCGCGAGCTGCACGAGAGCCCGCAGGTGCTGATCGTCTTCAACCACCCGCTGTGGGACCTGCACAAGGTTGGGCCGATGCACCAGTCTGAGGTGCTGCGGTTTCTACGCGAGGCAGGGTCGGCTATCCATGCGATCGAGCTGAATGGGCTGCGCCATGTGCGCGAGAATCGCGATGCGGCGCAGTTGGCCAAGGAGACGGGCCACCTGGTGATCTCGGGCGGCGACCGGCATGGGCTCGAGCCGAATGCGAACATCAACCTGACGTCGGCCGCCAGCTTCACGGAGTTTGTCGAAGAGATTCGCGTGGATCGCGTGAGCCATGTGCACTTCATGCCGCAGTATCAGGAGCGTTGGGAGCAGAGAATCTTCCGGTCAACGCTGAATGCTGTGACCGACTTTCCGGATTTCATGCCGGGGTGGCAGCGGTGGGATGAGCGGGCGTTTCATCCCGACAAGGATGGCGTGATGCGGTCGTTCGCTGAACTGTGGCCGGATGGTCATGCTCCGCGGCTGCTGCGCAGCGCGATTGGGGTGGTCCGGATGGGCGGCGTGCGCGGGCTTTCGGCGCCGCTGAGCCTGGCGTTCCCGGGGGTGAACCGGCTGGAGCGCGAGATGAGCGCCGGCACCGAGTGGGTGTAAGGCAGGGGAAAGCGGGTAGAGTGTAGAGGATGGAGAAATGCGAAAAGGGCGCGGCTTTGGCTGCGCCCTTGCTGCGTGATTGGCATCTTCAACAGCGATACGTTCGGCGTGGACGTGACGAGTTTGTTCGAGGCGGAGAACACGTTTGAGTTTGCCGATGACGTGAGCTGCACGGTGCGGCGCTGAGTGCGCTGGGCAATGCGCGGCCACGGTTCTTCTACGGGCCAGGCGCGGACAACACTGATCTTGCGTTGGAGAAGACGACGGCGCTGCGCAGGGGGATGTCGGTGGAGTTGCGCGCGGAGGCATTCAACGTCTTCAACCACGTACAGTTCTTCGGGCCGGCTGCGGCGAGTGGCGAGCGGGATCATCTCGAGCACGGATTTTTGCAGGTGCAGAGCTCCACGCCGCCGCGGTTGATGCAGCTTGCGGAGCGGCTGAGGTTCTGAAGTACGGCTGGTGGTGTCCGAGCTAGACTTCGGTCTGCGGCTCTGGAGCGATGGTGTTCGAAAGCACCTTGCCTTCGCGGATGTCGACGTAGGTGTCGGTGAACGGGCGCTTGAGGAAGGTCGTCCAAAGGTAGTTCATCGAGTAGCGCGCGGCCATGGTGAGCATGCCTTCGCTCTTGAGGCGGCGGGCGGAGGAGGACATCTTGAGGTCGAAGGTGAAGCGAACTTCGCCGACCTCGTTGAGGCGGCGCGCGATGTCGGTATCTTCGCCGTAGAAGCTGATCGCCGTGTTGAAGCCGCCGATGGCTTCGAGTGCTGCGCGATTGACGACGAAGTTTCCGCCCTGCACCATGGAGCCGACGCGCAGGATGTAGCGATTGATCGCATAGCAGGTCCAGGCCGTCATGTAGAAGACGTGGACGAGCACGCGCTGGCGTGGCGTGAGGTCGTAGTAGACGAGTGGGCCGGAGAAGGCGGCGAGTGGACGGCTATCGGGCTTGGTGGCTGCGGCGGCTTCGGCTTCGGTGAAGGTGGCGAGCACTTTGGAAATCCAACCGGGGGTGAGGCGGGAGTCGGAATCGACGTTGGCGATGAGATCGCCGGTGCTGGCGGCGAAGCCTGCCTGGCGAGCGAAGGTGAGGCCCTTGCGCGGCTCGTCGACGACCGTGACGCCGGGGTAGCGGAGAGCGACTTCGCGGGTGCGGTCGTTGCTGGCGTTGTTGACGACGATGATCTCGCAGTCGCCGGCGGCCGAGTGGACTTGGCTAAGAATCGATTCGAGGCAGGCGGGGAGGTAGGCCTCCTCGTTGTATGCGGGAACGACGAAGCTTAAGCGCATAGTGCGACGCTACGCAGGCAATGTTGCAGGAAGAGAAATTTTTGTAAAGAAAGGTGCCGAGGCGGGAACCTGGGCGGTGTTGGGTATGCGGCGTGGCTGGGTGTTGAGGGCCTGGGATCTGCGGTCCGCTCGGCGGACAAGATGCCTGAAGGTCTGTATGCTGATGCGGTGGAAGTAGCAGGGCACTAAGGAGCGTGTATGCATAGGATCATGAGGATGATGGCTGTGGTGCTGTCGCTGGCGCCAGCGTGCGGGCTGGCGCAGGAGATGACGGACAGCAGCAAGATTCTGCCAAATGGCACAGCCTATGTGACGCGCGTGGTGCCGGTTCCGGAGACGGTCAGTTCCGAGGCGCAGGCGATGCTGGCGCGCGTGGTGTCGGATGCGAATGTGCCGCAGACGCTGGAGCAGCGAAGGGCGGGAACGGATAAGTGGCAGGCTGGCGCGGGCGAAGAATCGAAGAAGTTGTATCCCGCGAATGTTGCGGAGACGAAGATTGCGGGTGTGCCGGTGCGTGTGGTGACGCCGCTGTCGATGGCTCCAGAGAAGCGCGATCGCGTGCTGATCAACCTGCATGGCGGTGGCTTCAACTCGGACTCCGGGTCGTTGACGGAGACAATTCCGATTGCGAATCTGACCGGTACGAAGGTGATTGCGGTGCTGTACCGGCTGGCCCCGGAGCATCCGTATCCTGCGGGACTTGACGACGCGATTGCTGTGTATCGCGAGGTGTTGAAGACGTACAAGCCGAAGAATGTCGCGATCTATGGGACGTCCGCCGGCGCGATTCTTACAGCGGAGGTGACGGCGAAGATCAAGCAGCTTGGCCTGCCAATGCCGGGGGCGACGGGCGTGTTCTCCGGTATGGGAGACTTCAGCCGCGCCGGAGACTCGATGGCGATGTATGCGCTGAATGGGCTCTCGGGGTATCTTGCGCCACCTAAGCCGGGGCCGGGAAACCATGACTACAGCGGCTCGACGAGCCCGACGGACCCGGTTCTCTCGCCGCTCTATGGGGACCTTGCGGGATTTCCTCCGACACTGTTCATCACCAGCGGACGCGACCTGCTTTTGAGTGGCACGACGATTCTGCATCGAGCGTATCTGCGTGCCGGCGTGGATGCGCAGCTGGTGGTCTTCGAGGCACTGCCACATGCGTTCTGGAATAATCCGAAGCTGCCGGAGTCGAAGGAAGCGGATGGGTTGATGGCGAAGTTTTTCGATGCTCATCTGGGGAAATAGGAATAGCGGAAGTTAAACGCGAAGGGCGCGCCGTAGTGGCGCGCCCCTTGTGATTGTGAAGCGGATGCTCTACATCTCTTTGACGCCATCGACGAACGCCTTGAGCTTGCGCGAGCGGCTGGGGTGACGCAGCTTGCGGAGAGCCTTGGCTTCGATCTGGCGAATGCGCTCGCGGGTGACCTGGAAGCTCTGGCCAACCTCTTCGAGCGTGTGCTCGGAGCCGTCCTCGAGGCCGAAGCGCATCTTGATCACACGCTCTTCGCGCGGGGTCAGCGTGCGCAGAACCTGCGACGTGTACTCCTTCAGGTTCACCGAGATGACGGCGTCAGACGGGCTGACGGCCATGCGGTCTTCGATGAAGTCGCCGAGATGCGAATCTTCTTCTTCGCCGATCGGGGTCTCGAGCGAGATGGGCTCCTGCGCGATCTTGAGGACCTTGCGGACCTTCGCGACGGGGATATCCATGCGCTTGGCAATCTCCTCGGACGAGGCTTCGCGGCCAAGCTCCTGCACCAGCTGACGGCTGGTGCGGATGAGCTTGTTGATCGTCTCGATCATGTGCACCGGGATACGAATCGTGCGAGCCTGGTCCGCGATCGCGCGCGTAATGGCCTGACGAATCCACCACGTCGCGTAGGTCGAGAACTTGTAGCCGCGGCGGTACTCGAACTTGTCCACGGCCTTCATCAAGCCGATGTTGCCCTCTTGAATCAGGTCAAGGAACTGAAGGCCGCGGTTGGTGTACTTCTTCGCGATCGAAACGACGAGGCGAAGGTTAGCTTCGATGAGCTCGCGCTTGGCCTTCTCGGCGTCCATATCGCCCTGGATGATCTCGCGCTGCGTGCGCTTGAGATCCTCGTGCGAGATGCCCGCGTCCGCCTCCACGCGTTCGAGATCGATGCGGCAGTTCTTCTGCTGGCGGCGATATTCCTTCTTCAGCTCTTCAGAGCGCGAGGCGTCGAACTTGGTTTCGAGCGAGCGAATCTGGCGCTCGAGCGTGCGCATGGAGTCGACTGTCTTGTTGACCTTGTCGAGCAGGCGCTTCTTCTCGCCGTTGGTGTACTTGAACTCGCGAACGATGCGCGAAACAAACACATTCTCGCGGCCCATGAGCCAGAGATTCTTGCGCGCGAACTTCGCCTTCGCCTTCGGATCCTTACCCTGGGGGTCAAGCGACTTGGCGAGAAAGTCAGCAGCCTTCTTCTGGTGCTTGACGAGCTCGTCGGTGCGCGCGACAGTTGCTTTCACGCGTGCGGCAAGGATCTCTTCGGTGAGCTCTTCTTCGTCGAAGGTGACAACTTCCTTGATGTTGCGCACGCCGCGCTTGAGGTCTTCGCCCAGCCCAACGATCTCGCGAATGACGATGCTCGAACGCGAGATAGCCTTCATCACGCGAAGCTGGCCGCGTTCGATGCGCTTCGCAATCTCAACTTCGCCCTCGCGGGTGAGCAGAGGAACGGTGCCCATCTCGCGCAGGTACATGCGGACGGGGTCGTTGGTCTTCTCGAGCGTGCCTGGGGAGAGATCGAGCTCAACGTCGTCGGAGTCTTCGCCAGACTCGTTATCGGAGTCGCGATCGTCGGGATCGAGCTTGGAGCCGCGACGGCCTTCCGAAAGGACATCGATGCCCTGGGTGTTGATGGTGGTCATCAAGTCATCGAGCTCGTCGGGCGAGGTGATGTCGCCGGGGAGGAGATCATTTACTTCACCGAAGGTGAGGTAGCCCTTCTCCTTGCCGGTGTCGATGATATGGTCTACGTCTTCTTCGTACTTATCGAGTTCTTCAGCCACTTGGGCGCTCCTAAGGGAGACTCTCGCCGGGCGGAGTCTCGTAAAAGTTTTTGCGGGATCTGTTTCCGCGGGGATAATCGAACAGCTTCGCGGAGAACTCCCTGGGTTGTGACGGGGCCGTTGGGACGGGGGATGCGGTCAAGGCCGCGGGCGCGGGCGGAAGTCATTTGGAAATGCTTCGGCAACTCGGAGGCGCACGTCTCCAGCGAATCTTAGTCTACCACTGAGTTAGACGTTTCCGGGGCTGAAAAGATTCTAAACGCACCAAAGCCTGCACCGGGTTGTGCAGGCTTTGAAACGCAAGAGGGCGGTGCGGATTTGGATTCTGAGACGCGGTCCGGCCGACCCTGGAAGGTTGTGCTCCTAGACAGGGCGACCGATGCCGCAGCCGATAGCGATCGCCATGGCATAGAGTCCGGCAATAGCTGCGGAAAGTGCGAAGATCGAGCTGTAGTTGCTGACGAATGAGCGAAATTGGGTCATCGGAATTCCTTTCAAATCAATAAGATTCGCGTAGCTCCGAGGAAACGGGAAGAAGGCCATTGGCCTTACCTCCAGCGACCCTGCTGCGGGATAATCTCCTTATCGGCTGGATCTGAAAAAGCATGAGTCAGGCTGAGATATTTTTATATCTCACACAAAGAATGCAGGTTAGCTCAGCCTCGGCTGGTTCGGACCGGGGAGCATGGCGTGTTATCGGACGTTCTTTGTAGGATTTTCGAGGGTTTCGCCGGATTACAGCGCTCTCGCGAAGATCAGGTCGCGACAAAGTTGATTTCCGACCTGGAAGGTGCGTGTGCCGGCCTCTATGAAGCCATTGCGGTGGTAGAAGGCTATGGCGCGCAGGTTTCCGGCGTGCGTGCCCAGCAGCAGCCGCCTGGCACCGAGCGTCCGGGCGTCAGAGACCGCAGCGTCCATGAGGGCCTGGGCGGGGCGAAGGTTGGGGATGGGCTGACCGCTTCGGTCGAGCACCGGGACGGCGCGGAAGCGGGAGAAAAGGTAGATGCGCTTGAGCTCGATGTCAGTCGAAAGCACGTCAAACGAAGGTAGGTCGGGCGTGCAGAGGAGCACGTAGCCGACGATGGATCCGGGCTCGTTGGGAAGCCCGGCGGGCGAGCCGGTCACTGCAAGCGTGGCGCGGGTCCTGGGATCTGCCAGGTAACGATCGTAGGCGTCCGCGGTGTGGTTCTTGAGCGCGTGAGCGAGGATGTCGGGGCCGGGCAGCATCCACGTAAACGCCTCGAGAAAAGTGGCTGCGCCGGTGAGCGCGAGTGCGGGCGCGTCGGCGAGCGTGGCGTGGCGGAGTGTGACGGTCTCGAGGTGGTCGGATGCCGGGTTTGGGGCCGGGGATTTGATGACGTCGATGGGCATGGAATTTCTCGCAAGCACGATGGTAGCCGAAGTCCCGGATTCAGATAGCGTGGTGCGATGGAGAAGATCTCGGCGACGATGACGGTGCGGGAGAAAGACGCGGCGCATGCTTGCTTAGCCGAGCAGTTGGTCGGAGACGCGCGTGTACCGAAGGCGCTGCGCGAACTCGCGCAGGACCCGCGGGTGACGGTGCGTCGCGGCGGAGCTCCCGGGGAGGGCAAGTGCATTGTGTACTGGATGCAGCGGGCGCAGCGCGGGCGCGATAATCATGCGCTGAATCTCGCGGTGGCCGTCGGCAATGCGCTCGACCTGCCGGTGGTCGCTTACTTTGCGGCGATCAGCAACTTTCCCCACGCCAACCTTCGACACTATGCGTTCCTCAACCAGGGCTTGCCGGATATTGAAGAAGACTGCGCGGAGCGTGGCGTGCAGTTCGTGATGCGCCGAGCTCCGCATGAAGATCACCTGAGATTCTTCGACGACGTGGACGCCGCGATGGTGATTGGCGACGAGAATCCCATGCGCGAGCCGGAGAAGTGGCGCGTACACCTCGCGAACGAGTTGACTATCCCCTTCTGGACCGTCGACGCAGATGTGATTGTGCCGTCGAAGCTGTTGGAGAAGGCGCAGTTCAGTGCGGCGGTGGCGAGGCCGCGGCTGTATCGAGCGCTATCGGAGTTTCTTGTGCCCTACACCAACTTCCATGCCGAGGTGAAGTGGAAGCGGCCCAACGGCCTGCATGCCGACGACGTGCGCGAGGACATTACGCGCGGCTGGAAGAACTTCGATCGCAGCGTGAAGCCCGTCGAGACATGGACGGGCGGACACCATGCGGCGATGAAGCGGCTGCACCTGTTCTGCGCAGCGATGCTGGCGAATTACGATCGTGACCGCAATCATCCGGAGCTCGATGGCACGAGCAAGCTCAGCCCGTACCTGCACTATGGGCACATTGGCCCGCAGACGATTGCGCTGGCCGTGGACGCTGCGGCCAAGCTGCATCCGCACATGAAGGCGGAGCGCGAGAGCTTCTTCAACGAGCTCATTGTGTGGCGCGAGCTAAGCGTAAACTTCGTGCGCTATCAGCCGGAGTATGACTCGCCGGGGTGCGCTGACAACTGGGCAGTGCAGACGCTCGCCGAACACGACCACGATCAGCGCGAGACGCTCTACAAGCTGCCGCAGCTGGAGGACGGCAAGACCTACGACGAGCTATGGAACGCCGCCCAGCTACAGATGGTGCGCTACGGCTGGATGCACAACTACCTGCGCATGTACTGGGCGAAGAAGATTGTGGAGTGGACGCCGAATGTGCGCATCGCGATGAAGGTCGCAATCTATCTCAACGATAAATATGAGATTGACGGGCGCGATCCAGGCGGCTATATGGGCATCGCGTGGTCGATGCTCGGGAAGTTCGACCGCGCCTGGTTCGATCGCCCGATCTTCGGCAAGCGGCGGTATATGTCGGGCGCGAGCACGGGCAAGAAATTTCAGTCGGCAATCTATATAAAGCAGGCCAATAGTTTGCCGGAGTAAGTCAGCACTATCGTGCACCCCAACGTACCGTGCGATGAATCTATGCGCAACGGCGACGTCTCAGGTGGAACTAATTTTCTCAACTACTGCAACTTGCCGGCAGCATAAGGTGTGCGCGAAAACCAACCGCGCAATTTCGGCTGTTTATCCCTCATTACAGTTTGGCCTCACGCTTGCATTAGCAAAGACAAGCAATCATCTATTCTTCTGGGTTCATCTGAAAGGCCATCCCTTGTCTATCAAGAAAATTATTCTCCGCACGTTTGTACTCGGAGCCATCGCAGTCTCCACAACCTTCGCAGCCAAGGCAGACACGTTGGACTTCACCCTCACCGGCGAAGGCACTGACATCACCTTCGCTCTCCCCTCGAGCCCCTCGGTGTCGTCCCCTTCTTCATCGGGTTTTGTAATCGATAACGTGACCATGGATGTTGACGGGTTCAGCGTCAAATCGGACCTGGACTTTTATCTCAGCAGCTCCAAGGGAGGCTTCGCGGCAACGTGGGGATCCTATACCGTGCTGTTCGATCTGATTGGCTCGCAGCTGTTCACCGGCAGCGTATCTGACCCCACCTTCAAGACCGGCAGCTTCACGCTCACCCCCTACGGCGATATCGATAGCTACAGCTACTGCAAGGGCAGCGGCGGCAGCTACACACTATCGATCGTGGACCCCTCGGCCGTAACGCCAGAGCCTTCCAGCATGCTGCTGATGGCGACCGGCATCTTCGCGCTGGTTGGAGCGGGTGCTGTAAAACGCTTTGCCGCGTAATTAGTTTGGCGATGCTTCGGAAGCCTAAGACGATCTTGGCGACCGGCATTCCCTCCGGGGTACGGGTTTCGGCTCGTACCCCTTTTTTAGGTTCAGGCAGGTCTCGGATTCAGCGCAGGCCGAGCAGCTATCTGCAGGAAGTGATTGGCGAGCGCACCAGGCAAACGCTAATCCACGCGGCAGATTAGACATTTCAGATAACGCGTCTCAGGCAGCGTAAGCACCTCGGGATGATCCGGCGCCGCCGCATGCGTCTCAAGCAGTTGAACGCGGCGATTGGCATCCACAGCGGCGGCCGTTACGATTTCGGTGAAGTCCTGCAGCGAGACATGATGCGAACAGGAGTTGGTGACGAGCGTGCCGCCGGGCTCGAGCAGCCGGATGGCGCGGAGATTGAGCTCCTTGTAGCCGCGCAGGGCACCCTCTGCCGCACGCTTGGACTTCGCAAACGCTGGCGGATCGAGCACGATGGAGTCGAACAGATCGGTGGTTGAGGACGACTTGCGCGCGGTGTCGTCAAGATGGCGAAGATAGTCGAAGGCGTCCGCCTCCAGCCACTCTACCTCGCAGCGCGAGGATAACGCCGGGTTCAAGAGCAGGTTGCGATCGGCGGCCTCGAGTGCGGAGCGGCTCGTGTCCACACCCGTAACGTGCGAGCAGACCTGCGCGAGATGTAGCGCGAAGCCGCCCTGGTAGGTGCAGATATCTAAAGCTCGAAGGCCGCGGGCGCTTGTGCGACTGTTGTGCTTGGAGGCGCCGACCACGCGCGCGGCGGCTGCATAGTTCAATCGCTGATCGAGAAATGCGCCCGTCTTCTGGCCGCTGGCCGCGTTGTAGTCGAAGTACAGGCCGTTGAGAGCGAAGCGCGTAACGATGGGTGCAGACTGGTCGGTATCGCGCTCGGCTTCGGTGCGGAAGGACAGGCCATCCGGCGCGATGGAGTCGACGTGCGTGGTGAAGAGCGGGCCGGGCGCGGGTGCAGGCAGCTCCTCGAGCTCGCGAATGCGCGGGTCAGGGCGCTCCCACAGCGTGAGCGGACACTTCTCTATCGCGAACGCGACGCTGAACGCTGCGATGAGAACGTCGCGAACATCATCCTGCGCCGTGCCCTGCGTGAGTAGCTGCAGCAGCACGAGATCGTTATAGCGGTCGGCGATGATGCCGGGAAGATTGTCGGCCTCGGCGAAGATGAGGCGATGCGCGTTGTTGGCCGCAGACGTGGGCGCGAGCTCGCGACGCAGCTGCAGCGCGGCGTCGACGCGAGTGCGGAGGTCGAGGAGATATTGCGCGCGTGACAGCTGCGGGGATCGCGAGATCAGGCGCGCGGCGATCGTGGAAGCCGAAGAGTACAGCGCCGTGCCGAGCGGAATTTCGCGCGAGTCAATCAGCGTTACCAGCGCGCCGGGCTCGAGGACTGGCTGCGATTCAAGATCGGTGCGGTAGACCCAGAGATGGCCGGCGC
>Ga0182012_10007441_pt1 | contig 10947 bp, 7 predicted proteins | sample 612S2SmetaG_FD_120486 | JGI IMG/M metagenome (GOLD analysis project Ga0182012, IMG submission 120486) | Permafrost microbial communities from Stordalen Mire, Sweden - 612S2S metaG | ecosystem: Environmental > Terrestrial > Soil > Wetlands > Permafrost | place: Sweden: Stordalen | collected...
TGCATCCGCTACACCAACTTCCAGGATGTCAATCCGACGTTCGGTGGCCACCATGTGGAGAACCTTTACGTCGAGAAACGGCGCTGGGTCCCCGCGGTCAGTCTGTGCCAGCTTCCGCCGGATGCTCGCGTGGCCGTCCCGAACGGTGAGGAGTTCATCGCCCTGGTGGGGACGCAGGTGGTGGCAGAGCAGATTCGGCGCGACTGGCCGATCGACAGCCTGGGCGATGCGCTCGCCGCGTGCACCGAGCAGGCGACGATCGAACAACCGGCGGTGCTGATCGGGCGATATGGGATCCGCACGTGGGGCCATTGGCTGGGCGAGTTGCTGCCGAAGGTCGTTGCGGTCGAATCGCGGTGGCCGGGCCGGTTCCGTTATATCCTGCCCGACCGGTTCGATTTTGATCCGGTGCATGTCACGGCGATGGAATCGCTCGCGTATTACGGCATCGGCAAGGATCGGCTGGTGCTTGTCGCGCCCAAAACGATGTATGCGTGCACCAATCTGCACGTCGTGACCTCAGCCTGGTCGGCCGAACGTGTGCTGCATCCCGAAATTGCTGCGATGATGCGCACGTTCGGCTCGCGGGAGCGGGAGCCGGCGCCGGGCTGGCTGAAGGTGGCGTTGCTGCGGCGATCCACCCGGACGCGGAATATTCAGAATCTTGCGGCAGTGGAGGATTTGCTCGCCGTTAGCGGATTTACGATCGTCGATATCGAGACGCTGAATTTCCGCCAGCAGGTCGATCTGTTCAGGAACGCCGAGGCTGTGGCGTGTGTACTGGGTTCGGGGCTGACGGGTCTGATGTATGCGCCGCTTGGGGTGAAGGTCTTGACGATGGCGCCGGGCGAATGGGGCGATCTGTTCTTCTACTCGATGATGCAGGAGCGGGACGCGGTGTTTGCCGATATCCGGGGGCGGTCGGCGGCGACCGATCGGGATGGTGTGGGGACGTCGGGGTTCACGGTGCCAATCGAACCGCTGCGGGCGGGGTTGCGTGCCATCGGGTTGAGCGGGCCGGCGGTCGAGCGCCTCGCCGCGGTTCCGGAACTCAGCGTCGCCCAGGCATGAACGCGGGCGAGACCAGGTCGTTCAGATCATTTGGCGTGGGCGCGATGGTTGCCGTCGGCACATTGGTCTGTTTTCGATGCGAAGCAGGAGGTTTCCGATGAACGCTACCGCTCGTCGCGTGAACGCGTTGGCAAGACAGCTTCACTGTCGCCGGTATCTTGAGATCGGCGTGTTACACGGAACGACCTTCCGGGATGTCGAGATTCCAGAGCGAACGGCGGTTGATCCGGGTTTCGGATTCGACACGAGTGAGCTGGCGAACGAGAGGACTCGGTTTTTCAAGCAGACGAGCGATGCGTTTTTCGTCAATGAGCCGATGTCACCGCAGTACGATCTGGTGCTGATTGATGGCATGCACACTTTCGAACAGGTTGTGCGCGATTTATCCAATGTCTTACTGCGCACGCATCAGCGCTCCGTTATCATCCTTGATGATACCGTTCCTGACGATGTCTATTCAGCGGTGAAAGACGGTGCCGCTTCGTATGAATACCGGAAGTTGGATACGGCTCCGGCCCGGGGATGGCAGGGCGATGTTTACAAGACTTTGTTCTACATTCACGACTATATTCCGAACCTTGAGTACCGAACGATCATGGGCGCGGGCAATCCGCAAACCCTGGTCTGGCGAAGCACGGGGATCGCTCGGACGCCGGTGTTTGATGACCTGGAGCGCATCTCGCGCCTCAGCTATTTTGAGTTTCAAAGCCATTTGAAAGTGCTTCAGCCAGCCAGCGAAGACGAGGCCATCGCGTTGTGCATCGCGGGCGTTCAGGCGATAGCGTAACAATTCTCCGGCCCGACGGCAGGCGACTAAAGGTTGATTGATTAATCAGTGGCGGAGATAGAGCAAGACTATGATCGACGGCACTACAAGTTGGCTAAAAGCGTGAGGTTGGTAGATGGAGCACGTGCGCAGGATTTTGGCAGCCGACCAGTCTTCCAGGGGTCGACGTTTGTTTCCCGTCGTATGGTCGCAAGGCCGGCGCGAGCAGTTGCGTCAAACCGCGAGCGGCGAAGTCGCCGGTTACTCGCCTGCCGACAGAATCCTATCGCAATTTCTTCTGCTCTGCGCCGACGGCGAGTGCGATAGTGCTGAAAGTGGCATTCTGGATGTTCTTCGCTTTAATCTGGAGGGGTTGCGAAAGGACGGCGAAACATACATCAGTCTATTGAACGCGCTGTTCGTTATCCAGCGACTTGACCTCGTCGGAGCCATGTTACGCGATCGGTTCGGCTTCCCGCGCGACGTGAATCTCGCGTTCGAGGATTCCGGGTTCGGCATAGGAATTTTGCGCTGGGATATATCCGCGGACGGTGAGCATTGCTTCGTATTTGATTCTACTGCGCTCCGCGATGACAACACGCGAAATGAGATTTTGAATTTTTACTGGGAATTTCCCTTGCTGGCGCATTATGCCGCACAAGGGGAAACCGAAAGCGGCAGCGTTTTGCTTAACCGCGGCGACCTCGGGCAGAAGCCGGGTTTGGCATACTGCGACAATCGGCCGGATTATTTCCTGATACCAGACGCTGTGTTCGTTCCGAGTGAGGGCTACCGCTGGGCTCGCCACGTCCTGAAGACCAAGCAAATCCCTTGGCAGGACCGCCAGCCGGTGGCGTTCTGGCGCGGTGCCACGACCGGAATGAAACCGTCGGAGCGTGCGTGGCGTGGGTTGGAACGGATCAGGCTGTGCGAGATTGCGCGCGCCCATCAGCACACCGGCCTTTTTGACGTCGGCATCAGCGGCCTGACGCAAATTTCCGACCCAGCCGTGGCGCAGGAGATCATGGACTCCGGCTTGGTCCTCGGGCGCGTGCCCTGGGAGGAATGGGGCCGCTACAAATACCTGATCATCATCGACGGAAACTCCAGCCCATACTCAAACCTGATTCAGGCTCTGCTGACCGGGAGCCCGGTCCTGCGTGTCGAATCCAGCCGGGCCTTGCGGCAATGGTTCTATAACGAACTGATTCCATGGCATAATTACATACCCATCGCGCCGGATATGTCGGATCTGGTTGAAAAGGTGCGGTGGCTTATTCGCAATGATGAATTTGCCCGGCGGGTTGGCGAAAACGGCCGCGCGCTGGCTGAAACAATGACCATCGAGCGCGAATTGCAACGCAGCGTACCCGTCATTTCGGCCGCGTTCCGGTATTTCCGCGACCCTTCGGCTTACATAACGCCCTATGGCATGCAGGTGACGTCGGAAATCCCTTCCCCGGCAGCCACGCCGCCGATCCCCGCCGCCGCCGCACCCGCCGTCAACAGGGAACTGCCCAGCCAGGGCGTTGCGACCGCGAATTCCGTGGAATTGCCGCCGATCGGCGTTGCGCCAAAGGAGCCTGAAGGCATGTCGTCGCTTACCAGCCTGCTAGCCAAAAAACGGGCGCTCGAAGCGCGTTTTGACGACCATGGTCCGTTCCTTGATCAGAATGAATATATGGCACTGCTGCGCAAAATCGATCGTGACTGCTGCGGCATTCTGGATTTCCGCTGGCCGGGCGTCGCATGGCCGCTTTACATGCGCTGCGGGTCCTCCGATCTGTCGAATTTCGGCCAGATGTTCGTTGGGAAGGAGTATGGATTTCCGATGGATTTCACGCCGTCGCGGATACTGGACCTCGGCGCCTATGCAGGCTATGCCGCCGCCTACCTGACCAAGCGGTTTCCCAACGCGGAGATCGTCAGCGTCGAACCGTCACCAGCCAACTTCCAGATGCTCACGCTGAACACGGGCGCCTATAGTCGCATTCGCCGGCTGAATATTGCGGTCTGGGGCCATAGTTCAAAGCTTTCCGTGGCCAGTACGGTTGGCGGCGACTGGGGTGTTCGGCTGGCCGAGGCGGATGATCGCGAATCCGGACTACCGGCGCTGTCGATCCCCGATATCCTTGCGAACGTGGGGTGGGACAGGATCGATTACCTGAAGTGCGACGTCGAGGGCGCCGAGCTGAGCGTCTTCGCCGCATCGGGCGCGTTGATCGCGGGTATGGTGCAGGTTTGCACCGTCGAAACGCATGACGCGATCGCGCCCGGTAGTAGCAAGACCGTGAAAAGCGCCTTCCCGGCCGCCGATTTCAGCAATAGCCGCAACGGCGAATTTGAGGTTTTCCTGCGTCGCAATGTGAGCGCCGCTGAGAGCCGCGCAGTTTCCTCGGTCAGTGTGTTACGACCGGAGCACGGAGTGAGGCCGATTTCGCTGACTAATGTCCGGCCGGAAGGCTGGGCCTATTACATGTTCGATTCAAATAGCTGCCAGCTTCATCCGGCTAATCGCAATGATCCCGCCGCTGAACTTGCCACCACAGTGGAATTGAGCGGGCAAACGACGTTCAAATGCGAGCTTTCGGTTGAAAATCCGAATCGTCACGCCGTGGACTTCATTGTCGAGGTACGTGATCTGGCCACCGGGCGGGAACTCGTACAAGCAAGGACAACCGCGGAGGCCGGTGTACGCCGGCCATGGAACGTGTCGCTGGGCGCGCCCGCATACGGGGCGCACCGGGTCATGCTGCGAACGATCATGTCGGCAGACGCGCCGTCCAACCACCAGGCGTTCGCGAACTGGATTGCACCGTGCTTTAGCGGATAGTTCTGGCGTCCGTTGCAACCTTGGATCGCGCCGGGACCGCCTGAACCACTGCAGATACTGCAGTGGTGCGGCAGACCCAGAGGTTACGCAGCGTCACTGGCCGACGGTTCGGGCGTCATCGCCAAGGCGTTCGTATCGTTCAGCAAGGCATTGATCCGCCAGTCTCCAGGCAGTTTCTCCGCCAATTCGGTCAGAAGGCGGCGATATTCTTCGCGATCGTTGCGTTCCCGGGCGATCAGCGCCCCAGCAAACAGCACGGCGTTTTTCGCGGCCGTCTGCCCGGCGTGGGTTCCGACTGTGTCGACGAATTTCTCAAGGTAGCGCACGGCGATGCTGCCACCAGGCCGGCTGAGCTGATCGACGATTTCAGTCAGCGCATCCGGCGTTTGAACAAACCGCTCCGCCGCTGTCAGAAGAACGTCCGTTGCCTCACTGATGCGCTGCTGTTCGCGCAGAGTGATAGCCAGCCACGTATAGGCTTGCCATACTTGCGCGTTCAACCGCAGGAACGAGCGCCACCGCTGTTCGGCCTCAGGCCAGTCTCGGCGATGCTGGGCGAGAAGCGCGAGACCTTCCAGTGGACCAGTCTGCTCTGGGAAGCGCGTAAGCGCGCCGAGAAGCACGGCTTGCGCCTCGTCCGGATTGCCCAATTCCCGCAGGGCCCGCGCCAGTCCGACGTAGCTTTCCCAAACGTTTGGAAAGCGCTCCTGAACGGTGCTCCAGCGCTTCGCCGCCTCCTTCCAGTCGCCCGCCCGTTCCGCTAAGCGTGTATGTTCGATGAATCGCCACGACTCATGAGGCATGTGCTCGGCTTGCTCGAGGAGTATCGCTTCGGCCTCCGCCGTCCGGCCCTGCTCGTTCAATGCGTTGATCAGGCCCAGCGTGGACCACCATGGAGCGGGATCGAGCACCATAGACTGCCGCCACCAACGCTCTGCCGCCGGCCAGTCCCGCGTTGCCTGGGCAGCCCGGGCCAACTCGTCGATCAGGGGAGTCGCTGTTGGAAACCGATCTGCTATCGGCTCCAGCAAAGCCCGCGCCCGCTGCGGATTGCCCTGTTCCCGAAGGGCTTTGGCCTGACCTGTCAGACCTTCCCAGGTGTCGGGAAAACGACCCGCGACGTAAGTCCAGCGCGCTTCGGCTTGGGGCCAGTCCCGACGTGTCTCGGCCATCCGGGCATGGTCGATGAACAGGGCTGCGTCGTTGGGAAAGCGCTCAAGCGCGTCCGCCACCAGCGCGTCCGCGTCAGCCAGGCGACCCTGCAAGCGCATCAAATGAGCAAGCTGGCCAATCACCCACGAATCGTTCGCGTTCAAAGCAGCGACGCGATGCCATGATTGTTCTGCAGCGGCCCAGTCGCGGCCGGCCTCCGCCATCCGAGCCAGTTCCTGGTGCACGGCGGCGGCCTCCGGGAAGCGTAGCGCCGCCGTCTCCAGCACGTCCCGGGCTTCCGTTGTTTGGCCGGCTTCGCGTTTCTCGCGGGCGCGTTGCAGCCACGTCGTTACGTCGTTCTCGGGATCGTGGTCGACAGGCTCCCCCGGCGCGTCCGATCCCGGCGGCGTAGCCACCTCCGCCCCGGCGTCGATCGTGTCTGGCTTTTCCGTTAGGTGATCGGGTTTTGCCGGTGGGTGTGGCGCGACGTCGGCGGCTGTAGGTTCGTTCACACGTGCGTGAGACACGGCCTGATCGGATTCGGCCTCAGGCGCTTTGCCGCTTGAAGGCTGGACTGCTGTCCTGACACTCGGTTCTGCCTTGGCCGGTCTGGCGGCCTTGGCAGGTGCGCTGGGAGGAACCCGCGCAGGTTCGATAGCCCGACGGATAAAGTTGGGTAAACGCATTAAAACCTCGCACGATGCCGCTTCAGTATCTCCCGCGCCCACAAGGACGCAAGAAGATTTGCAACCCCAGGGCGTTTTGGTGCGCATACACATACAGTGCACATACGTATACACTCGATGTGTGTAGGGGTCCGGTCAGCGCTCGTGCCAGCAAGTATAGCTGGGCTCCGATGAGTCACGAGACTTTCATATGGAACCTGCGATCGTCGGCGGAGGCGTGCTGATTGGTTCGGGAACGGGAACGGGAACGGGAACGGAGGACGTGTCGCACATCGTCGTACGCGCGACGGAAGCGGCAGGCCGTTGAGCCGGCGTATCGGGCCGTCGCAGCCTGTGCCGCCGCGATCATTCTGCTTCAGCCGTCTAACGGTCGAGCCAGACGTCCTCCATGCGCCAGCCGTTGTAGATGCTGTTTTGCATCACTGTTATCCCTTTGACGCTCGGATCCCAGCATATTCCGCCACGATTGAAGTAAATCAGCGGCTTCGCGTTGTCCTCGACCAGTCGCCTTTCGATTTGCCAGACCAGGTGCTTGCGTTTGTCCTGGTTCGCCTCCAGCGACTGTTGATCAATGAGCTTGTCGATCTCGGGATTGCAGAAACCGTTGTAGTTGCCGACCCCGTTGCAACTGTAATTCTCATACAGCATTGCGTCAGGGTCATCGACCTGGGTCCCCGTCAGGTTGAGCGCGACCGTGTAATCCTTGCGCATGACTTTCGGATACCATTGGGTCGTATCGAGCGGCTCCAGTTCGGGGTCGAAGTAAATCTGCTTGAGTTGGTCGAGCAGGATCACCGCAGGATCGCGATAGGCCGGGATGTCGCGCGTGGACACCTTGATTGCCAGTCGGTTGTCCGGACCATAACCAAGTTTCCGCATGATCTCGCGCGCCGCGTCGCGATTGGCGGCCACGTCCGGACCGTAGCCGGGCAGTTCGGCCAGCATCTCCGGCGGCATCCCCCATTGTCCGCCCGGCGGCGGCTGCATCGCCGCGGCGCGGAGGCCTTTCCCTTCGGTCAGGATGTCGATGAACGACTGGCGATCGATGGTCATGGCCATGGCCCGCCGCAGCTCGGGATTGTCGAAAGGCGGCCTGGTTCGGTTGACGATCAGGTTGGTGCTGACACTGCCTTCCGGCAGTTCGCAGATCGCGTCGGGCCGCTGGGTTTGCAACTCGCGGGTCAGCGCGATGGTCAGCGTGCCGGCGAAGGTCAAATCGGACTTCTTGGCCTCAAACGCGAGGATGGCGGTCGAACGGTTGCGCGTGAGCACGTATTCGATGCCGTCGAGGTAGGGCAGTCCGGGCTTCCAGTACTCCGGATTGCGCACGACCTTGATGAATTCGTTAGGCTTGAACTCGAGGAATTTGAATGGCCCGGTGCCGATCGGGCTTTGGCGCATGCGCGCCGGCGAAACATGGCAGGGATAGACTGGCGACATTCCCGAGGCGAGCAGCGCAAGAAACGCCGGCTGGGGGCGTTTCAGCACGAACGTTGCCTGGTCATTGCTGTCGACGACGACTTCGGTCAGGTTGTTGTACCAGGTCTTGCGTGGATTGATGCGCAGTTTCTCGGTGGATTTGCCTTGCAGAAGGTCCCAGGTACACTTTACGTCGACGGCGGTGAACGGCTTGCCGTCGTGCCATTTGACGCCGGTGTGCAGATGGAACGTGAGCCGCGTCCTGGTCTCGTCCCATACCCAGTCGGTGGCGAGGTCGGGCACGATGGAGGCGAGGCTGTTCTGCGCGACGTGCTGGTCGAATACGACGAGGTTATTGAAAACACCCATCATGGGCCGTTCGGCGACGACCGTCGTTTCCTCATGGATCGACATGGTCGCCGGACTGTCGACGATGTGTTGCGTTAAAATCCCTCCCGGCTTTTGCGCGCACGCGGTCCCCGCCGCCGTCACAAAAACGAACGCGCCGAGCGCTGCGGGCATGAGACGCGATGCCGTTGCCATGTGTTTCTCCCTGGGATTTCCTCTTGCGGGGTTTTGCCCGTCTAGCTTGCAGCTTGCGGCGCCGCTGCACAGGTGTCCATCCATCGCGCATGGAGGGGACCCGTTGGTCGTGATCCCCATCAGAGGCCCGATTGGTGTGCGTGCGGATGGTTTTCCCGGCGTTCATGCGGAGCCGCAGTTCCTTTCCCGTCGTGAGGACGAAAACGGCAATGCCGGAATTACGGCACGGTTGGCGGATGCGTGGGACATACGTCTGTCCGGGTGACAAGCAGCGGTGTTCATGAACATTTCGGTTGTTTATCTGACAGTCAAAATCCGCAGGTGCTCCCGGGGATTCCAGATGTTCGCGCAATCGCTGTTCCGGCGTGGCATCGAGCGTCGAGCACCGTCTCGCCAAATAAGTGGAGATTGCCGCCCGCACCTGTCCGTCGGTAGGCCAGAAAACCGTCACCATGCAGGTGTTGCGTCATACCGCGGCGATGCGACTGCTGCGGGCCGCCATCGACACCCCGGTGATAGCGCCATGGCTCGGTCATGAACAGATCGAAACGACCCAGATCCACCTTCTTGCCTGGCGCAGCGAGTTTGGCACCCAGTTCGGCCAGGCGCGCGGTCAGGCCGCTGATCTGCCGGCCCTGCGCCTCGATCTGCGCATCCTGCGCCAGGATCAGGGCGATCAGGTCGTCGTGGGACAGGGAGAGGAGGGCTGCGCGGTTCACGCCTCTCCGTGAATCGATCCGTCCGTGACCGTGCCCAGGGATTTTTGCCAAGGGGGGGTGAGCAGTTACGAGTGAAGTCCTAAGCCGGTATCTTATACCAGTCGCGATGACTTTGACCCATCGGCACGGCCGGAGAGTCTCTCCCAACGCCAACTTGTCTTAACTGTTGCCTCGTATTAACTAGTGCGCGGAGAACGGATATCGGCCGACACGGCGCCGGGAGCGCCAGATGCAATTTGCGCCAGGGTCTTCAAGGTCTGGCGGTTAGAGACCTGCGCGGGTCAGGCTCTGATCATCGGACACTTGCCGTCAGTGATCGGGCGGAATGCCTTGTCCATCGGGATCGTGCCCCTCACTTTCGCCACGTCCCATTCCTCCTTTGACTCACTCGGCGCCTTTGCCTCGAACAGATACATCGCGTGGATCACCCGGCCATCGTCGCGGATCTCGCTCTTGCCGAAGATCTGATCCTGGATCGGGATCGCCTTCATTTGCGCGATGGCCGCCCGGCCACTGGCCTTGGCCTTCTCCGGTCCCATCGCCGCGACCGCCTTCAGGTAGTGCGACACGGCCGAATACTGGCCCGCCTGGGCCGAGTTCGGCATCGACGCACCCCTGATCTGCGCCTGGTAGCGCCGGCCGAAGGCGCGCGTGTCGTCGTTGAGGTCCCAGTAATACGGTTCGGAGAACCGCACGCCCTGCGCGGCCTTCAGGCCGATGCTGGGGAGCGAATTGACCAGCAGTCCGACGCCGACGACCTTCGTTCCTCCAGCGACGAGGCCGAACTCGGCAGCCTGCTTGATGCAGTTGTCGGAATCGGCGCCGCCGTTGGCGAAGGCGATGACCGTCGCGCCGCTGGCCTTCGCGGCCAGCAGAAAGGAGGAGAAGTCGGTCGTGCCGGGAAAGGGATGCCGGATCTCCCCCAACACCTTGCCCCCGGCCGCGGTCACGAATGAGGCGGAATCGCGCGCCAGTTGCTGGCCGTACGCATAGTCCGCGGTGATGAAGAACCAGGTATCGCCACCTTCCCGCACCGTCGCATCGACCACCGCATGCGGACTGCCCCAGGTGTCGTACGACCAGTGAAGGTGGTTGGGTCCGCAGCGCTCTGCTGTCAGGATCGAGGACGCGGCGCCGGTGTAGATCGCCAGCTTGTCCTTCGCTTTGGCCATCTCCCCCACACCGATGGCGGCAGAGGACAGCGGCAGGTCGGTCAGCAGGTCGACGCCCTGGTTGTCGTACCAGTCGCCGGCGATTGCCAGCGCCACATCCGGCTTCAATTGCATGTCGGCGGCAAGCAACTCGACCTTGATCCCGGGATGCTGCTTCTGGAAATCATCGATCGCCAGCTGTGCGCCGAGAACGGACCCAGGGCCGGTCTGCGAGGCATAGGTGCCGGCCATGTCGGTCAGGACGCCAATACGGATGATCTGATCGGCGGCTCGTGCGATCCGAGGCATCGCCACCCCAACGCCCACGGCGATTCCTGAACCAACAACCGACCGGCGGCTCATGGTCTGATGCATTATCGCTTCCCCCGTGACGGATGCCCGAATTCCCGGGTCACCGGTTGTCAGGGCAGCAGTCTGTCATTCACGGTCATCGGTGGCAAATGGCGCCCGGTCCGGTGTCAATGCCGATGCCCGGCAGCATTGGTCGCTTGGCCTCGACCGACAGGACGCGGCAGGTCAGGCCATTGCCAAGACCACGGTATCGTTGTCAGCCTTCAGTCCAGGCCCGTCGTCGAACCTGGGCCAA
>Ga0182012_10007442_pt1 | contig 10945 bp, 5 predicted proteins | sample 612S2SmetaG_FD_120486 | JGI IMG/M metagenome (GOLD analysis project Ga0182012, IMG submission 120486) | Permafrost microbial communities from Stordalen Mire, Sweden - 612S2S metaG | ecosystem: Environmental > Terrestrial > Soil > Wetlands > Permafrost | place: Sweden: Stordalen | collected...
GAGTCGACGTTTTCGACCGTAAGGCTGAGGACCAGGGTTACCCGCGGCGCCGGGTCACGAAGGGCCGCCCTGGCTATGGCCTACAAGCTGCTCGATGCCGCCCAGGCCCGCTGGCACAAGATAACCGCCCCCGAGCTCGTCCCACTGGTACGGGCCGGTGCCACCTTCATCGACGGCAAACTACAAGAGAGGAGACCAGCCGAGACCGAGCCCGAAGTCGCCGAAACTGGGTCCGTCGCAGCCTGAGCAAAAAATCTCATCCACAACACTTGACAATTGCTCCTTCACTAAGCCCTAGACCTAGTGATGGGGTGGGACCGACAGCCATGGAGGCAACTAGATGAGGCAACCTCCTCGCCTCCCGTACCCCTGCTGTCGTTGGCGCCGCCGCCCTATGCCGGGAGCTTTGTGACAGAACTGCCGTCTTGGTTCGCTACGAACAGGTTGTTCCCGTCCCGTACCATTGCGCTCGGCTCGTCGAACTGGTATGCGGGGCCCGAGACCACCCTGACGAGCGCCCCCGTCGACGCGTCAATCTCCGTGAGTGAGTTGTTGCCCCCGTTCGCCACGAACAGGTCGCTCCCGCGCAGCACCATGGCGACCGGCGCGTCGAGCCGGTACCGCGCGCCGTAGCTCACCTTGACCAGCGCCCCCGTCGAGGCGTCCACCTCGGTGACCGAGCCCGTCCTACCGAAAAAGGCCCCGCTTGCCACGAACAGCTCGGGTCCGTCCGCCAACATGGCACTCGGTGTGTCAAACCACTGGTACCGGGCGCCGGACACCACCCTGACCAGCGCCCCCGTCGAGGCTCGGACCTCAGTGAGCGAACCCTCTACGTCCGAGCCGGAACCCTTCACGACGAACAGGTTTGTGCCGACGAACAGGTCGCCTTGGTCCAGCACCATGGCGCCCGGCCCGTTGGACGAGTGGAGCGGGACAACCCTCACCAGTGCCCCCGTAGCCGTGTTGACTTCGGTGAGCGAGCCAGCACTAAAAGTGCCGCTGCTCTCGTCCGTGACGAATAGGTCGTCTCCTTCCAGCACCATGGCGTCGGGCCCGTCAAACTGGTATCGAGGACCAGAGACGCTCTTGATGAAGGCGCCCGTCAATGCGTTGAGCTCGGTGAGCGAGCCTGTGCTCCCGAGGCCACCCTCGTTCGCCACGAACAGGTCGTCCCCGTCCGGTACCAAGGCGGTCGGCCTGTCGAAGTGCGCCGGGCGGGGGACCACCCTCACGAGCGCCCCCGTCGAAGCGTTCACCTCGGTGAGCGAGCCGGTCCTCCCGAGACCGCCCCCGTTAGCCACGAACAGGTCGTCCCCGTCCAGCACCATGGCGTCCGGCGTGTCGAACTGGTACCCGGGACCGGAGATCACCCTGACCAGCGCTCCCGTCGACGCGTTGAGCTTGACGAGCGAACCCCCGTCGCCGACGAGGAGGTTATTCCGGTCCACTACCATTGGGACCCCGCCGACCTGATACCGGGCGCCAGAGACGATCCTGACGACGGCGCCGGTCGAAGCGTTGAGCTCGGTGAGCGAGCCATGGTGGCCAACGACGGGGCCGTTTTGGACGAACAGGTCGTCCCCGTCCAGCGCCAGAACATCCGGGCCAAAGAAGGCGGGACCGACGAACGCTCTGACGAACGCCCCCGTCGAGGCGTTGAGCTCGGTGAGCGAGCCGGCGACGCCAGTACCGCCCCCGTCCCCAACGAACAGGTCGTCCCCGTCCAGCACCAGGGCGTCGGGGGTAATGGACCAGGGCTCGGAAATGACTCTTACCAGCGCCCCCGTCGCCGCGCTGAGCTCCGTCACAGAGCCAACAATGGGATGATTGCTGTCCGCCACGAACAGGTCGTCCCCGTACAGCACTATGGCGTCCGGGCCAGTGAAATGGTATGCCGCGCCGGAGATCACCCTGACCAGCGCCCCCGTCGAGGCGTTCAGCTCGGTGAGCGAGCCAGCGCTGTCGTCGTTGAGTTTTCCGCCACCGCCCCCGTCCGCTACGAACAGGTCGGCGCCGTCCAGCACCATGGCGTCCGGGCCGGCGGAGGGATACGGGCCACTGAAACGGTATGCAGGGCCGGAGATCACCCTTACCAGCGCCCCTGTCGAGGCGTTCACCTCGGTGAGCGAGTTCCCGCTCGAGACGAACAGGTCGTCCCCGTCCAGCACCATGGCGTCCGGGCTTGCGAGGCCCCACCCGTAGACGTGCACGCCCGAGGGAGGGGGCGCGGCCGATGCGAAGCATGTGCCGGAAAGCACCCCACACACAAGCGTCGTGGCGGCAAGAAGGCCATCGACGCCCAGGGACTTCCGGGAACCACGACGTGCCCTCGGGCCCGGAGCCACGGGCCGGGGTCCTGTCGCATTGGTTCCGGTGGCTAAGCTCGTTTTCACCGGACTTGCACATCTGTCGCGTGCTAGTTCGACGAGTGCGTTTGCCACCGCCCCTGTTCTATCAGATCGGAGAAAGAGCGGCTGCCTGCCAGGCCCGACTGACCTGGGGTCCAACCGGTAGATTAAGAGTTGGTCTTCTGACCCACTCCCGCAGCGGGGGTTTGGGCGCCGGTGCGCTCGAAGGTACAATCGGGGGCTTGTCCGACCGAAACTCGCTACGGCCCTAGCACAGGCTACAACCGTCATGACGTACATGGTGCTATCTGTTCCAGCAGTCCTAGAGAGGAGCAACTGGTGCGGCCCATCAGGTTGTCGATTATGACAAGTGTGATGATCATCTTTAGTGGGTTAGCTGCTACCCCAGCTAAAGGACCAAGTTATCACACTAGCCAAGCGGAAGGGTCGTCGTTCTGTGCTGCTGCAACGAATGGGCTTGGCGTATCCCTTGGGGCCAATTACGACAATGTGTGGGCATGCGGTACAAAAACTGGAGGGCCGGGCAACTTTCCAGTTCCGGGTCCTCATGCAAGGCTGGACCTGCCCTCTTTCGAGGAATCGGCCTTCGGCTTTCAATGCACTGAGCTAGCCGACCGCTTTCTGTGGGCCGTGTACGGCTTAGGGCCTATGTACTATTCTAAATATAATGACTTCAACCTCGTCGGCGGCAACTTTGTGTCCTCAGCTGCCGCATCCTACGGCCTCCATACCATGTCGAATAACTCAAATGGACCGCCGTCGATCGGCGATCTCCCCGTTGCCGGTGACATAATCAGCATGTGGGGAGAGACAGGGCAGCTAGTCGAGACCGGCGGGGGCTCTCACGTTGCGGTTGTCACAAGTAACCCCACTCGAGTAGCAGGCGGGGGCTGGTCCATCGAGACAATGGAGGAAAACGCCCATCCCCAGAGTACGGGCTGGAACACCATCAGTGTCTCTCAAAGTGGAGTATGGGTATACGGGCCAGGCAGTAATCACTACAAGTACACGAATTATCAGTGGCTTGTGCTCCGAAGCCCGGCCACAACCTCCATGACCTGGACAGCCGTCTCGCCTACAGCAAAGTCCCAAGGTGACACGGAGCTGTTGGGTGACTCCTGCACAGGACCGGGTTCCTGCATCGCCGTGGGTGACTCGTTCAACGCTGTCGGCGATCGCCGTGCGCTCGTCGACTCCTTCAGCGGCAGCACCTGGGCAGTTGTGCCGAGCCCTGACCCGAGCCCGACACAGAACCAGCTCAACGCCGTTTCATGTCCGAGTAGTGACAACTGTATCGCTGTTGGCTCTGCCTACGCACCTGGCCAAGGGAACGGAACGAGACCGATAATCGAGTCGTGGCGGAACTCCAAATGGACAATGGTCGCGCAAGAGCCAAAGCTTGCCAACATCGATGGGACCCTCAACGGTGTCTCATGTGCGACGACTACATATTGCATTGCCGTAGGAACCTCTACTGCCGGCGTCGCCAGCTATACGCTCATAGAGACATTCGATGGAAGGGCTTGGTCGGCGGCTAAGAGCCCCAGTCCATTAGGGTACACAGGCCTACCGGAAGACGTTCTTTATGCTGTGTCGTGCGTTGGCCCTACCTTCTGTGTGGCGGTGGGCACCTACCAGAGTCACACAGGCAAGAATTTAGCCCTCATAGAGACCTTTGGCCTTGCTAGTGCTCCTACACGGTGGACTGTTTCGTCGGCGCCCAATCCCGACGCCGCGACGTCAAACAACACGCCGCTCGGAGTGTCCTGCACTTCTACGACCTTCTGTATGGCGGTATTGGCGTACGCAGGGCTTACTGAGAGCCTCATCCTTGAGTTCGACGGCAACAAGTGGACTCTCGTGCGAGCTCTCAATGTCGACCACCAGTCGTTGCAGTTTAACGGAGTATCTTGCGTGGCCCGAACGTCTTGTGCGGTCGCGGGGTTCTATCTTATTCCAGGAGGCTCAGGGAATATTCACCAAGCTGTCGTCGAGACATACACCAACACTGGCTGGGCGGTGGTGTCAGTTCCCCCACTGCCGTTCGGCGCCAGCAACATCTATTTCCAAGGGGTGGGATGCACCCCGCCCAGCAACTACTGTTTGGCAGTTGGCAGTGTGACAAGTTACTCGACCATCAGTGAAGTACCGCTGGGAGCGATCGGCGAGCTATAGATGCGGGCAACGGTGGCCATTTGAACCTGGCCTCCGGGTTGACTGCGCCTCCCCCTCCCAGTGGCCACGGCTTCCTGATCTTCGGCGCTCGACGAAAGTGGCACTTTTCGGGAGCGTCACCTAACGTGCCGCCTCCTCACGGCGACCAGCCATGCGCTGAGCGGCGGACCCGACGCCGACAGCGCTAGCCACGGTGTCCCCGGTGCCAACTTCATTGAGCGGTGCCAACTAGGTGCCACTTGACCCGCGAGCCTTGCCCCCTACCGGCCCCGAGCTACTGACGATTCCTGTGATTCTCTCCACCATTAAGACTAGTGTCTTTAATGTCGAATCTCTGGTTATTTGGTGTTGTCGTGGACGCGTTCTCTTTACTGTCCATCATTGTAGAGCTGGTGCGCTCTGCGGGGCCAAGACAGCCTGAACTTGCTTAGCAATCCGCCTCTGTCATCTGGCGAAGAGAGCAGCGGCCTCATCGCGGACTTCTGCAAATGGGCGGCGGCACCGAGGTTTATGATCGCCGAGAGGGACCATTCAGTTGGCGCGGGAAGCCCGCTCGGTCCCGCATCCTAAATTCAGGTGCCGAGCGCCCCATTCGAGTTACTAGACGGATATTACAGTCCGAGCAGTGCTCGTGGTGTGTCAGAACGTCACCTTCTCTATGAGGGAGTTCCCGAAGTCGGCGAGGAACAGGTTCCCGTGGGCGTCCACGGCCAGCCCGAACACGTCAAGGTTTGACCTAGTGGCAGGACCGGGCTTCGGCCGTCCTACCCCCCCATTACCCGCCACCACAGATAGTGTCCCGGCGGGGGTGACCTCCTCCACGACGTGGTTACCCCAGTCGGCGATGAACAGGTCCCCTTTGGCGTCCACCGCCACCCCGTACGGGTAGTCAAGGTGTGAGCTGGTGGCAGGTCCCGGCGTCGGCGGCCCCGATTCGCCGGCCACCCCAGCAACTATCGACAGCATCCCGGTGGGAGTAACTTTCTCAACGACTTGGTTGAACGAGTCGGAGATAAACAGGTCCCCGTGGGCGTCCACGGCCACGCCGTGCGGGGATATGAGCTTTGACCTGGTGGCAAGGCCGGGTGTGGGCGGCCCTGGCTTGCCGATCACGCCGGCAACCACTGACAGCTTCCCGGCGGGGGTGACCTCCTCGACGACGCCGTTGTCCCAGTCGGCGATGAACAGGTCCCCGTGGGCGTCCAGTGCCACGCCGTCCGGGTCGTTGAGGTGGGAGCTCGTAGCAGGGCCCGGTATGGGCAGGCCTTTACTGCCGTCCCCTGCCACGACCGACAGTCTCCCGGCGGGGGCGACCTCCTCGACAACCTGGTTGACCTGGTCGACAATGAATAAGTCGTTATGGGCGTCCACCGTCACCCCATACGGGCGGTAAAGCTCTGAGCGAGAGGCGGGACCCGGCGTCGGCGGCCCACTTTTGCCAACCACTCCCGCAACCACCGGCAGCATTCTTGCTGGGGTTACTTCCTCCACAACGTCGTTGGTATAGTCCGCTATGAACAGGTCCCCCTTGGCGTCCAGCGCCACCGCGCTTGGCTCCCCCAGCTCTGACCTGGTGACGGGACCCGGCGTCGGCGGCCCCGGTTCGTCGGCTACCCCCGCAACTATCGAAAGGGTGCCCGGAGGGGACGTCGGAGCGGAGGCGGTGACAAGCTGCCCCGGACTCCCTTTGGTCATTAGAGGAGCGAAGTAGATGTACTTGTCGAACCCGAGCACCGACATCGTCTGTACGGTGACGGTCTGTTCGTTGCCGAGCCCGGCGTTGGCATGGCCCTGGTCTTGGTTGTACTCGGCAAAGGTGATGCCGCTGGCGTTAGCCGCCAGCACGTAGGCCACGTGGTCGTGGCTCTCGGAGACAGCCACCGCGCCAGCTTCGGGCTGCGTGCTGCTCACCGTCAGGCCCCTGGCCGCCGCTGACTTCGCCCACTGGCCTCCGTTCCCCAAGCTCATGAGGGTCGTCTTTGGGACGCCATGCTCGTAGAGCTGCCACGCCACGAAGGAGGTGCAGTTCCGGAGGAAATATCCCCACGGGTCCATGAAAGCGTAGTCGGCGATCTCCTGCTCGGCCTCGGGATCGAGCGAGACTGGGTCCGAGCACGGTATTACCAGATCCGGGTAGGCAGCGGACACCTTCCCGCCGACAGCCTCGCATTGGGCCGTCGGGTAGCCGGCGTCGTAGTCGTCGGTGTGGTTGTACAAGGTCTGGGCGCCCACCCACGGGTAGGAAAGCGACTGGTAGCCACCGGCAACAGTGGAGGTGACCGCGACTGCACCGGCTGCCGGGGCGCGACCTGCGGAGAGCAGGCCTGCCGTCATCAGCACAAGTGCGGAGCCTAAGCGGCGGACCTTGGGCAGCATGGGCTCCTCCTTGGGCACCTCCGCTACGGCGGGGAGGGTCCGGACCGCGACTATATCTGGCCCCCACGACCGGTCTGCCAAGCGCTGGAGGGCCTGGGGGCCGGCCCGAGGACCGTCCAATGCGGGGATAATCACGCCTATCCCCGGCCGGGCTGGGGGAGTGGCGGCTCACATGTTCTTGGCGATCTTTCCGAGCGCACGGTACGTCCGGTTCGCCCGCACGGCCGCTCGCTGCTCGTTGGCCGTGGCGTCGATGTAGGTCTGTGAGGTGTTCAGGCTCTCGTGGCCCAAGATGTGCTGGATCTCGCTGGCGCTGGCACCGTCCTCGGCCAAGCGAGTGGCCATGGTGTGGCGTAGGGCATGGACCAGTGCTCCTTTAGGTACCCGGGCACCGACACCGGCCCAGCGGTAGGACTGGCGGACGAGGTACTGGGCCCCTCCCCGCCGGAGGCGCTCGCCGTGGGTGTCGACGAAGAGGGGAGAGGAGGGGCCGAGCTTGCCTTTGGGGTGGTGCGCCTTACGAGTGGAGAGGTAGTGCGTGATCACCGTCTCCAGGGGGGCCTCGATCGGCACGAAGCGGACCTTGGAGCCCTTGCCGGTGACCTTCAGGCGCCGCTCGCCCTCCCGGCCGTCGATAGAGCCCAGGTCCAGGTTCAGCAGCTCAGAGAGGCGCAGTCCCGTGAGCAGTGCCGTGGCGATAAAGGCGAGGTCACGCTCGGGCCAGGGGTCCCGCGAGGGCCGTTCGCCGCCGGCAACGGCTTCGAGCAAACGCTCGGGGGTGCCCTCACCTTGGAGCGCCTTGGGCGCTCGGGCGGGGACCTTCGGCTTGGCCACCGCCGCCATGGGGTTGCCCACAACCACCTCGTCGGCTACCAGGAAGCTGAAGAACTGGTTCCAGGCGGCCCAGGCCCGCGCGATGCTGGCGGCAGCGTGATTGTCCGAGTAGGCAGCGAACGCCCGGCGCAGGCTCTTGGCCGTCAGCTGGCCTAGGCGCAGCTCATCGGGCTCTGTCCCGAGGTCGGCCGCCAGGCAAGCCGAGATGGCAGCCAGGTCGCTCCTGTAAGCGGCCTCGGTGTGCGGCGAGCCCTTCAGGGGCTTGCGGGCCACGAAAAAGTCCTCGACCAGGGCCCTCAGCGGCGCGTCAGCACTGGCTCCGGCCAGGGCCAAGTCGGGTGCCGTCGATGCTGCCACAGGCTCATCAATCGGGCCCGTCCGGCCCTTGTTGCGGCCAATGTTGTTGCGTTCGGCCATTGTCGGGGGAGCCTACCACCACAGATGCATAACGTAGCTTATGCACCACTTGTTTATCACGAGGTCCAGGTCACGGTGCTGCTCAACCCGCTCAAATGCGCGACGGATAACGAGGCCAGCGACCGTCCCGTCACGACGACCGGCTGGCATCCGGCAACCGGTGGTGGCAAGCTCAGAGGGGCAAGTCCCAGTATCCGAGGGTTCGGGTGTCCCCGACCCGCTCGGACCATCTCAGGGGGAGACAGTGACAGCGGCAGAGAAACCCAGTTCACCGGTAGGCCGGCTGGCGAGCAGAGTGCGCTTGCGTCACCGTTTCGCTCGCGTGGGTTGTGGGACCCTGCTGCTTGCCTTCTGCGCGGCGGGGCTGACGTTAGTTGAGGCGTCGCCCGCTCTCGCGGACACGGGCTGGTACCCTTTTGCGGCTACTCCCTGCATCTGGTCCCCGTATGCGACAAGTGGCCCTTTGCCGCAGGGGCAACTTGACTACTGGTGCCCTGGCTACGACTGGGGCACCGTCGAAGTCCCGGCAGGCACCTCGACGTCGGCAATACTCACGACGGCCGAGGTGGCCGGTCAGTTATCGCCCTACAATTATGGCTATCGAAACTGCACCGATTATGTTGCGTGGAAACTTGCCAGCCTCGGCGTGAAGCCTGCGCAATACGGTGGACGGGGGTATTCAGCGCTTGGCAACGGTAAGACTTGGGGGACGAACGCCGCGGCCCACGGTGTGGTAAATAACGCGACGCCAGCCGTCGGGTCAGTCGCGGTTGACCCTGACGGTGAATTTGGTCACGTTGCTTTCGTCACGGCATGGAATGGCACGGACATAAAGGTGAGCCAATACAACTACGACGAAGACGGGAACTACACTACCCAAACCGGCACGCCAGCAAAGCTGGGCTTCACCTCTTTCGACCACTTTGAGAGTTACGAAACGACTCCGGTGCCCACCGCTGGTTCTTGGAGCGACGTGACACCTACCGCGAAGGCCCAAGGCGACAACATGTTCAAAGGAGTCTCATGCCCGGCGCCCGGCTTCTGTGTGGCCGTGGGCGCCTCGGTGAGTTCGACGGGCAACGAGCGTGCTCTCGTCGAGACCTATACCGGCAGCACCTGGACTATTCTCCGCAGATTGACCGCCGCTTCAGAGTTCAGCGAACTTGACGGCGTCTTCTGCACCAGCACCACGAGCTGTGTTGCCGTAGGGTACTCTCACCCGGCAAAAACCGGGTACGCGACACCGCTGATCGCGACGCTGAGCGGCTCAACCTGGTCGGTCGGTTCAGGAGCAACAACGCAGTACAACGACAGTTCCCTGACCGGCGTCTCTTGCACCACTCAAACGTATTGTGTCGCCGTCGGGACGAGCGTCAACAACACCGAAAGCTTCACGCTCATCGAGGTGTACAAGGGGAAGGGGTGGTCACTCTCCACAAGCCCGAACCCCATCGGCGCCCACGGGCAACCCGAGAACAACCTTTTCGGCGTGGCTTGTGCAGGGACTACGCTTTGTGTGGCTGTGGGCAACGACCAGACCAAAAAGGGTCCCAACATGGTCCTAATCGACGTGCTGAAGGGCGGTAAGTGGGCGAACGCCAGCGTTTCTAACGTTTACGAGGACAGCCTGCTCGCTGTGTCGTGCCCGTCGACGACGTTCTGCATGGCTGTCGGCGACGGGAAAGCTGTCGTAGAGTACAACGGCACGAAGTGGACGTCGGTACAGGCAGCCTCCGTTGCGGTCAACGGCGGTTCGCAGCCGCCGTGGCTCTATGGGGTCTCCTGTACTGGCCCCAATGTCTGTGCCGTCAGCGGGCTGTACTTCGTGAGCGGGGGCGGGACCGGTGAACCGGTCGTCGAGACCCTCACCTCCTCCGGTTGGGATGTATTGCCAGCCACGATCGACCCTGGTTACGACAACGGCTACCTCTTCGGAGTTTCCTGCAACCAGAGCGCGGGTTCATGTCTTGCCGTGGGCAGCGAAGTCACCCACTCGCCCACGATCCCAGGCAACATGCCGTTTGCCGAGATAGGGTTGTTGGGGTAGCGTCTCGAGCGCCGACCGTCGAGTTCGAATCACTTGAAACCCGATGGCGTCGTGCGAGTGTTTCTCGGGGTTTCCGACATGTCTCGTCGACGATCGCTGGCGGACGCGGCTGCTCTACGAGGCGTTTCCCCTGGTCGGCCGTGTACCGCTACCTGTGTATGGATCTCTGTAACGCCAACCCCTGGTTGTGTTCCAGCGAAGAGCCGGCGGGCCTCGTCGTGTCTCACCCAGCACCCGCCCTGGCTCTCTCGTCCCGGGCGGTACGGGCCAAGGAGGGGTTCGAATCGTCACAGTGACAAAACGCCCAGGGGCCGCGTCTCCCACGGGGCTCGTGGATAACGATGCTTATGCATCACTTAAGGTGAGGGAGCAGGCCTGAGCTCAGTTTCGCTCTGTTTGCCCTCGTTCGAGCGGACTTCCGCAGCCCAGCCCGTGCGTTCGCCACTCAACCATTGGGCATCGAACATCCCTAATACCGAGCGGTTTAGCCGGCCCCGGAAAAGAGCGGGTACTGTCAAAGCGGTCGGGGCGTGGGTCGCGACCGCAGACGAAAGCTTAACGTTGGGTATTCCGAATGCCAAGCTTAGTTCAGTCCTAATGAAATCCCTTCTCCTCGCCGCATGGTCCAGCAATATGAATATCAAGCTTGCTCGCATGTGGGGCGCTTGCCCCTGGTGGTGGAGACCAGCACCAGGAAGGGAGGTTGGTCAGCCCGAACACCTCC
>Ga0182012_10007444_pt1 | contig 10944 bp, 10 predicted proteins | sample 612S2SmetaG_FD_120486 | JGI IMG/M metagenome (GOLD analysis project Ga0182012, IMG submission 120486) | Permafrost microbial communities from Stordalen Mire, Sweden - 612S2S metaG | ecosystem: Environmental > Terrestrial > Soil > Wetlands > Permafrost | place: Sweden: Stordalen | collected...
GAGATGACTGGTTCGCGCTGCATCTGCAAATCAGCCGAGCCGCCGTAGCGCTTACGGCAAACGAGCCCACCCGGGCTGCGGAGATCGCGGAGGCGGCGCTCGCGGAAGCGCGGACGCTGCGATCGTCACGCTACGAAATCTATGCTCTGGTAAATCTTGCGGCGGCGCGGCTCGCGCTCGACGATCTCGCAGGTGCTCGGGAGGCGGCCGTTGGCGGACTATGCTTAGCCCGGTATCGGGATCCGACCGGGGCAACGCTAGCGATCATGTTCATCGCGACCGTCGCGGGGTTGGAAGGGCGTTCGCGCGGCGCAGCGAGGCTTCTCGGCTACGTCGATGCTTGGGCTGCGAAAGGGTTCCGCTGGGGCGCGACGGAGGAAGCGTTCCGCGCGCGCCTCGTCGCGGTACTCGAAGCGGAACTCGGTCCGGAGCTCCTCGCAGCCGACGTCGCCCTCGGTGCGAGACTGGACGATGAGGCTGCGGCCGAGGAGGCGCTCCGGGCCTAACTTCGGCCGCTACGCCCCGCCGAACTGTGCCAGATAACTGTCCGAGTGTGCCTTGGGAACGCTGCGGCGCTCCGGTAGCCTTGGGCCATGCCGTACATCGCAGTAGCCGAAGACAACTCGGGACCCATCGATCTCTACTTCGAGGATCATGGCGCGGGACCGGCCGTCATCCTGGTCCACGGCTTCCTGTCCAGCAGCCGGGCTTGGGAAAAGCAAATCGTCGCTCTCTACCATGCCGGTTTCCGCGTCGTCGCCTACGACCGCCGTGGCTTCGGCCGGTCGAGCAAGCCGGCTTTCGGCTACGACTTCGACACGCTCGCAGCCGACCTGCACTCGCTGATAACGACGCTCGAACTCCGCGACGTCGCGCTCGCGGGCTTCGGGCTAGGCGGAGCCGATATCGCCCGATACTTCTCACAGTACGGGAGCAAGGGCGTTCGCAGTGCGACCTTCATCTCGGGCATCGCGCCCGTGTTCGACGCCGATCGGGTCCAGCACGAGATCGACGCAGACCGCTACGCATTCTCGAGGCGCTTCATCGTAAGCGTCTACGCTGCCGGCCAATCGCACGAGCGCAGCGTTAGCAACGAACTCCTCGAGCGCGATGCGGCCATCGCCGCGGAGGCGTCGCCGTTCGCACTGCACGACGCGGCTGTCGCGTGGCGCGAAGACTTTCGCTCCGATCTCGACCTGATCGACACTCCCACGCTCATCGTCCACGGCGACTCCGATCGAATCACGCCGCTCGACGTCATGGCGCGACGTACCCTCACACACATTCACAACGCGACGTTGACCGTGATCGAGGGCGCTCCTCACGGTCTATTCTGGACGCACGCATCGAGCGTCAATCGCGCGATGCTCGAGTTCCTTCGCTAATCCATTTCACCATACGCACTGCTAGCAGTGCAGAAAGGCTTCACTACCATGGCTAACTTCCTAGCTCAGACCGTCAAGCAGTTCATGATCGCCGCATCGTTCGTCGGAGCCGCCGCAACCGGCGCCGCGGCCGCAACGAAACCCACAATCGTACTCGTGCACGGCGCTTTCGCCGACGCATCGAGCTGGAACGGCGAGGTCGCCCTGTTGCAACAAGCCGGCTATCGCGTCATCGCACCCCCGAACCAAGTGCGCGGAATTCGGAACGATGCAGCGTCGGTGGCAGCGTTGCTGAAAACGATCGACGGCCCGATCGTGCTCGTCGGCCACTCGTACGGCGGCCCGGTTATAGAAGCCGCAGCCTACGGAATCTCCAACGTCAAAGCGCTCGTCTTCGTCTCGGCGTATCTCCTCGACGAAGGCGAGTCGGTCGGCGGCCTCGGCGAGCGATTCCCCACGAGCCAACTCACACCGGCCGGCTTGATGACGGCTCCGTTCGCGACGCCAAGCGGAGAGGACACCGACCTCTACGTTGACCCGCAGGCTTTCAGAACCGTCTTCGCCTCAGGTCTGCCCGCCTCGCAGATACCGATTCTCCAGGCGACGCAACGTCCGTTGGCTGCGAGTGCGCTAAGCGAAAAAGCTCCAGCACCTGCGTGGAAATCGATCCCGTCGTGGGCCGTACTCTCCACGCAAGACCTCGTCATCCCGCCGGACGAACAGCAGTTCATGTACGATCGGGCCAAGGCGAAGATCACCCGCGTCGAGGCCGGCCACACGGCACTCGTCTCGCACCCCGAACTCGTCACCAACGTTATCGAGGAGGCAGCCACCGCGGTGCGCTAAGTGCGACGCCCTCGAGCCGGCGCGATGCAGCCAAAACGCTCGCATCGCGCCGGCCTCGAACGGCAGCATCGCTGTCGTCGCCGGGCGATGCGAATCTTCGCAGGACCCTCGGCGGGAAAGTGTAGGAATCGAACCTACCAGCCCCCTTGCGAAGGCCTCAGCGGTTTTGAAGACCGTGCGAGACACCAGTCCCGTACTCTCCCATAAGGGCGCAATGCCTGATTTCATGCGGATTTGCGACGGTCCCCCTGGAGAGTCCAAAAGGACCGAGGCCAGTTTGGGCACGGATTGGGCACAAACCCTGCCTATGCTCCGCGCCCGCGGAGCGCCATGAGTGAAGGGCCGAGAATGGCATCGAGTCGCTGTGCAGCTTCGGTTTGAAGCGACGGTGTTACAAGACTGTAGAGATCCATCGTAATCGCAACCGAGCTGTGCCGCTGCATCTCGTGAACAATCTTCGGATCGCCCGCTTGAGGGAGCAGCAGGCTGGCGCAAGTGTGTCGCAAGGTGTGAAACGTGATTGTCGGCGCGGACCGTCGGGCGAAGGGAACGCCCCCTCGCTCGACGCCGCGTAAGAGAGGTGAACGCAAGATTCGACGACGAGCGGAATTCCGCCGTTACGTTTCGGGACAGACTTTCGGGACACGCCAAGCCGCTTCGACCGGGATTGGAACATACTCGCGAAAGGCCGGTTTCGGGATCGAACCAAAACCGCCGAGCGACGCCCGGAGCGCGCAGCCTTAGACGTGCGAGTCCATCCAACTCATATTGAGCGCGATGCTGTCTTTCTGAACAGCGCGACTACGCTGTCAGGCGCCGCATCGCCGAAGAACCGCGTGAGGTTTTCGGCGGATTGAGCGGCCACTTCGGCGCTGCGCGGGAAGAGGTCGTTTTCATAGACGGCGAGCGCGGCATCGATGTCATCACGCGTTGCAATGATTGCGCTAGCGAGCTCCGCGCCATCGTACATGGCAAGGTTGGCCCCTTCGCCTGCGAAGGGCGACATCAAATGCGCCGCATCGCCGAGGAGGGTTAGGCCACGCGCACGTTTCCAGTGATGGCCGACCGGCAGCGCATAAATCGGACGAAGGATCGGGTCGGTGTCGGAATTCTTGATGAGTTCGGTGAGTTGCGGTGCCCAACCGTCGAATTCTGCCGCGATATGGGCCAAGCCGGCCCGTGCATCGCTGAAATCGATGGACTTGAACCAGTCTTCCGGCTTGTCCAAGGCTACATACGTGTGCAGCGTTCCGCTAGCATAGCGGTGTGCCAGAATTCCTTTGCCCGGAGCAAGGGCCATGAGCGTTCCACCGCCTATCGCATCCGCGCTGGGTTTGTGGCGCGAGTCGCCGTCGAGGAGGAACGTTTCGATGAACGAGATGCCCGTGTAAGCGGGCTTCGCGTCCGAGAGAAGTGGACGCACCTTCGACCACGCGCCATCAGCACCCACAATCAGGTCTGACGTGACCGTTGAGCCAGTGGCAAAGGTGATTTCATGCCGACCGTCCGCACACGCGGTCACGCAGGTAACCTTATGACCCCATCTGATCGTTTGCGAGGGAAGCGAGTCGAGAAGCATCTGCCGAAGATCTCCACGACCAATTTCCGGCCGATTTCCTACGCGGCTACCGGGCTTGTCAAATAGGATGTTACCGTCTTTGTCGACGATACGTTTCGCATCCTCACCCGGGCGCACAAGGCTTAGGAACGTGTCAAAAAGCCCTGCGGCCCTCAGTGCGATCTGGCCGTTATACTCGTGAATATCGAGCAGGGCTCCCTGCGTTCTTACGCCGGGCGAAGCTTCAGCTTCGTAGATCGTCGCTGCGACACCATGAAGATGAAGAATGCGGGCAAGCGTGAGGCCTCCAAGGCCCGCGCCAATAATCGAGATCGACTCTACCATGTTGCGCTCCAATACCTGAGTTCATCAGGCGGTTGATTTCGGAGACGCTGGCCGAGCCACGCGATACGCGCTGCTGGCGTGTATTCGACGGCCTCGAAAGAGGCGGTCGTTTTTCGCGACAGGCTCAGCTTCTTAGCCGATCAAGCGAAAAAGCCTTGCGCCGGCTCCTCTCGGGGCTCGGCTACCCCGTCCGCCAGGACGGTTGAAGCAGCTTTCCGGCCGCGTCCTCAGCTAAGTGCCGGGGCCGGCGCGCCCTACGCGCGTGCGCAGCGAGCGGCCCGGGCGAGAAGCAGTTCACGGTCTCGGGCATTGTGTGCCAGTTCCGCGGCGCGTTCAAATTCGGCGCGGGCTTCACCGAAGCGCTGGAGCTTCTCGAGCATGTCGCCGCGCACGCTCGGCAAGAGATGATAGGCCTTGAGCGCCGGTTCGTCGAGCAGCGCATCGACCAAGTCGAGGCCGGACGCCGGTCCGAAGGCCATGCCCACGGCCACCGCGCGGTTCAGTTTAACGACCGCAGTCGGATACAACTCGGCGAGCGCGTCGTAGAGTGCTGCAATGCGCGCCCACTCGGTTTCGTCCGCCGTCCGCGCGCGAGCGTGGCTCGCAGCGATTGCCGCTTGCAGTGTGTATGGGCCGAGCGGCTTGCCTAATCGTTCCGCGCGCGCGAGCGCGGCGAGGCCGCGCCGGATCTGCAAGTGATCCCAGCGCGACCGATCCTGTTCCAGCAGAAGAACGTGCTCGCCCGAGGGTCCGACGCGCGCTCGCGCTCGCGACGATTGCAACTCCATCAGGGCGACGAGCCCGTGCACCTCGGCTTCCTCAGGCGCCAGTTCGGCCAGAACGCGGCCCAGCCGTAGAGCCTCCTCGGAAAGCGCGGGGCGAAGAATGTCGTCACCGCTCGATGCCGAGTATCCCTCGTTGAAGATCAGATAGATCACTTCGAGCACCGACGCGAGCCGTTGCATCCGCTGCGCCGCATCCGGAATCTCGAACGGTACGTGCGCCTCGGCAAGCGAACGTTTCGCGCGCACGATTCGCTGCGCGATCGTCGACTCCGAGGTGAGAAACGCACGCGCGATCTCCGTCGTCGAGAGTCCCCCGAGTAGGCGAAGCGTCAAGGCGACGCGCGCTTCGAGCGACAGCACGGGGTGGCACGCAACGAACATCAAGCGCAGCAGGTCGTCGGGGATGTAATCCTCATCGAGCGCGTCGAAAACGGTTTCTTCGGATTCGTCGACCTGCATTTCGCGCCCGACGAGGCGCATTTTTTCCTCGCCCGTCTGGGCTCGCCGAAAGTAATCGATCGCGCGACGCTTGGCGACCGACATCAGCCACGCTCCGGGGTTGCGCGGGATCCCGTCGCTCGACCACTGTGAAAGCGCCGAGACGAACGCATCCTGCGCGAACTCTTCCGCTAAGCCCACGTCGCGAACGACGCGGGTCAGTGCGGCAACGAGTCTGGGGGATTCGATCCCCCAGACCGCTTCAATTGCGCGAGCCGATTCCGAGCTCGTCACCCAGCTCGATCGAGTGCAGGCGAGAGCGTCCCGACGCGTGTTCCGGGAAAGTCCTCGGCTTCGAAAAGCTGCCGCACTTCGAGGTGTTGGTTATCGAACGGGCAGTGCGAGAACCGCTCGATGAGTTCGTCCTTCGAACGCGCCTGCACGATCCAGAACCCGGCCACGAGTTCCTTCGTTTCGGTAAACGGACCGTCGGTTACGGCGGCACGCCCATTCTCGTACTTGATTCGAGCCCCTTTGGAGCTGGGTTGCAGGCCCTCGGCCGCGAGAAGAACGCCGTCCTTCTCGAGCCTCGCGTTGAACGCTCCCATCTCCGCGCTGGGCACCTCGCCCGACCACTCTTTATCCGACTTGACCAGGACCAGAAACCGCATATGCCTCTCCTTGTTGGGTGTGCTTCTACCTTCCCGTCGAACGGCGGACGCCGGAATCGACACCCCCGACTGGCCGGCTAGCGAGTCGTGAAGACCGGCGGCTCGAGCGTCGCGGCGCACTTCGTGTCGGGAGCGCCCGGCTTCGCGAAGAACGAGTTGGCGACGGCCTGGGCGCACGCCGATTCGTACAAGACGCTGTGACCGACTCCCGGGAATAGGATAACCCGCGAGTTCGCGAGCGAGGCCGCCGCCGCTTTGGCCCACGGCAACGCCGTGACGCCGTCGAAGCTGCCCGAGAGGATGAGGGTGGGAACCCCGCTGCGCACGGGCTCCCGCGTGACGGGCGGCGCCGCAGGCACGTTCCATGCCTTGCAATCTTCCGTAATGAAAGTAAACTGCGGCGCCTCGGCGAGCACCGACGCCGGAAAACTCGGGAACACGCGCCGCCCTTGCTTTTCGATTTGGGCGTAGGTCGAGAACGGATACCACTCACGGCAGAGTACGCCGAACGTGAGGCCGTACCCGATGAACCCAGCCGGCGTAACCTGAGCGAGACGCGAGGCCGCAATCGCTTGCGGTTTACCGGCCGCCAATTGGTCGATTAAGCCGGGGACGTCCTTGAACCGAGGCGTCTGAAAGCTCATGCCGACGAGCCAGTTCACCAGCGCACCGCCGTCGATCGTGACCGTCACGCTCCGCTTCGTCGCAGGATCGGGAACGGTTGTCGTCACGGGCCGGCTTTCGAGCGCATCGACCAGGTGTGCAAAACGTTCTCTTAGATTGCCATAGCGGGCGCGGCAGGCCGTTTGTCCGTTACAGGCTGCGAAGAGTTGACCGAAGCCGGAGCCTGCCTGCACCCAGAACCCCGGAAATGTCACGAGGTTGGGCGGCACCGTCGAATCGAGAACGACGGAGCGAACGCCTTTGGGATCGGCGCGAATGAGCTTCAGGGCGAGGTCCGTGCCGTACGAAACGCTATAGATGTTCCACTGTTTGTAGCCGAGGGCTCGGCGGAGGTCGGCGAAGTCGGCGGCATTCTCCGTCGTATTATACGCCGCGAGGTCGACGCCGTTGCCCACGAACTGCGCTCGGCATGCGCTTGTGGCCGCGACGTGCTCCGCTCGGGTCGAGGCGGCGTCGTACACGAGGCCGAGGAGATGGAGAAAAAACCGATCGAGCGTCGGACAGGTCAATTGCGGGTGCGAAAGATACGTGCCGCGCTGGTCGACGATAATCAGGTCGCGATGAGCGTTGAGACCGCTTGCGATCAGGAGACCGGCAGATAGGATGGGCGCTCCGCCCGGACCTCCGTCGAGGTCCACGAGCGGCGTCGAGTCGAGCCTCTTGCCGGCGGCCCGGACGATCGCTACAGCCACGCGGATCGTTTTCCCGTTTGCTTTGGCGCGATTCTCAGGAACGACGAGAAAGCCGCAGCGAGCCGAGGCGGATGCCGGAATGCTCTGCCAACACGCAGTTGATTCGAAGCGCGGAATGGTGGCCGCAAGCGCGGGTTTGCTCCGAACTCCCATCGCCCCACAGAAAGCAGCGAAGATGACGAGCACCGCTCCCAGGAACGCGGCGCTATGCCGGGGAGCGTGAGTGCGCTCGCAACATAACGCTCGGCGGCTCATGACGCCCGCAATACGACGAAGAGCCGACAAACCCGTTACGATTGCTTAGGCAGGGTTCTCCGCACTCCGCGGGACATAAGCGCGGCCTCGGCCACGATTTTAGGAGGAGACATGGCGGCACCGGCTCTCGGATCCTCGCGACTGCGCCTCGGTTTCGCGCTCGTCTTTGCGGTCGGCTGCCTCGCCACGGCCGCCGGCGCCGACGACGCGCCGCAGCCGCAACCCACGGCGACGGCTGCGGCGCTGACCCCGGAGAAGATCTACCTCCGCGCGATCCACGCCATGAAGGACGCGCCGCAACCCCCGTTCGTCACGTTCCGCGAGCACGTCGTGGGACGGAACTTCACGTTACGCTGCGATAGCGACGGCATGAACGCGACCCTCCATCACGGTGACGTGATCGCCACCTACGACGTCTGGTTTCGCACGAGCGACGGCAGCGCGCTGAGTCAGCCCGTGGGTGTCGCGAGCGCCAAACCCTGTCCGGCGACGCTGCTCACGCCCGCCGGCAGCGCGGTCGCGTCGCTGGGATTACCGCAAGCTTCGCCGACGCCGGGAAGCGCACCGACGGGCGGAGCGCCCGACTCGCAAATAGGGCCGCCTATCATCGCGGCCGTGCGCGTCGACGGGGCGTTCTATTATCACATCGACCTCGTCGGACTGGAAAAGCTCGGCGCGAACGACGTGTACCACCTGAAGTTGCGAGCGTATCGCGATCCCGATACGCATCCGCTCACGGATCTCTACGTTGATCCCGCGACGTTCTTGGTGCGCGAGGCGCGCGGTGAGGTGGCGGGACATTACGTCATTGCGAGCGGCAGGTTTGCGGGCGTGATCGACTTCGATCGCGTCGGCGCGTATTGGCTCGTCCAACGCGAGCACTTCGAGATCGCGGCCAACGCCCTGCTCGTGCACGCCCGCATGATGGCCACGATCGACGGTTCCGACTTCACCACGCCGAGCGAACTCCCGGGCATCGCGTTTCCGACGCCGCGGCCGACCCCGACGCCGAAAGCAACGCCGGCTTAGCGCTTCATCGCGAGCGCGTTCCAGGCTGCGAGGCACGCGAGCTTCTGCTCCTTGCGCCAAGGCCGTCCGGCCAGGATTCCGAGCGCGTTGAGCCGTGCGTCAACCGACGCTGCCGACAAACCGAGCGCGCTCGCGGCGAAGTCGGGCAGCGACTTTTCGTCGAACTCGACGACGTGGAGATCGTGTTGCTTGCACGCGAAGCGCAAGGCTCCGCGCACGGCGAGTCCTTCGGCGACCGGCACGTGCTCGGGCCATGCGCCGCTGTACTCGAGCAAGTCGGTGATCCAGCCGGCACGATTGACGAGCAGTGCCGCGACGACCGGCCTGCAGCGCGCGGCTTCGAGTTCTCGTACGATCGTGCCCAAACCGATCGCGGCCTGTTCGTCTTGGCGTCTGCGTCCTTCGGCTACGGCAGCCGCCGCTTCGAGCGACGCTTTGCCTTGCGGACCGCGTTCGAACTCGGCGGCGACGCCGTACGGCTCGGCGGAAAGGCGATCCCCCGCAACAGCGGTGGCGAGAAACGTCGAGAGCACGACGCGCGGCTCGCCGCGCTCCATCCCGGCGGCTACGACCACCGCTCCGCCCTTTTGCGCTCGCAGTCCGAGGGCCACGCGCGCCTTCGTGCCGGCTGCCATCTCCGGGCACCATGCTTGGAAGGCGCTAGCGCATCCTCCGACACGAGCCGCCCCCGTTCGAGCTGCACCTCAGTCGAACAGCGCGAGAGTCTTATCGCTTTGCGCGATTTGCTCGAGGCCGCAGGACCGTGGAGATTTATCCGGCCGCCAGCGCAACGGCCGCGTGCCGTGGCGAAAGCGGCCGGCCGTCACCTGATCGAATGCCACTTCCAGCACGAGTTCCGGACGTACCGCTTGCCACTCCGTCGACTTGCCGCGATTCCAGCGGCTGGGGCCTCCGGGCGTGCGACCCTCGAACGACGCCTTCGCGTCGAGCGGCCGCAACCTCGCGAGTACCGCTCGTTTCTCGGCGGCGCTGAAGCCGGACGTGAACCCGACATAATCGAGCCTGCCGTCCGCATCGTACAAGCCCAGCAGGAGAGAGCCGACCGCGTCGCCACGTTCCGAGAGCCGGTACCCGCCCACGACGCAATCCGCGCTGCGGATCGCTTTGACTTTAACGACGCCATCGCGCAAGCCCGCCCGGTATGCTGCGTCGGCGCGCTTAGCCACGACGCCGTCGAGCGCTCCGCCAACGCGGGCGTACCACGCGTCGACGGTAGTGCGCTCGTAAGTTGCGGGCGAAAGACGCACGCGCGGATCTCCCGTCGCTATCTGTCGTGCGGCAAAGGCTTCGAGCCGTAGGCGACGGTCGCGTAGCGGTACGTCGAGCAGCGACTCGCCGTACTCATCGACCAGCAGGTCGAAGACGAGGAACGTGGCCGGCGTCTCGCGCGCGAGGCGCGCAACGCGCGACGCCGCGGGATGGATGCGCTGGAGCAAATCGTCGAACGACAGCGCTTCGCCGGCCGGCACGACCAGTTCGCCGTCCAGCACGAAGCGACGCGCATCGAGCGCGCGCAGGCGCTCCACGATCTCCGGAAAATAACGCTCGAACGGCTGCCCCGATTTCGAGCGCAACGCAACCTCGTCACCGTCGCGGAACGCAAGACAGCGAAAGCCGTCCCACTTCGGCTCGAATTGCCAGCCCGGATCGCTCGGGATCGCCTCGACGAGCCGCGCCTCCATCGGCTCGAGGTCGAGCGGAATCGGCAGGGTCATAAGAACCGCTCGAGCTTCACGCGCTTGCTCTCCGCAAGCAGCGGCGCCCAGAGATCGCCCGTCTTGGCGAACCGCTCGCGGACGTTGTCGAGCCGGAAGTCGTCGATGACGATGCCGCCTTCGACTTCTTCCCACGTGACGGGCGTCGAGACGGTCGCGCGCGGCGTAGGCCGCACCGAATACACCGAGGCGAGCGTGCGTCCCCAGGCGTTCTGATTGTAGTCGACCAACACGCGCCCGCTCGGGCGCTTCGCGATCTTGTACTCCGCGGTGAGCAGGTCGGGATGTTGCGTGGCAAGCGCAATAGCGAATGCCTTGGCAAAGCGCCACACATCGTGCTGGACGGGCCCGCGCTGGATCGGCACGTAGACGTGAATGCCGTTCGAGCCGGACGTTTTGGCGAAACATCGTCATGTGTGCTCTCATGCTGCGTCGTGCAGCATGAGCGAGATCCTCTCCCGCGGTAGCACACTCGTGCGCGCTGACTGCGCGCGTCTCCGGATTTCCAACGCCGCGTTCA
>Ga0182012_10007445_pt1 | contig 10943 bp, 8 predicted proteins | sample 612S2SmetaG_FD_120486 | JGI IMG/M metagenome (GOLD analysis project Ga0182012, IMG submission 120486) | Permafrost microbial communities from Stordalen Mire, Sweden - 612S2S metaG | ecosystem: Environmental > Terrestrial > Soil > Wetlands > Permafrost | place: Sweden: Stordalen | collected...
AGAAAAATCGTATTCCGTGCGGGAACGTATGTAATCGGAATCCCGTGCGCCATCGCATCCGCGTCACGCCCCTTGGGCACATCGATCTCCGCCGTAAGCGCCGACCCGCCAAACACGCGCAGATCGATCACCGCCGTCTTGTGATCCGCCACGCCAATCGATGCCGCAACGCGCTTCGCCGCCTCAAGCTCCCACTTGTGCCGCTGCCCGTAGGAAAACGACAGCGCATAAGCCTCATACCCCTCGTCGCGCGCAATCGCCAGAACGGTCGCAGAGTCCAGCCCTCCGCTCAACAGCACCACGGCCCGCCCTTCGTCCAATGGCCTGCTCACTGCGAATCCCCAGCCTGCGGCGCCTTTTCATTGCCTTCGTCAAGATAGGTCTCAATGCACTGGCCCAGAATCCCGCGCGACTCCAGAATGAACTCCACCGCATCCCGCCCCGCCCCGTACCCGCCGCGATTCGGCGTAACGTAATGCGCCTCCGCCTTCACCTGCGGCCGAGCATTGGCCACCGCAATCGCCAGCCCGCATTCGCGCATCACCGGCAAGTCGATAATGTCGTCGCCCACGTAGCAGATTTCATCCAGCGAGTAGCCTTCCTTCGCGCAAATCTCGCGCACCGCGCGCATCTTGTACGCCTGCCCTTGATAAATGAAGTCAAGCCGCAAATCCTTCGCCCGCGTCGCCACCGTCTCGCTGATGCGCTTGGTAATCACGCCGCACTTCATCCCGCCCAGCCGTGCCAGAGAAATCGCAATCCCGTCATGCGCGCAATAGCCCTTGGCTTCGACCAGCGTTTTCGATTCGACGCCAAAACCAATGTCATTACTCGCCTTTCCCAGCGCCTCGTCCAAAACTCCGCCGTCGGCAAGACCAGGAATCAGCCAAAGCGTGCCATCCGTCAACACGCCATCCACATCGAAAAGAATCACTTTGATTTTGCGAGCGCGTTCCTGCGCGGAAATACTCATGCCTTTATTGTATCGAGCGCAAAACAGGCGTTGAAATTGGCTGCTTCAGGAGACAATGGAACCATGGACAACAATCCCGCCGCCGACCCGCAAACTAACCTCGGCCCCGAAGATTGCTACATGGACGGCCCCTACCTGGTCTTCACCGCCGCCTATCACTTGAAACGCGGCTACTGCTGCTTCTCATCCTGCCGCCACTGCCCCTACGGCAGGTCGACTCCTAGAACGAACGTGCCTCCCACTGGACCGGACAGTAGCGCGCCAACAGAGCAAAATCCCTGGGATTGATCGTCAGTACCCGGATGCCGCTGCGAGCCGCACTCGTTGCAATCAAGGCATCGTTTGTCAGCCGCGCCCTGCCGATCTTTTCGTAGCCGTGCTTCCCGGCAATTCCCGCCAGGACTTTACCGGTATTGGCCCAATCGCTGAGATTGGGCACAAGCAGACGCCTGGCTCTATCGAAATCGCGCTCAAGCCTCTCCAGTTCGCGGCGGCCCTCTGGCCGGGATCCAGCATAGAGTTCTTCAAGCACTACAGAACTCAGCCATAAGGGATCTTCTGCGGACCAACGATACGAGAGAAGAGAAGGATCTCCGCCCGGGCGCAATGCTGCAATGTAAATCGAAGAATCGAAGAGGACTGGCATCGACTAGCGCAAGCTTTCGAGCGCATCGGCAATTGCAATTCCGCTCTTGAGAAACCGCCGGTTAGCCGCCGAGGTAATGCGATTGCTCTCAGCCTCGGAGATCACACGGTCGAGAGCGCAAATGATTGTCTCCGTTTCGGTTGCTGCGCCGAGCGCCTTCTGAGCGCGAGAGATCTGGACGGGATCGAGACGAAAATTCTTGTGCACAGTGCGAATTCGAGCGGTTGCCATGACCCAGTTCTCCTGAACCGAAGTGTAGCGCCAATATGTACAAAATGCAATATTATATGTACACTTTCGCGGCTTGCGCTTGGCCGGGGAAAAGCGTGAAATGAACCCGACCGGAGTTCCGTTGGAAGGTGCTATTCCGCTCCACCCGCCGAGGCTTGAGGGGTCGTCGCTGCCGGTGCAGCCGCATCCGGCGGCCTCACCAGCACCGCAAACCGCGGAAATGTAAAGCTCCCCCCCGCATCGTCCACCACATTCAACTGGCAAATATACGATCCCGGCTTCAATCCCGTCAGCGGCACATCCAGTTCCACCGCCACAGCATCCCGCCCTTCCACATTCACCGTCTTCGCCCGCACCACAGGCGTCTCATACACCTTAGTCGACCCTTGAATCAGTTCCAGACTACTGAGTAAATTGATCTCCGCCGCCGTTCCCTTCGGCGCATTGTCGGCCAGCTTCTCCCGCGTCGGATCATAAATTTCGTAGAGCAGATACAGATGCTGATCCTGCCGAAATACGTGGCTGATATTCGGCACATACTCCTGCCCATTGCGCACCAGCGGATTGACCGTTTTATTGTTCTCCTTGCTCGGCTCCCGCATCGACGAAAGTAGTATCGAACTCATCTTCAACGGCGTCTTCTTCCACACATCGCGATCAGGCAGCGAAATATCCGCCAGAAACGATCCCATGCGCCCAGTCTGATTTTCTCGCACCACAAACTTGATCTGATATTTCCCCGGCGGCAGCGTAAAGCCCGTCGTGTATTCGATATTCTTTTGCCGCGCGCCGACCGATTGATCCAGATTCAGCTTCACCGTCTCGCGCGCTTTTCCGATGGGCCGCTTCACCTCGTCAATCACCACGCCCGCAATGTCCAGCGTCGCCTTGTCCTTGTCCCCGCCCTTCACAAACGGAATCTGCGAACCCGGCACCACCACCGAAACTGGCACATAGTACCGATTGTCGTCCAGCTTGAAGAACATCGCGTCCAGATAAACTGCCATATCCGTCGCCGGCAGGTCGCTGGCCAGCTCTTCGTTCAACTCCGTCTCGCGATCTTCCTTCGCCGAGTGCTGAAAGTCCGCCGGCGCATAATATCCAGGCCTGTATTCTAACTTGATGCCGGGCTTATCAATCTTCACCGTCAGCTTGCGATACTTGCCGTCCCGCTCCGGATTATTCGAGTGAAACCCAATCGCATAATAAGCCGAGCTGTCATGCTGCACTTGAGCGAACGCGGGAGCAAAATCATTCGAATCGAAAAACGCCTTGCCGCCGGTATCGGTAGACAGCGTCCCCATCACTTCCTGGCTGGCGAAGTTGGCCTGCATGTTGTTGTTCAGCGCGCCGCCGTTGAAGGCGCCCGTCCCGCGCAGGCTGCCCGTCGAAGCATCACCCAGCGGGGAAACCGCCTGCAATCCACGCGTGTCGACGCTGTAGATGGCAAGATCAGCCCGAACTGCCGCGTTGATCGCCTGCCGCAGCGATGCCTGATTCTCAATCCCGTCGCGCGAGATGCCGCCAGAAAAATACAGCAGCGACTTTTTCACCTGAATCCGCTCCAGAGACTTCGAGATCGCCTTCAGCGCAAACAGCTCGCGATCCGTATTCATATCGTTGAACTCGCTCTCGTCCGGCGTGTAGGCCGTCGTGTCCTCCACCTGATTCGAGTTAGCCGTCGCCCCCGCCGCAAATCCCTGACCCTGCGTTCCGTCATAAGCCGCCACTTCATTCAGCAACGCGTCTTTGTCGGAGGTAAAATCCTGGTCCACGGTCAGGGAAGTATCGAGCGAAACCAGCGCCACCAGATCCGCCGGCTGCATCTTCGTCTTCAAAAAATCCTTCGCCGCATTCACGCTGCGTTCCAGATCCTCAGGCTGCATCGACGTCAGATCGAAGAACATGACAATGAGCCGATGATTGCGAAGTTCCTCCGGCTTCGCCACCACCGCCTTGCTGCCGCCAGACCCCGTAGCGCTGCCCAACTCCAGACCGCTGATCGTTGCCTCCTTCAGCGGCTGAGCCATGTCCACGCTTTCAAAATCAAATGTCGAGATCGGCTGCTCCTTGCCATTTTCAAAAATGTGAAAGTCGCTCTGCTTCAGCCCCTGCACCAGCTCGCCAGTCTTCGCATCGCGCGCCACAACGTTAGTAAGAACAAGTTCCCCATTCACCTTCAGCGTGAACCCATTCTGCGGCGTGTTCGATACCTGCGCCGGGGCGGGTACAGTGGACAAACCCAGCGCGACCGCCGCGCATGCCGCACCGATCTGTTGTACCCAATTCCTCACCGCATCTCCTCCGGCACTCCAACCCAGGTCCGTTTCATATAAACAAAAACCCTGGGTGCCCCAGGTCTCGCTTTTGAGACCTGGGAAACCGCAAATCCAGACCGTCAGATAACAAACTCAACTAATACCGAAACTGTGCCCGGAACTGGAATGACCGCATAGAACCTGTCGAACTCACCTGACCAAACGTCGGCGTACCCACCGTCGTATTCACGCCCGTGTATTGAACCGTATTGAAGACGTTGTTGATGCTCGCCCGAATCTCCATGCTCCGCGTATCGCCCATGCTCACCGTCTTAGACAGCGACATATTGTTTTGAACCGTACCTGGCCCCTGAATCGAATCCCGCGACGCGTTGCCAAAAGCATTGCAGTATCCCGGCGTCGCCGCAGGCAGCGAATAAGCCGCCGGATTGAACCATTGCTTCAGCGATCCCCCGCCCGCCGTCACCGAAACCCCCGCCACGCGATTGGCTCGCAGCGCCCCCGCCGTGCCGCAAGCCACGCCCGCAGTCGTTGCCGTATAAGTCGGCGTCAGGTAACTCCCCGAAGCAAACGTGTAGCTCCCCGACATCGAAAAGCCTTCCATAATATGCGCCGCCGCACCCGTCGTAATCCATCGCTTGTCCGGCCCGAATGGAAGTTCAAGCAGGTACGTCCCGCTCACCTTATGCCGCACATCGAACGTCGAGTTCCCTTCCTCCGCGTTCAGATTCTGCCAGTTCTGCGCCACCGACCCACCGCCGCCGTTCACCGAGCTCGAATCGTCGATCGAGTGCGAATACTGATAATTCGCCCCCATCGAAATCCCTTTTTGCAGCCGCTTGTTCACCCGCATCGTGGCCGCCTCGAACTTCGAAAACGCCAGCGCCTGATCGTAGTTGAAAACCAGATTCGTCGGATCGGTTCCAGGGCTCAATGGAGTCGCCCGAGGCGCGCTCTTCACGTCGAGATGGTTGGCGCGCGACCCGTTGTAACCCAGGTTCATCACGATCCCCAGCGGCAGCGTCTTCTGAATGTCCAGATTCCACGCCATCACATACGGCAGTGTGTAGTGCGGATCGAGCGCGTAATTGCCCACCGTAGCCGCCGCCGGAAATCCATTCGCCAGCGTGAAGCAACTGTTGGTCTGCACACAGGCCGTTGAAGCCGTATTGCCCACCGACTCCTCATTGGTCTGCTCGTTGGTAAACGGCGGCTGATGCGCCATCAAATTCGCAAAGCCCGCGTACTCGCCCACCGTATAGTTCATGCCAAACCCGGCCCGCACCACCATCTGTTTGATCTTCGGCACCCGATACGCAATCCCCAGTCGCGGCGCAAACGCCTTGTGCCACCCGTTCACCAGCGACCCCGGCAGCCCCTGCCTGCCCGCTGTAACCTCCGTCTCCGTCGTGAAGCCCCCTGCCGGATTCGTCAGCACGTCAGCCAGGTGCCCATATTTTTCGAAGTACGGCGCGTAGTACTCGTAGCGCAACCCGTAGCTCAGTGTGAATGCGGAGAACGCGCGCCAATCATCCTGCGCATAGGCATCGTAAACGTTGTCGCGCAGATAACTCTTCGCCAACGAAGCATTCAAACTCGTCGACTGCGGCAGCCCCAGCAGAAAATCCGCGATCGATGAGCCCGTCGTTCCCGGCTGCGCTGGATTCTCCGTAAACAGCCCGGTAAACGTAAAGTTCCCCGTCGCATTCGATCCGGCCAGGAAGTCCCTGTGCACCCGCCGATAATCACCGCCAAAGCGAAAGTTATGCTTGCCGTGAATCCAGCTCACGGTCTGGGTCAATGCAATGGTTTGCGAGACGGAAAAACTCGGCTGAGTCTCGCTCAACCCCGTCACGCTGCTCAGGCCGATATTCGGCAGCCCATAGTTCAGCGCAAAATCATTCGGCACAACGATGCCACTGGTCAGTCCGATATTGTTTGCCGTGTCGGTAAAGTAATTGATCGTATGGCTGCTGCTCCGATTCCAACTGAGATTCGAAATGCTGGTCAGCCGGTGATAGCCCAGCGTGTAGCCCGCCTGAATCGAATTTGAATCCGACCCGCTCTTGCCGCCCAGCGATGGAACCAGATTCGCAATGTCCGATGCCGACCCCGACCAGTTGTAATTCAAACTGATACTCTGCCGCAGTCCCTGGTTCTGCGCGTTGCGCCCGCCTCTTCCGCCGCCGCCCCCGCCGCCTCGCCCGCCGCGCTGCGTAGTCTGCGCCTTGCCCAGCGTGCGCATATATCGCACTCCCGCCTGGTTCGAGTTCGACTGCGATGTCGTCAAATAGTAGTAGTTGTAATTGTTCAAAGCGTTTGTGCCAGCAATATTCGGCGCAGGAAAAAACTTGGCCAGCGCCTGCGCCGCCCCAGTAATACGGCCGCCCGCCCCCGAAGGAATCTTGTTGTTCGCAAACGGCAGCCCAGTCGTAGGGTCATAGATCGTCGGCAATCCAGCCGCCGAAAAATCTCCGCCCAACTCCGCCGCCGTCGGCAGCGTCGCATACTGATTCGTCAAGTTCGAGTTCCGCGAACCCCCGAGCGAAAAGAAGATCGTATCCTTGCCGCTCGGCTTGGTCAGGCCCGGCAGATAAGGCTCCGTGATCAGCGAAGCCGTAAAGCTGTTTGTCCCATAAGGCGGCTGCGCCTCCGTCTGCCCGCGCAAGGAAAACGGCTGTGCATTCAACGCGGAGTTGGTTCCATTCCACTGCACGGATCCATGCGGCTGCGCAGGATTGAAGCCGCGGAAATTTCCCCGTCCGCCGCCAAAACCTCCGCCTCCGCGACCACCACCGCCGCCCGGCCCGCCAAATCCGCCGCCGCCTGCAAACGCTCCCGCACCACCGATGAACAGTCCGCCGCCACCGCCGCCAAACAACCCGCCGCCACCGGGAAGATCGCCCCCGTTCTGCGCCTGATACGTCTGCAGCGCATCCCGCAGCCGGTCCATATCCACACCGGCAATCGGACTTACCTGGCCCGATTGTCCCGTAATCGCCACCGACTCGCCGCTGAAGTCGCTATTCGTGGCAATCGTCGGCAGCTCCGCGCCGCTTGCGCCTCCCTGCCCACCCGCAGCCTCGGTATCCGCGCTCAGCGCGCTGGTCAGGCTAACGTTCTCCGCGCCCGTTCCCGTCAACTGCTGGATCGCCTGCGCGACTCCGGCTGAACCCAGCGCAGCCACCGCGCTGGCCGCAGGATTTACCGCCTCACTCGCCGCCTGCCGCTGCTCCTCCGCCGCCGCGCGCGAGGCCAGTTGCAGCGCAAAGTTCACCGTCTGGTCGTGGCTGGTCGCATTCAGCACCGCCTCGCCCGACCCCACCGCAAAAGCCGCAAACTGTGTCCGAACCACGTACCGCCCATTCTGCGGTATCGTCATCGACCACGCGCCGGTAATGTCGCTTGTCGTCGAGTAGCGCTTGCCGGTAAGGGTGTTTTGCGCTGTAACCGTCACGCCCGGCAGCGGAACGCTCCCCGCCTTCACCACTCCATGCAGTTTGCCACCCGCTGCCGCAGGCGCTTGATCAGCCGCTGGTTGCGGTTGCGCCGGTGCATTCACGGATGCTGCGGCAGGCCCAGTCGCCGGAGCCGATGCGCTCGTAGTCGTCTGCGCCAGCGCAGTGAGGCAAAGCCCGCTCATCGCCGCAACAAAGATTGCCCAGTTGGCTCGCCGCATCCAATCTCCCCACCCTCGCGCTTAATGAATCAGACGCATCAGACGCGCCGAAGGTTTACTGAGCGCGCGCCCGCCGATATCGACGCTGACTTGCCGACTGGCTATCGCGCATAGCGCGGCTGACCTGCTGGAAACATAAAGTGCCCATGCTCCAACCCATTCCTCCAACCCATTTCAGGACAGGCGAGTTCCAGGCAAACAAGCCGTGGGCCGTTCTGTATACAGGCGTCTCTTAGAAAAGTCGAGATTTCCACTTGCCAAACATGCCTCGCTCATGTTAACTATTAAGGCAATACTTATTCGGTTGCTATCGCTAAAGTAACCCCCGGCAAGCAACGGACTGGACCCGGCATGAAAATCGGCACCACGGTGCGCACCTTCCGCCTGCAAAAAGGTCTCTCGCAAGGCGACATCGAAAAGAAAACCGGCCTTCTCCGCTGCTATCTCTCCCGCGTCGAGAACGGCCACACCGTTCCCTCGCTCGACACGCTCTCGAAGATCGCCACCGCCCTCGACCTGCCCATCTCCCAGTTCTTCGCCGACGACTCCACCGGCCGCACCTTCAACACCCAGAAGCTCTCCGACGAAGAACTCCGCTTCCTCACCCAGATCCGCCGCTACTCCTCGAATCTGAACGAGAGCGATAGAAAGCTGCTGCTGGCCATGGTCAAAAAGTTCGCAACCACCGCAGTCCGCTAATAAAGCTGCACCCTCGAATTCTTGCAATCCCGACCGTCAATCTTCTAATCGTACCCAGAACCTCGGGTGCCCCAGGTCTCGCTTTTGAGACCGGGGAAAGCACGAATCCAAGCGTCACTCTTCTCATGGCCGCGGGTGCCCCCGGTCTCGCTTTTGAGACCGGGGAGACCACAAACCCACACGCAAATTTCCCAAGGCCGCGGCGGCGGAACACGCGAAAGATAAAACCCAAACAACACCAGCAACCCCGCAATCAAAATGATCGCCGCCCGCAGCCGCGCGCCAAAGCTCTCCCTCGATGAACCGATCCTGGGCGCCATCGGCGCTTCAAACAGCAGGCCACTAGGTGGTTCGAGCTCCCACGTGGTCAATAAAAAAGCCAAACAGCACCAGCAATCCGACAACCATGATGATTGCGGCTCGGAGTCGCGTCTCAAAGCTTTCCTTCGAGGAGCCGATACGCGGAACCATAGGGACTGCAAAGAGAAGTCCACAGAGAAAACCGCCTAGGTGGGCAGAGTTGTCAATGGATATCCCTGTCAGACCGCTACCAAAATTAACCGAAAAACCAATGATGAGATTGATCGCTGCAAAGTAGATGACCGACTTGCGCAGTCTTTTCAGCTCCACCTGCGGAATGGGTAGGCGGTTTGACTTGAGAAGCACAATCAGCACACCGGCAATGCCAAAAACGGCGCCCGATGCGCCCGCGCCGGCTTGAAAATACGGATTCCCCATCGGTTCGTTACCCGGCCAGGCCCCATGAAAGGTGGAAAGCAGATTGCCGGCAGCACCGGTCAAAATGTATGCGGAGAACAGACCGTAAGAGCCCATCAAGGGCTCGGCGAGCAGTCCCAGGTTCCACAAGCACCACATATTCGTCGCGATGTGAATAATGCCCACATGCACGAACATCGCCGTGACAATTCGCCACCACTGTCCATGAATCAGGATATTATCGGGCCGATCTGCACCCCATGCCATCAACTGATCTACAGTTGGCATCCACGGGCTGACTCCGCGAGCCAACATAGCCAGGAACACTCCGCAGTTAATGGCAATCAGCAAATATGTCGCAGGCGCGTGCGACCACGACCGCCGGCTCTTCCGCTGCACGGGCGCCGGTCCCTGCGCATAACCATCCTCCGGCGGCAACACCTCAGCAGGCCCGCCATGCACGGTCATTTGTCCCTGGGATTCATAGTTGGAGGGATTGCTTCCCATGCACTAACTCTAACTCATTCTTATAAGCATTTTATAAGCCCCGGTGCTGCGACGAACTTCGGATTTCAATTTCATGGATTGATTTCCGCCCCGCTATTCCACATCCACTCAGCGATCTCACCAAGCTCCGGTTGTAGTCTGAAGTAGGAACTTCCCGCAATGGATTGAATCTCCTCACTGCATTCATCGACGCCGAAGTGCGCCTAATCAAAAACTTATTTCGTGGAGTAAAGAGTGCCTCAAGCTAGTGAAGAAAAGCGCATCCGGCGCGCGTTGCTCAGCGTTACCGACAAAACAGGTCTGGTCGAGTTTGCCCAGGTTCTTGCCGGCTTCGGCGTGGAGCTGATCTCAACCGGCGGAACAGCCAAGGCCCTCCGCGACGGCGGCCTCACAGTAAAGGACATCAGCGATCTCACCGGCTTCCCCGAGATGCTCGACGGCCGCGTCAAGACGCTGCATCCACTCGTCCACGGCGGCCTGCTCTACATTCGCAGCAACGCCGAGCATGAAGCCGCCGTCGCCGCCCACGGCATCTCGCCCATCGATATGGTCGTCGTGAATCTCTATGCGTTTGAAAAAACCGCCGCCCAGCCCGGCGTAGCCTTCGGCCACCTGATCGAAAACATCGACATCGGCGGACCTTCCATGGTGCGCTCCGCCGCCAAGAACTTCGAAGACGTCGCCATCGTAACCAAGGTTGCAGATTACCCCGCCTTGATTGAGGAGCTGAAGTCATCCGGCGGAGCGCTCAGCCGCGCCACCCGCTGGAATCTTGCAAAAAAAGCCTTTGCGACAACAGCCGCCTACGACACCGCCATCGCCAACACGCTCGACAAGATGAACGAAGCTCCCGCCGTCCACGCTCCCGCCGTTCCCGACACCACCAATCTGCCCACAACGTTACGCATCAACTTCCTCCTCGCGCAGTCGCTGCGCTACGGAGAAAACCCCCACCAGCGCGCCTCCCTTTACTCTGACGGCTCCGGCCTCGGCATCGCCGGCGCGCGCCAGCTACAGGGCAAGGAACTCAGCTTCAACAACCTGGTCGACCTCGACGCCTGCTGGGAGCTAGCATCTGAGTTCGACGAGCCCGCAGCCATCATCGTCAAACACACCAACCCCTGCGGCGCAGCCACCGGCGCAAATCTTCTTGAGGCCTATCAAAAAGCCCTAGCCGCCGATCCCGTCTCCGCCTTCGGAGGCGTCATCGGC
>Ga0182012_10007447_pt1 | contig 10943 bp, 7 predicted proteins | sample 612S2SmetaG_FD_120486 | JGI IMG/M metagenome (GOLD analysis project Ga0182012, IMG submission 120486) | Permafrost microbial communities from Stordalen Mire, Sweden - 612S2S metaG | ecosystem: Environmental > Terrestrial > Soil > Wetlands > Permafrost | place: Sweden: Stordalen | collected...
CATTTGTTTGTGCAATCGCAGGTAGAAAGCCACGCTCAACTTGCTCGCTTGCTTGGATCACTGGCCACAGTCGGTGTACTCAAGCGCATGGTGCAATTTAAGGAAAAGTCTCAGAACGCGGCCGGTGGAGATGAATCTGCCAGTCTCAGTCTCTTTGACTATCCGGTTTTAATGGCCGCTGATATTCTCGCCTACAACTGCGATTTTGTGCCCGTTGGTGAAGACCAAACACAACATCTGGAGTTGACTCGCGATCTGGCACAACGCTTCAATCGTGTGTACGGCAAGAATGTCCCAATCTTCAAGTTGCCCAGGCCGCGTGTGATGGCTCAGGCAGCTCGGATTAAGAGTCTGGTGGACGGCAGCAAAAAGATGTCCAAGACCGACTCAAACGATGGCAGCCGCATCAACTTGCTTGATAGTCCTGCAGTAATCGTAAGCAAAATCAAGAAGGCAAAAACCGATGCCAAACTTGGTCTCGTCTTTGACGACCCGGAGCGCGGCGAAGTGCATAACCTGCTTACTCTCTATCAGATTGCTTCCGGCAAGAGTCGTGAAACTGTTGCAACCGAGTGTGCCGACATGGGCTTTGGTCCCTTCAAGAAACTACTTGCAGAGGCGCTAATCTCCATGCTTGCGCCAATTCAAGAGCGCTACAAAAGCATCATGGCTAACCCAGCACAACTCCATGCAATCTTGCTAAGCGGTGCTGAGCAAGCGCGTGTGGTTTCGAACGAAACACTAAAACAAGCCAAGAATGCCATGGGCTTCTTGAGCTTCTAACTTCAACCTCAATCTATAGAAGGGAGAGAAATATGGACACCGACTGGTGGTGGCGTTAAGAGGGTGAGTCAGGTCTGATCCCGAGTGGATCTGCCGGCTTTGCCCTCTTAACTTTTGTGTTGGAATACGACAATGCGTAGTAAAATGCGAAGGACTGGCGATAGCTCTTCCTGTGCTTAGTGAAGGTGCCATAAGCAGACTGTAACTGCTCGGCAAAGCTCGGCACTGCAGCCTTCTTTGGTCGTAAAAAGGGCTCTTGAAGATGCAGCTGGGTGGCTCGTGCGAGCTAGTTCAATAGTGGTTTCAATATGTAACCGAACGTTGAGATTCTTGTATAGGAGAAGTTTATCTTGAGTTGGCGTTAGATCCATATGTAGGTTGCACTTATATCTTTCCACCCTTCTCTTATTCGTTCTGGTATTAACTTCCCCACTATTTCTCATACTTCCTCTCCTTTCCTCTCCTTTCTTCTCGTTTGCTTCGAGTAGAGCTGGACCGGCATGCCGTGAGATCCAGAACAAATCAGACGAAGACCACCGTCCAACGTCCTACGTCCGACGTGATTTCAACCAAACAAAGGAAACCTTAGAATGATCAGTAAGTATTTGCGCTTACCCCTGGTAGCAGCCGCTCTCTTGTCTTTGACATTCCTGACCGCCTGCGACGACCATTCCAACACCCAAGGCCAACAAACGACCTATGTCGCCGGCCAGAACCAGACCTCGGATGATGCCACCGCCGGCATCGACTTCAACAGCAAACCGTCCGATGCCCCGCGGATCAACGTACAGTTGGTCGAGCAGGCGCTTTCGGAAGTTCAGCAAACGGATCCCAATGGCTGGGTCGAAGACTTCCGCACCCGGGTCAATAAGATCTACGAAGGCGACGAAGTCGTTTCCATCGACGCCCATCCGGACGCCAGCAACAATCTGCAGATCATCGGCTACATTTCGCATTCGGGCAAGGACGGCTATCAGGCCGACACCGACGAACAGCTGTTCCAGATCTCGCAGACCGGAGCGGTGGCCAACAATCAAACCCCGTACCGTCTGACGTACAGCACGTACGGCGGCAGCGCGGCATACTACGACGGTTATTACCAGAACCCCTTCCTGATGGGTTGGTATGGCAATGCCATCATGTACCACACCTGGGGCGGTTATTACACCACCTCGGCGCACATCGTTGTCATCCGCAGTGATCGGACGATCTATCGGGCCACCCCGGCCTACACGCAGCAGCGTGTCAACACGCACCAGTACTACAGCCAGGCCTATCACGGTACACCGGTCACGGTGCGCCCCGGGACGTCCATTGGTACGGGTGTTACCGTCAAGCCGGGTGCCGTTGCACCGGCGCACGTCAGCCAGCCGGCCGCCTATACGCCTCCCAAGGCCGGGCCGACCAACACTTTCAATCGACCAAACACGGCTCCGCCGTCTGCGGTCACGCCTGGCAGGGCCACCGGTACGACCAACACCTTTGTCCGCCCGACCGGGCCTGCTCTGGACCAGCGCCCGGGTGGACTGTTCAACAGTCATACCTATGGCGGCAACTCGGGAGCCGCCCGAAGCGCACCGAGCGCACCGAGGTCATCGGGCGGCGGTGGTCGCCATCGGTAAAGGCTTGCGATAGACGGCGGCATTGGGCTCTTTAGCCTGGTGTTAAAGAAGGACAGGGGATCTTTTGATCCCCTGTCCTTGTCGTCTTTTTGTGATCCTCCCCTCGATAAAGCACCGGAAGAGTTGAGCAGGCTTCCCGAGAGACCAAGACCAATCTGCTCAGCCACCTCTTCTTGATCACGAAAGACAGGAGAGAGCCATGTCCAAGACTTCTGCCGACGCTTCCAACGGTGGCGCGGCCTGCGAGCTGTCTCGCCCTTTGCGATCGCAATTGACCGCCATTCTTTTTGCCTGTAATGCCACTGACTCCGGTGCCAAGCACGGGGCCCTTTTGGCCGATAATGTCAACGAGCTGCGCCGTCGGGCTGCACTCTTTGCCCTGGACAACTTTGGCCAGCTGTCGGACGACCGCGGCTGCATCAGCGAAGATGGCCTTTACGCCTTGCTGCGCTTCAACAGCGTTGATGCCGGCGCCAGGCCCCTGATCTCGCTGCTCTACCGGGAGCTTTCGGCCATCGGCCATGTGATCGGAGAGCGGAAGAGCACGAGCCATGTGTCGGTCGGTGGTTCTGCCATGCCGATTCACTTTGCTCGTCCCGATTACGCCATCGACGCCCTGGATCTTTTCAAGCTTATCTGTAGCACGGCCAGACCACAAAAGAGCTAGTCGCCGGCTTCATCGCCTGTCCTTAAAATATGGACGGCGAGCCGACGATTGGTGCCAAAGAGCTATAACAAAAGGATTGCTTGCCGCATTGCAAATGTGGTTGGTGTCCCGCTGTTATAGCTCTCTTTGGCCCTGGCTCAAGTGCTGTGCTTTCTGGCATGGTGTCTTGTCTCTTTCACTTTTTTCTTCGGACATACTACGGTATGTGGCAGGCGTGGCACAGGACTAAGTTTGTGTAATTCCGTCTGTATCTATCGCTAGGTCTTGTGGCTGCGACAGCGCTTTAATAATCGCATTTGGGGCTGATTGGCACGTAATTACCGGCGTTTGGGCGCTGGCTTATGCCAGGCCGGTTTGTTTAGGGTCGAAACAAATCTGACCGGCTTCCATCAGGCACAAATATCTAGCCAAGAAAGCAACCAATTCTATCAACAGCACTGACAGTCCCAATTGTTTTTGGGCTGACGGCACTGGTCCTAGCGCCGGCCATGAACTATTACACCCGAGGCACCAGCTCTGCTGGTGCCTTTTTATTGAGGACGCCAGATATGTTTAGTCTAAAATCAATATTTTCATCCAGTCAAAGCTCTCTTGAAGTCACGCGGCTGCTTTTGCCCAAGGGCAATCTGGCGGCTCTCAGTCAGGACACTACGCTCCTGGCCTGTGCATCTCCTAATGGGCACCAGTTTCACTACGTACACCTGCCATCGGATGTGCAGAAGCAAATCAGCTGCGACAACATTACTGCTCTGACAATGCGCCCCAATGATAAGCACTATCAGCAATCGGCCCCGGCCAGGGAAATACGCCGCGATGAGATTGTGATCGCCAGCCGTCACGATAATCAAATCAGAAGGTACCTGCCCTCCCTGGGCAGCTTCCTTAAACCGCTAGCGGTACAGGAACCTACTGCGTTGGCTTGCAGTCCTTCTGGTCAGTTACTGGCAGTGGGCACAGCCCAGGGACAGTTGTTTGTATATGATCTGGCAGCCCAGGATCCGCCGTTGATATTTTCCACCCGCATTGCGGCGGTGCCAATCACGCAGGTGCTGTTTGGCATTGACGGGGAGCACATCTTTGTCCTGGATCGGAGTCAAACGGCTTATATGGTGCGACCGGCAATGGAATATTTTGAAGAAGCAGGTAACGGTATGCTGGCCGGTAGCAGTGTTTACCCGAGGGTACAAGTAAAGGCATTTACCGCCAAAGCCAAATCGGTCAATGCAATTGCATCGGTCTTGCCTTTGCAGGTGAGCCATATCAGCGTGCATCCATACATCAGGCAAGTGTCGCTAATAAGCCCCGACAGCAGTATCTGTTTTTGGAACTATGCCTGCGCTACCGTTAGCTATCTTGACTGTCCGCTGGAGGGTCCGATGGTAGGTTACTTTTGCCCGGATAGCGACCACTTCCTGGCCAATTCCAGACAGGGATTGGCTGTCTATCCTTTGGCTCGCCGTCAGAGGCGTGTGGCCAGTGCCACTAGTCCCGGCGGGCCATTTCCAGTGCAGTACGAAGTTGTTTTGAGCAGCGGAGATCGGCCTAAGATGTACCCCTCCGATCAGTCGGGCAGGCTCATTCGTGCTCTGGGTGAACGTGATGGGGAGCGCGTTGCTATTTGCTGTTGAAGTCGATTGTGTAAGACTAATCTCGTCCCAGGACGCCTGATAACGGCAGCGTAACAGCGCTTGCTCTGACCAATCCCCCGTGTTGTAGAAAGTGGCCTGGGCTAAATCGCTCGGGCCACTTTCTTTTCCTTCTTTTTCTAATTTCCCTTTTTGTTCTTCCGTGAAGGCGGCGAATTGTCGACCTCTCATTATGCTTCTGTTTTTGTTTGCTTTTTTAGATCTCAGGCATGGAAGAGAAGAAGTGCACCGCTTTCCTCTTCGGCTTTTTTAGATCTTGGGCATATTTCGACATGACCCGAGTGGTGCCCTGATGTTGAACATCCTAAAACATATCTGTTGCTCGGGCACTCAAAGCAGTACTAATTTCCGGGTTTGAAAAAGTCGGCCGGCATTGTGCTGCGACGCTCCTGGTCGATAAATTCGACCTGCCCGTACTTCGCTTTATGTGTCTTGCTCGTCCAAAAATCTTTGTCTCGCACCGTCACCGTATGCAAGTTGGGCAGCTTAACCAATATTGGTATGCATTTGTCTGTGATCGAGGTGTCATAGATTGATAATTTTTGGAGTGCAGTCAAGTGACTCAAATAGTTGACGCACTCGTTGTCCAGCCGAATATTAGTGTCTATCCTGAGTTCGCGGACGGCCTTAAGCTCCTTCAAAATTGCCGCGTCTTCTTTTGTCAGGCCGGTCCGTCCGATGTTGAATGAAATCAGATTGGCCAAAAGCGGTTTTAACTTGCCAACCGTACCCGCCTTTAGGCTTATGCCTTCAAGAGCGATAACCTTGACCTTGTGGAGATTAGTTAGGCAAGCGAAGCCGGTGCCAGTGACATTAGTCTTAACGAGGTTGAAGCTTGTCAGATGAGAGAACATGGCAATCTGGGGTAGCGATTTGTCTGTGATAAGAGTGTCTTTCAAATTGATACTGAGCAGTTCTTTGAACCCCTCCAAATAGTGCATGTGTTTGTCTTCAAAATCCAGATTGGCAGCAGAAAGACTGTTTACCTGACAGGGATACAGTTGCTCCAATTGATCGAGGTGTTCCAGGCTGTCGAAGCAGAGATCCAGGCTCAGGCTGGTGTTTGTCGGCAGGCTGACGCGGCCCTGGGCCAGGACTCTTTCCCTGCTGACCATCTTTTGGCCGTACTTAGTGGGCACGGTCAGGGAATACATAACCTTTGCCACGGGTGCCTGGGTAAAGAAAGTAAAAAATGAATACTTCGGAGGGGGGCCAGCCGGCTCTTGCTCTTTGGTCGTTTGACCTGAAGCCACTTGCTGTGTGAGCAAGATCAGCACCCACACGGCGGAGAGCATAATCCGTAAGGACTCAACTTGAGCGGGGTTTTTCTTGGACATGGTTTCTCTTGGTCACGGTCTTTGCTGCGTCTATTCTTTCACAATAGGTGTCTTTTTTTCAGCCACGCGTCCATCTTCGTCACTGAGCCATCACGCTGCCGTCATGTGGCAATCACGGAGCAGTCGTAAAGTGTGGACACTGGGAAAACCGTCGTGACGTCGAAAATTATTCTGGGGCGAGGGTAAGAGTTTATAAGGTAGCCAATGTCTGGGGTTTTCGATTGCTGGTCAAAAAGCATTGGTGCGATGGAAACATCCCTTAGCGACGGCACTGGCAAAGCCCTGCATGATTCAGTCGATTTTGCCAGGAGACACGAGACTTTGCTGATCACAGCTGGTGTGGTCGTTATTGGGGCAACAGCCGTCGTCAAAACGGGCGGAGTCGGCAAATTGCTTGAACTCTTCAGGCCAGCCGAGCCGGCAGCTGCCGACGCGCTTCTCCCGAAGATAGCGACAGAGCTGGCCGGCACCACCGTTGGTGGCCAGAAAGCTGCATTTCTCAAGGGAGTCGATAATTATCTATTTGATATGGACCGTACTCTCATCCCCACTGGCGACGGGTATGCAGCAATGCACGGCGAGTTGACCAGACAACTGGTAAAGCACACTGGTCTGCCAGCGGATTTTGTTTCAGATGTCCTCCGTCAAACGTCAGAAAAAATTGATTCAAACGTTTTTGCCGATCGATTGGATCTACTGGAACCCATTCAGCAGTTGTATCCTGGAGTCAACCTTAACGAACGTTTTCCCGAAATCGCTCCGGCTGCAAAAAATGCCTATTACGCAGCTCTTAAGCCGAGGCAAGACGTGATCGATTTGCTCGATTCGCTGACAGCTCAGGGCAAACAGCTTCACGTTTTTACGGCCGCGTCGCCCTCCTCCGCGGTCGAACGGTTGGATGCTAGTGGTCTGAGCAAATATTTCAAAACTATTTTTACAGCGGCTAAACATCCGGTCGAAGACGGACCGGGTCGCAGTTTGCTGACCGAGTCGACTACGGGATCAAAAGTCGTGGAGCTTATGGAATCACCCAAAGATAACGAGTCTGGGTACCGCGAAATTTTAGATCGCTTGAAGATAGATCCTAAGAAGACTCTGATGACTGGTGACACAAACGCACAGGATATAGCCAGCGCCAAAGGAGCGGGAATGTACACGGCCCAGGCCCATTGGATTCGTCAAGACGTAGGTGGCTACGCCATACCCGACCTAACTTTGGAGTCCCCCGGCCAATTGCAAAGGCTAGTCGAGTTGAACAAATAGCAATCTAACTTGCATGCGTCATAGTTGCGAACAGATCGTATAGAGTCCAGTTACAACGCCTGACCCGAGCACATTGATATTTTACGGTGTCCGGTTGATCTCTTTCCACAGTTCAAGGATGCCATCGCACTCTTCCGATTTGTGAACAATCACCTTATTATCTTCAGTCACGTGCAGCATATCGCGTGGGTATCCGAGTGCCAGCAGTCGCTCGATTTCCCGTTGCACCTTGATCGACGATTGGTCCGGCGAAGTGCTGGTTTGTGATGGATCGATCGTCATCTTTTAAATCTCCAGGTGCTGTCTTCCAAGATCCGTCATGGTTGGGCGTCCGACGGTTGGTCTGTCGTTCCGCGCTCGACTGTTCGTCCGGCAAACCCATAGTTGGAGATGGTGGTGTAGTCATCTATCAAATCTCCGAGTTGCGATTTCAACCTCTCATAATTGTTGCGCGGGCCACTGCCGACATATTTTACATACGAAGGCTCGGCAAACTGTCCTGTCCGCGCGATATCCGGGTTGGGATCGGTCAAGCGCAGGGCGCGATTCATGACGTTTTGCGCGGCAACGCCTGGTGGCGTGTCGACGTAGATCAAATGGATCTTCATGCCATTCTCTTTGGCAATCCTTATCGTTGCCTCCAGGCGCGCCGGGTCACCGCCGCCAACCATAGGCACGGCCATGTTGTAGCCTTCCTTGATCCCCTTCAAGGTCGTATATTTAGCCATATAGCCCGCTTCCTCGCCCTGGCTGATGTGTCCGATACCATCGGGCGAAATCTTGGCGTTGAAGTAATCTGCATCTGACTCGATGGCACCGTACTGCTCGATGATCGGCTTGAGAGCGACGCTCTTACCAGCGCCGGGTGGGCCCAAAACCAGGAAGAAATCCTTGCCGTGCTTGGCTTTGGCAGCCAGCTCCTGGAACAGTTGCTCTGCTTGCGCCTTTCGACGCGCTTGTGTCGCAGGAGACTGATCGGCATATGTGTTTGGACGGCTGAGCTCCTCAGCCTGAAGTTTGGCCATGCGCGGGTCATTAGAGGCATCGGTTAGTACATCGTCGATGGTCCTCACTCCCGCCATATCCTTGGCCTGATCGTAGTAGTAGTAGGTGGCGCGTTGTTGATCGCCGACTTTCTGAACTCTCTCAATCAGCCGGTTTTCTTTATAGATGCTGGTTGTGTTGCCGACGCTATCGATGACCGAAACCGTTCCATCTTGCGAGTTTTTTATGATTGACCCACGATCCCAATCCTGTGACGTGACGCCGGCGCCCATATCGAGAATCGGTTGATCCGTCTTGGGTAAATTCATCAACTCAAGATTGGTTGCCGCCTCCGGTGAAGTCGTGCGAGCGGGGGTAAATTCTGCTTCGAAGACATGCTTCGGCAGTATTTCCTGGCTTCTCACTTGTCCTGTTTGCGGATCTGTACGCGAAATTAAGTAGTCGCCGGCAGTGCCTTCGGTGACACCGGTGCCAGCACTCTGCACGATTGCTGGTCCATCGAGCGGCTGCGCCGTGATACCCGACAGTTTTACATACTGATTATCGAATCCGGGCAGCAAATAATAACTGCGATTAAAGTGCGTTTCATCGGAAACGTAGAAGCTTCCGTCCGGCTTAAAGATGCGCACGGCTCCAGCTGGAGATTCAATGCGCTGGCCATTGTCGGGGTTAACCCAGCTGAGTGGCTCGCTCAGGCGCTCTGCACGCACCGGAGCGCTCTTTATATATTCGGTCAGTGGCGTGCCGACTTGTATAGTCGACGGTATTTCGTGCTGAATTGCTTCTTGCCAGCTGCCCAGTCTGGCGTCAAAAGCCTGGCGATTTCCATTGATGTCGAATCGCATGCCTAGCGGGTTGCCGTCGATGCCCGTCATGACCACTGCTCCGTCAGACTCAACTTCCATTTTGAATTTGTGATCGGTACGGGTGTTTGTGAAGACACCATCTCTGCCTTCGAAAACGTCTTGCCCATCTTTTGAGCGCACCTGTGTAACATTGCCCTTCGCATCGAGGCTCTCAGTGACTGAGCCGATCACCTTTGTGGTGCCTGTGGTGCCATCGGTGGTACTGCCAACAACCTCCCCGCTACGGGCTGGACGCTCAAGAGAGGCGCCAGTCTGTCCTTCACTGGCCACTTCGGCAGGAGGCCTGCTGGTAAGCACGATACTTGTTGGTTTTGTCCTGGCGGCTATTGGTGCGACGGCCTGCATACTGTCCCCGCTAGGGGCTGGACGCTCAAGAGAGGCACCAGCCCGGCCTTCACTGTCCAATGCCGCATGCGGCCTGCTGGTCCGCACGATACCTGTTAGTTTTGTCGGGGTGGCTACCTGCGCGACGGCCTGCACAATGGCCTGGTCAAGTTGGCCCTCTCGAGGCAGCGCATCAGGGCCGAGGGCTGAAGGTGCTCTGACAGCTCCGACCGCTCCGACCGGCGAGGTCTCTGCCGCATCTGGCGGTGCGGGAATGTCGCGTTGCAGGCGCTCGGCCAGGTCTGAGTCAAAAATAGATAGGTGGACTTGCTGCAGATTTTTCGGATTTGATTGATAAAATTCACGAATGCCTTGCTGCATTTCTTGAGCCAGTCTGTCAGTGGTGCGTTCGGTAATACCCAGCAGCTTGCCGGAGCGCATGCCTGGAAGCGTGGCGCTGGTCATGCCGAGATCATCGGCACTTGTCAGGGCATCGCGCACCACTTCGTGCAATGGTCTGGGATTGTCATAGACTGCGTCGACGGCGAAAAGTACGTTGTCGTATTTGCTCGTATGGGTGGCGGGATCTGTCACACGGGTCAGGAAAGTTTGGCCATCAACTGTAGGTAGACCGCCTTCTACAGACGCTTGGGCTGCGTCCAGTTGAGCATGAAACTGCATGCCGTCACGCTTAATGATGGCTCCGGCAATTGAGCCATTCCAGTGATCGGGAGCAGCTATGGGCGCTATTAAAACGTCGGAATCTATATCGTTTAGTCCGGTTTGCTGTACTGACACTTTTCCCTCGGATATCAGATTTCTAAAAGCGGCTGCCTCCCCTGCGGCGGATAGACCCCCTGTTGACCTGGCCTCAGACTCAGACCAAATGTTGTCTATTGCCTGCTGCCAGGACCTTTCGGTGCCGGGTTGGACATCACTTAAACGGCGTTCAAGAACGTCTGCAAATTCACGAGGATTCTTAAATGTGGCAGTATCTGAAGCGACCTGTCTGACGAAGTCGCTAATTTCTTGCGGATGTGTCAGAGAAGTGATGCCTACAGTGCCGGCAAAAGTATTCGTTTCTTTACCGGTCGCCGCCAATCGGTCCATCAGCGCTGATCCTGTCTGATAGGGGCCCTGGCTGTATACGCGTTGCAAAACATCCTCGCGAGTTTCCCCGGGATTGACGACAAATTTTTGACCGCCAGATTCAAACTCCACCGGCGCCCTTGTAATTTCGGTCCCTTCAAGCGCACGATCTACAGTCAGTCGGCTGGGCTCACCCTCAATTGGCGGCAGCTCGGATACGCGCGCAGAGGCACCAGTAGCAGTAGCAGTGGCAGTGGCTGTGGCTGTGGCAGTGGCTGGGACTGCTGGTGCCTCTGCTGCAAGAGGCACTGGGGCCAATTCCTCCGGGGGAGGGGCGGAGG
>Ga0182012_10007448_pt1 | contig 10943 bp, 9 predicted proteins | sample 612S2SmetaG_FD_120486 | JGI IMG/M metagenome (GOLD analysis project Ga0182012, IMG submission 120486) | Permafrost microbial communities from Stordalen Mire, Sweden - 612S2S metaG | ecosystem: Environmental > Terrestrial > Soil > Wetlands > Permafrost | place: Sweden: Stordalen | collected...
AATGCTTGGACGCTGCCGCAGGAACGCTATAACGCCCAGTGGGTAATTGAGCAAGGCGTGGGCGTTGTATTGAACAATTTTCGGACCATTGAAGAAGCCGTCCGCACAGCCATGGCGAACGGCGATCTGCAAAAGATGCAAGCTAAAGCCGCCGCTCTAGAGAACCATGCCGTTTTTGAGATTCCGCGAATTTTGGCGCAGATCGCTACACCGGTAGCGGGTTACGCTCAGTGAATTGCGCTTGGTGCCAGTAAGGATAAATGCGCGGTCGCTCGCTCGCCGCATCTAGCTTCTTGATCTGCTCTGCCGTAAGATTCCAACCCACTGCACCTAAGTTTTCTTTCAGTTGCTCCTCCGTCCGCGCGCCAAGAATTAAGCTTGAAACGGTGGGTCTCTGCAGTAGCCAATTCAGCGATATTTGAGTCAGAGATTTACCGGTCTCCTTTGCTACCGCGTCCAGCGCGTCAATCACTTTGTAGAGGTATTCATCTTCCACCTGCGGGCCTTTGTCGGCAGTTTGATGCAAGCGGCTCACCTCAGGTAAAGGCTGCCCACGCCGCACCTTTCCCGTCAGACGGCCCCAACCAAGCGGACTCCAAATCAGCGCGCCAACTTGCTGATCGAGCCCCAGTGGCATCAACTCCCATTCGTACTCGCGGCCAATCAGCGAATAGTAAACCTGATGCGCCACGTATCTCGCCCAGCCGTAGCGCTCCGATATAGAAAGCGACTTCATCAGATGCCAGCCGGAAAAATTCGAGCAAGCTAGATAGCGCACTTTGCCGGCTTTTACCAGCGAATCGAGAGCTTCTACTGTCTCGTCAACCGGAGTTGTCGCATCGAAGCCATGCATGTGATAGATATCGATGCGATCAGTCTTCAGGCGCTTCAGGCTCTGCTCGCAAGAGCGGATGAGATGATAGCGCGAGGAGCCAACATCATTCGGACCATCGCCCATGCGAAAGGTGGCTTTGCTCGATATCAGAAGTTGGTCGCGCTTGCCTTGAATCGCTTCACCCAGAATTTCTTCGGATAAGCCGTTCGAATAGATGTCAGCTGTGTCGAAGAGATTAACGCCGGCATCGAGACACATGTCGACAATACGCTTAGCTCCTGGCACATCTGTCTGGCCCCAGGCTTTGAAGAAGTCACCGCCACCGCCGAACGTGCCAGCGCCGAAACTAAGTGAAGAAACTTTGAGGCCGGAGTGGCCCAGTTGCCGATAATCCATACCTGCGGTTGGATGCGAAAGGCCGTAGGAACGCTTCAGCTCGATTTAGCCCGAGGAGACTTCCTCAATAGTATTGACGTGGCATTGCTAGCCAATCGGATAATGCAATCATTAAGCCCACTGCCGAAGCGACAGTTACGAAACGCCTAGAAATCCACATGCTTAGTTTCATAGCGAAAGCGCACTGACCTGAGACCAACGGTTCAAACAAAAAAGTAGGCTCGGACAAGACCTGTTCGCATAGAGGCAACCGAGCAAAAGGGGAACGTTGAAGATCATTCTTAGCATTCCCCTTGCCGCCACTCAGCCCGGTGGAAGCGGTTGTGGGTTCAGCTTCAGTATTTCAAGAATGATCATTAACAGCTCAATCATCGAGATCTCCTTTCGTGGACTAGTGACAACAGAAGCCGTAGCGTTTCATATACCGGAAGGCTCTCGGATTCCACCCAAATCGTGCTTCGATTCCGTTGCCCTTCGTTAGCCGGCTCGCGGTTTCAAGAAGTCGGAATCCACTCCCTTGGAGAAGGTCGGCAAACACTCGCCCCTTACGGACCGAACCCCCGGTTAATGTCCCAGAGCGGGTAATGCGGCAGCGTGCCAGCCGGATCGCGCACGAAGGCTTCCGTCTGAATTACCAAATTCCGCCTACGCTGGCGTGCCGCAGGTCCAATATCGAGGCGTCCCAGAGCAGGTGTCTGGGTACCGGCGCGAGCCGTTCCAGGAGGCGGTTTCAAGCCATCAGACAGTTCACCTCGTTTCAGCAGGGTCGTCAGCAATTCGCGAGTTTCTTTCGCTGCGGCGCCAAAGCGCTTCTTCCACTTTTCCTCAATATTCCGCGTGCGCGTGTAATACTCGTGCTGCGCCTTGATGCCCGCTTCGGACAAGCGCACGAACTTGCCGCGGCCCCGCGCCGGGTCTCTCTCAACGATGATGTACGGCTTGTGCTGCCAGCCAATGCCAGCGGTCTCTTCCGAACAGCCCGTTCGTTTGGGAATCTCCGTTTCAGGGATCGGCTCGTCCTCAATAACGCGGATTGCGTTTGCAGCCAGCCAAATCGGCGTTTGGGACTCACTTTCGAATTCGAGCGCGAACGCAAGCAGAACTCGGGAAAGCAGCACCGGCAGAGGCAGGCCGTCTTCCACCGCCGATTTCCGCGGCCCGAACTCCGGCAGCTTCAGAAGCGCAACAGGCAATCCCTGCGGCAGTTCGAGGTCGATCTGGTGCTCGATTATTTCTAAAGCTCGGCGCAAGCTCGTCGCGTCGTCACCGAAGCGTTTCGACCAGCGGACGTCGATTTCCGAGATCAGTTCAGGCCAAATTTTAACGGCTGTTTCACCGCTGGCCGTGAGCTGAACCGGCCAATCGGCGCGTATGCCCCGGCCGCTCCCGAAACCGGGGCGCTTTCCAGACTGCAGCGCCACAACGCCCCATCGTTCGAGACAACCAAGGGCGGCCTTCACGCCAGCCTCGTCCGTGAGTGCCCGCGATGCAAGCGTTCGAACCGAAACTGGTCCATCGACCAAAAACCGCAGCAAATTCAGCCAAACCACCAGCGATAGTCGCGCGCCACGGCTCTGGGTTTGCATTATGCGCCGCTCGAATTCGCAATCGATCTCCACCGTATAAGCGACCAGAATTTGCGCGAGAAGAGCCGAAAGCGGCTTGTGCGGTACCGACATAATCCGAGAGGCAAGTCTATCGCAGACAGAGCCCGAGTTTTGAAGCCGCATTCAACTCCCGCTTGCGCCAGAGGGGCCTCTTCTTATCTTTCGATTCAGAAGCTTTTTTTATGCCCTCCACTGCATCTGGAATGGCTTTTTGAATTTCTCACTTCATCCGCAAAGCGGCGAATGATCTTGGCATGATCACCCGAAATTAAAATTTTCAGTGTGCCGTTTAGAGGAACCGGCAAAGGCGCTGGCTCGGCGAAGCCACTCTTCCACATTAAAGGCTCAACGCTGCATCGCGATCCAGTGGGCTGCGACGCTTCGGTATCCATCATCCTCGGCCTTTAGCTGGGCCAAGCCTGGAAACTCCAGGTGCATCCCAGCGACGAAAAAACCTTCGTCCGCTGCCTGCCTGAACATCTCCTTGCGAGTCTTAACGGCGAGCGCTGGATCGACATCCATCGCCGTCCCAGCATCTACAAGCGTGAGTTGAACAGCAGGAACATGGACGATATCACCCCAAATGAAGACTGAGGACGGACCGCTGTCAAGTCGGTAACCCGTGTGACCTGGAGTGTGGCCGGGGAGCGGCAGAGCAAGTATCCCAGGAACTACTTCACCCCCTTCGATCAGGCGTGTGCGTTTCGCGTAAGGCTTCAGCATCCGTCGAACGAACTCGAATGTTTTTTGATCGGGGACTTCATCCAGACTGCTCTCCAACCAGTATTCTGATTCTGCTCTGTGAAGGACGATCTCGGCATTCGGAAAGCGGGCATTGCCTTCCGCATCGACAAGTCCACCGCAATGATCGCCGTGCAGATGGGTGAGGATAACAGCCTCGATGGAATCTAGAGCGACTCCCGCAGCCCGAAGGGCAGAAGGAAGCTTTCCCATGGATGCCATCAGTTGCGATCCACCACCTGTGTCGATCAGTACCGGACCACGACCCGGAATGCGCACCAGATAGGCATTCACATCGACGCGAGCCGGATTCGACCGGAGAGCGCCTTGCTGAACTTTGAGGACTCTCTCCATCGGTGCGTTCACGATCAGGTGTTCAAGAGGAATCTCGAAGTATCCGTCGCTCAACGTGGTGAGCGTTGCTTCTCCAACCTGCCAGTAGATTGGACTCGCATCTCGAAAGGGCGTCATATAGAATCTCCAAAAGAATTGCTGTAAACTTCAGTCCTGATTATAATGAGTGAGTTATCAGTCAGTCAAGGAGAAGACTCTTTCAATGGCACGGCCACTTAGTGAAGCGAAGCGAAGCGCAATCCTCAAAGCTGCCGCGGAAGCGATTGCGGCTGAGGGAATTGGTGTTTCCACATCGCGGATTGCAAAAGCAGCCGGTGTGGCGGACGGTTCGCTATTCGTTTACTTTCCAACCAAAGACGATCTTCTAAACCAGCTGTACTCCTCCATCAAGAAGGAGATCGCCGAGTCGATGCTTGCTAAGTATCCGAGTCAAGCCACTGTCTCCGAAAGGTTGCGAGCCGTTTGGATGGCTTACTTGAAGTGGGGCGTATCGAACCCGGAGAAGCGCCAGGCAATGTCACAGCTTTCAGTCTCCCACCGGATCACCCAAGGCATACGCGACGAGTCCATGCAACACCTGCGCGAGATAAACAAGCTTCTGAAGCAATGCGTCGGTCCCGGAAACACCAACACTGTCGCTTTCGCCACGGGCATAATGACAGCTCTATCAGAAGTGACCATTGGTTTTATGACTTCTGATCGCAGGACAGGTGCAAAATACGCGGACATGGGATTTGCGGCACTGATGAGAGCCCTTGACTGCAACTTCTAGGCATGTGCTGTCACCCACCTATATGAATGAGATGCCACTCAGCAGAGACCGAATTCCATTCGTCGCATTTCACTAGTTCAGGTCTTACACAAATGCCGGACCTCTTCAAGCGGCTTTCCGAAAACGGCGGAAGAACACCACTACTAGACCGATCAAGATGCCGTGTGCCAAACCCACAATCGCCAACATCTTTGGGTTTGGGCTGATTGGGTTTAACGGGAGACTAGCGGGATCCAGTACTTCCGAGTTGAAGCGCCCCGCCAGATCTTTGACGACGCTGAGCAAGCGCGGCATCAGGGTAGACGAATTCTATTTGAATTGCCTGGAACGCCCGCCGGCTTGAAAGCTCGCCAAGTGTTGCGGGCCTGATTTGGATGCCTTGCTTCATCTTTTGCAGTACCTCTTCCAGCGGCATCTTTTTGAGCTCAACCGGATACAACCCGTGAACTTGACTCATCGTGCTCAGTGTCGACCGAGACAAAAGAAAGCGCATCAAACTGTCAAGTCTCTCCCTTCCATCGGCGGTCGAAGCATCACAACAAGCAGGGATACGCACCAGCGCAAGAGACGCATATTGGTTTGGCATCACCAGCCAACAACCCAATCCCACAATCAACCCAGCGACCGCGCCCACACCTACGATCTTTCCAGAACTCCACATTCGTAGCTGCATGGAAATTGCTCCTTTCAAGATGTCCAGAGCTCCGCGCCAACTCTGCTTCACCTCGTCCAGTAGCGCCTCAAACTCAGCTTCATAACGACTGCGCCAACATTTTGGATAAAGCTTTGCCAGCATTTTGGCCAAACGGTTCATGCGTGTTTGAGTCTCCTTTGGCCAGCCTTCACCACTTGATCCAATTGCTGCAAAAGCGCGGCAAGATGGGCTCGGCCTTCAGCGGTAATTCGATAAGGGCGGCGGCGATCCTCACTGGCAACAGCGCGAATCCAGTTCTGCTCTTCTAAACGAGTGATCGCGCCATAGAGTGTGCCGGGCCCCAGCCGCACTCCGGCAAAATTTTCAATGTCTTCCATCATGGCGTAGCCGTGCTTTTCGCCGTTGGCAAGGCTGGCAAGGACAAGAAGAGTTGGATCAGACATCGCTATTACGTCTCACGTAGTAACGTATCGCGTAATAGTGCTCTCGTCAAGCCGGATCTTCTGGCCACGAGTGGCGCGGGTATCGTCGACTCAATTCCTTGCGTACCTGCGGATAGAGGTTTTTCCAGAAGCTAACCAGGTCTGTGGTCACTTGAACCGGACGCTGGTTGGGAGCTAGTAGTTGCACTACCAGCGGAACCTCGCCGCGCCCCACCGTGGGTGTCTGCTTCATGCCGAAGAAATCTTGCAAACGAGACGCAACCGAAGGAGGCTGGCCATCGTGATATTCAATGCGCGCCTTACGCCCGCTCGCTAACTGAACGTGGGTGGGAGCGACCTCATCAATGCGGCGCATCGGCAGGATAGCTTGCAAAACATCTAAGAGGTTGTGATCGCGCATTGCTGCGAAACTCGTACAGCCTTTGGCTAGCTCGTGCAAGGCCATTGCCAGCGCATCTTCAGGAATCGATTCCTTCACGTATCGGGCGGCGAACTGAACCCGCCGCATGAATTTCGCAAGTTCCTCCGCAGCGGTAAAACGTTCCGCTCCCGCTTCAATGGCCTTGGTCGCCAGAAATTCAGCGGCTGCTTCCGCGTTGGTCGGAGGGCCGCTTGATTCATCAATAACCAAGTGTTCGTAGCGCAATTGGTTCCGCTGCTCCACTCGTTCAGCCTCGCGATTCCAAGCGAGTTCTTCACGCGTTTCGATGGAATCTGGAAATAGATCAAGAAGCCAATCCGGTTCGATAGCGCTCGAAATCCGAACCAGCGGAGTTTGCCCGTCGCGGTCGTCCACTTCGATGGCAACCAGGTATTCGCTGTTTACAAAACTGCCGCGATCCAACTGAGCCGCGGCGCCATTCGCGAGGAGCAATTTATCGCCGCGTTTACGAGCGACACGATCCGGAAATGCTAGTAAAAGTGCTTTTTCCAAAGCGTGCGCATCAGTCGTCGCACGTACATTACTCCGCACTTGATCAAGTAATTGTTGACGCAGGCGTTTGGCAGTGTACGGCAAATCGGCCGCAAGGAGGGCGTCGATATCGGAAGCGTGGGAACCTTGATCGAATCTAGGGCGGCCCTCTGAGAGACGTGCGGCCACATCACAAGCCTCGCGTTTGGCGCCCATTTCAGTCGCAGCAATGACAAAACGTGCCATCCGCGGATGCAGTGGCAAATCGGCCATGCGGCGGCCGTTCGGAGTAACAACACCATGGGCATCGAGCGCGGTTAACTTGACAAGCAACTCGCGGGCGTGGTCGAGCATCTCCGTCTTAGGCTGGTCAAGCCAAGGGAGTCGGCTCCACTCGATGCCGTGAGCCGCCAGCATAAGTATCGTTGAACTAAGATCGGCACGCAGAATCTCGGGCGGGAGATGTTGCGCACGCCGGACGAAGTCGGATTCGGGATAGAGACGGATCGCTATTCCAGCACTGGTTCGACCCGCGCGGCCCGCTCGCTGTATTGCTGAAGCCTGACTGATCTTTTCAATATTGAGGCGCGACAAACCACTCCACGGCGAGTGTGTCAGAACGCGAGCTAAGCCACTGTCGATAACCGCTTCAACTCCTTCAATGGTCACTGAGCTTTCCGCCACGTTGGTAGAACAGATAATTTTGCGCTCTCTTGAAGAGGCGACAGCCTGATCTTGTTCGTCAGGTGTGAGGTCGCCGTGCAGTGGAAACACTCGAGCACCGGCTTGACGCCCGATCGGTTCACACGCGGCAATGGCTTTGCGTATTTCAGCGGCGCCCGGCAGGAAAACCAGAATGTGCTTCTTGGTCTCGGCCATTACTTTCGAGACAGCTGACGCAACTTGATCCTCTAACGGAGCGGATGAGTGAGGCGTGTATCTCATCGAGACCGGAAACTGTTTGCCCGGCGCTTTGATCAACGGCGGGTGCCCGAGAGTTGCCGATAAGTCGTCGCCAAGAGTAGCGGACATGATGAGCAATCGCAGATCGGGACGGCGGGTTTGCAAGTCGCGAAGCAGTGCACAAGCAAGATCGGTCTCAAGGTGGCGCTCATGAAACTCATCCAGAACAACCAGGCGCGCTTCGCGTAGGTCGCCGTCGCTGAGCAGTCGGCGGGTGAGCACGCCTTCGGTCAGATACCAGAGCTTGGTCTTAGCGCCTCCCACCTCTTCAAACCGGACACGATAGCCCACAGTTTCGCCAAGTGTTTCCCCCAATTCATCGGCCACACGCCGCGCTGCCATACGGGCAGCCAAACGCCTTGGTTCCAGTACTAGAACTGGTCCTAAACCTGTTTTCACAGCGGCTGCGGGCACCCGGGTGGTCTTCCCTGCTCCGGGTTCAGCCTGCAACAATGTAATATTGTTCGCCACGATACACTTAAGAATTTCCGGCAGCAGCGGATCAATGGGAAGCGGTTGCCGGTTAGGATGCTTTTCTTGATTCAATCTTTCATTCTCGTTTGCTTCATATGTGCGGTATAGCAGGTTTCACTCATTTTCGGCGCAAGCCCCCCGCATCTGTACTACGCCGGGCGGTTCAAAGCCTTTATCATCGGGGTCCAGATCAACAAGGTATGCACGAGGCGGCCAACGCCTCGCTCGGTTCGGTGCGGCTCAAGATCATTGATCTGGGTGGTGGCGATCAACCGATGCGAACCGAAAACGGCGACACGGTGATTGCGTTCAATGGCGAAATTTATAACCACGCCGAAATTCGCAAGGAACTAGAATCGCTGGGCCACAAGTTCGAGTCGCATTGCGACACCGAAGTGGCGCTGCGCGCGTTTGCCGAGTGGGATACCGAATGCTTCGCCAAGTTTCGTGGTATGTTCGCCGCGGCATTTTGGCGCGAACGCGAAGACCGCTTAGTAATTGTGCGGGACCGCTTGGGAATCAAGCCGCTCTACTTCACGATTCACGAAGGCAACTTGCATTTTGGTTCGGAGTTGAAAGCAATTTTCGAACACCCCGAGATTCCCCGGCGCATTTCTCACAAAGCGCTGAGTTATTACCTCTCGCTCAATTACGTTCCGAGCCCTTACACTTTGGTGGAAGGAATTGAGAAGCTCCCAGCGGGAACGTGGATGGAGAGCCGCTCCGGACAGATTCGTACGGGCTGCTACTGGCGCAACGAATTTAAGCCCGAGGAGCGCTCGTTAGAAGAAGCATGTGCCGAGTTAGATCGGTTATTAAAGGAATCCATATCCGAACATCTGGTCTCGGATGTGCCGCTGGGAATTTGGGCGAGCGGCGGATTGGACTCTTCTACGATTCTGCATTACGCGGCTGAAGTGTCGACTCGTAAGCTGGAGACTTTCTCCATATCGTTCGCTGGCCGGCGCTTTGATGAGAGCCAGTACTTCCGGTTGCTAGCCAGCAAGTACAACACGGTGCACCGCGAGTTGGACATGAGTAGCGAAGCGGATCTGACCGAAGCGATTCACGAGATGGCCTACTACTCCGACGAGCCAAGTGCCGACGCGGGAGCGCTGCCGGTTTGGTTCTTGTCGCGGATGACCGCTAAGCATGTCACCGTGGCCCTGAGTGGCGAAGGTGCGGATGAGATTTTCGGCGGGTATCAAACCTACTTAGCTGATGGCTACGCGGAGACCGCACGTTATGCTCCAGCCGCATTGCGGCGACTCGGGCTGAAGGCGGCGGCGAAGTTGCCGGTCTCGGATGAAAAGATCGGCCTGGAATACAAGATCAAGCGCTTCTTAGGTGGGAGTTTACTTTCAGCCGATGAGGCGCATTTTTATTGGAACGGAACTTTTTCGCAAAGAGAACAGCAACAGCTTGGTTTGAAATCGGCGACGGAGTCGCTAGGAGGTTTGTGCGCCGCACTCCCTGGTTTGCCCGCACAACGTGAAATCCTGAACCGTTATCTTTTCGTCGACCAGCATTATTATTTGCCAGACGACATCTTATATAAGTGCGACCGGATGAGTATGGCGCATTCGCTGGAGGTTAGGCCGCCGTTCTTGGATCACCGGATTGTAGATTTTGCGGGGCGTTTGCCGGCGACTCTCAAGATTAAGGGCAAGACAACCAAGCGAGTTCTAAGGGAACTGGTAAGTAAGAAGTTGCCTTCGGAGATTATGAACCGGCCGAAAGAGGGATTGGACATTCCAGCTCATGAGTGGTTGCGAGGTCCCCTGCGCCCGCTCGTAATGGAGACGCTCGGCGCCGAGTCAGTCAGGCAGACGGGACTGTTCTCGCCGGCAGCGATCCAAGCGTTGCTTGATCGGCACATGTCTCGTCGAGAAAACCTCGGTTACCACATTTGGGGATTACTAACTTTGCACCTATGGGCAAAGCGCTGGAATATTGAGACCGCTGGCGGCGTAGAAAGAACGCAGGATGCAGCACTGGCCTACTAAATTCAAATGAAGAAAACAATCATAGCTATCTCTTTGTGCGCGGTTGCAGCGGGTGCGGCCGAAAAACCTACGAATTGGGACGCGGCGGGCAAAGCCTGGTGGAAACATATCAGCTATTTGGCGAGCGACAAGTTAAAAGGCCGCAACGTTGGCTCACCTGGGTTCGATATGGCCGCAGAGTACGTGGCAACGCAATTCGAGAAAGCTGGTTTGAAAGCGGCAGGAAGCGACGGTTATTTCCAACCGGTTGGTTTTACTGAAACGGCACTGGTTTCAAGCAGCCTTGAGTTAATACGTGGAGATCGGGCGATTAAAGTTGCTATTCCAGAAGAAGTGCACACCAGTTTCTCTGCCCACTCACCTGAAGAGGTTGAAGCGCCAGTTGTGTTCGCTGGTTATGGGCTTGTAATCCCCGAGGCTCACTACAACGACTTGGATGGATTGAACGTTAAGGGTGCGGTGGTGGCGTTTCTAACCGGCGGCCCGGATAAGATTGACGGCAATTTGCGTTCGCACTATTCATCGCTCGAACAGCGCTGGAAGGCTTTGCGCGCGGCAGGAGCGGTGGGAATGATCTCGATTCCCAATCCCAAGAGTATGGAAATCCCTTGGGCGCGGCAATCACTTTCGTGGGGGATGGCACGGATGGAACTCTCCGACCCAAGCATGAATTTTGCGGAGGGGCTCAAGTTCAGCGCTTCTTGGGATCCGGCGAAAGCGAATGACCTGTTTGCAGGATCGGGCCACAGTATTGAAGAGGTTTTGGACGCCGCAAATCAGCAAC
>Ga0182012_10007449_pt1 | contig 10942 bp, 16 predicted proteins | sample 612S2SmetaG_FD_120486 | JGI IMG/M metagenome (GOLD analysis project Ga0182012, IMG submission 120486) | Permafrost microbial communities from Stordalen Mire, Sweden - 612S2S metaG | ecosystem: Environmental > Terrestrial > Soil > Wetlands > Permafrost | place: Sweden: Stordalen | collected...
CACCATCAAAACCGCCGCCATCGCCGCCGAACTCAGCCAGCAGCCCAAGGTCGCCCTGGCCGGAGTCGTCCATGCCCTCGTTCTCAGCCAATTCGGCCTCGACCTCCACCTGTACCGCTCCCAGAGCAGCATTCAAATCAACAGCACCCAACCACATCTGGCGGAAGCCGCCGCCTCGCCAGCCGTCCAGAAGCTCAGTGAACAGAAAACCGCTTGGCTGCAGCGCTTGCCGAAAACGCCCAACGCGCTTTGGCAGTGGATTTTGCTTCAGCCCGCGGATACACTTCTTGATCTCTTAGCCTTTTGCGCCGCCCTCAGCCTCAACGGCATCAAGACCAAGAACGATCCCGCCCCCACGCGTCTTCAACACGCCGACGCGGTGGCCACTGCCCTCAACATAGATATGCGCAAGTGGTTTACGCCCACCGCCGACAACTTCTTTAGCAAAGTCTCCAAACCCCACATCCTCGAAGCGATGACCGAAGCCGGGAAGGCCCCCAACTCCAATGCCCCCGCGAAGCTGAAGAAAGGCCCTCTCGCCGAGCTCGCCGAGAAAACACTCGCCGGAACCGGATGGCTGCCCGAGCCGATCCGCATCGCGCCCCGCGCCGCCGCTGCCCAGGACGAAGCCTTCGATCACGACGAAGACCAGGAGGTGAACGACACACAAGAGTAAGTCCCGGATTGGAATCCCCTGCCGTGGGAGTGGGCGAGCTCGCTCCCACGGAATTGTCGAGAGAAGGATACGGGCCCTCATCCGACTATTCGATGCGCCTGCGGCCTCGAAGAATCCTAAACGGCGACAACACGAGCCTTATTCGGCAGCTTCTTAAAGATTCGATCAATAAATGCATTGACCGCATCATTGCCCTGAACATGGATACCGTTCGAGTCACCTGGCCAGTAGCGCCGCGCCAGATTTTCGATCAGCTCAGGAGCTAAACCCAAGAAATATTCTCTCGTAACAACAAAGCGATACCACTCTTCGTGGCCCATAAGCGTTTTAACGTTAATGACAAGAGGACTCGCGTCCGGAAGCAGAACGCGACTATAACCCATTCCTAGAACGTTGTTTATGGACGACACATTGTCCGTTTTAACCTCGGCGATCAGTCTGGTCACACCCAACGCAAAACCAAACACCATCTGCGTGATGCTTGCTTCGCGCGAATACCCATTTCTCTGAAATTGAGGATTGATCAAGACCCCAGCATCGGGTTTGCCGTCATCTTGGTTGAAAATATCGCAAATCGCAACGTACCCGATGAGACGATCACATCCGTGTGGCTCCTTGACTCGTACGGCCAAACGATATGTATGGCGTGGGGCGTCTGTTTGATTGGCCAGCGTCAGCTGCAGAAACGATTCAATGCTCTCAGGTCGATTCACATTGGCGTTGAACCAGCTTTGTCCTGACTGATGAAGGCTTTCAAAAACACCTCTAAGAGGCTCCAAGTCCTTCACGGTAAAGTCTGAAATCAGTAAACGGGGTGTTTCGATAACAACACCTTGCGACTGAGCGCGCATCTCACCGGCTGGCTGGGTCGAGATTGGAGAAGATGCTCTTCTATCAGCAGCAGCTAATCTTGAACCTTCGAGCTGTAACATGTTTTTCCTTCCTTTTAGTTCTCTTTACAAACTTGGTTTTCTCCATTCCGTCAGGAGTGAGGATGTGATTGGAAACCACCGGGCAACCACGGGCAGCGCCACTCTATTCGAGGACACTGCCCGCATGCCCGAGTGCGCTTCTTTGAGCGTCACTGCGGAGCCACGCCCAAATCGACACACGCACCAGAGGGAGTACCGTTCCCGTTCACTGTATTGCATTGAACAATGTCCCCAGTCTGGTTATTGATCACGTAGACACTCGCTCCTTCCGTCCCGTTAGAAGCTACGTTCGATGATGTCGGTATGACCACCGACAAGCCACTCGGAGCCGTGGGGAGGGAAGAACTTGGCGTAATGTGGCCAAGCTTTGCGCAATGCCCGACCGGTGCGCTTGCAATATAGTCCGCACAGTAGTTGATGGCGCCGCTCTGCTGATCGACGACAACAATCCCTATGCCTAATTCGGCGACACTCACCGTCAGATTTCGAGCGGTCGTCGCCGCCATCACAGGCCTTGAATAGAATTTGCCAACCCCCGCCAGGATTACCAGGGGCAGCAGGATCGCGCTGCATTTGTTGAGATTCATCATATTTGTTTGTTCCTTCCTTTTACGAGTTGTTATTTGCTCCTCCCGCGTGGGGAAGGGAGCCTTGTTGTGAAAGCGAAATACCGCCTTCTGCCTGCGTGCTACCGCACACATGACATGTGAACGGCTGCCAACAAAGCAATTGCAAAATTGCCCCGCATCTCGGGCAATGTTGACTCTTAACAGGTGTTGTGCAAGTCATAAATCAGTACCTCTTCATAGACTTCTGCTGTTCAGTTTTTCCGTTAAGACGGGCTCAGCCTACGCCTCGCCCGTCTCAGAGCGTGATCACTTACTTGTTCGGTTGGACGATCCCGCCGATCATTGTTCCCGGCTGCGAACCGTTTGGCCCGTAGATCGTAACCGAGACGCCAGATTGTGCAGGTTTGTTATCGGGTGTACCATAGGGAGTCCCGAGGTTGTCTTTCAGCATTTCTTTGTTGCTCCTTTGTTTTTTTTCGGATCGAAGAGCTGATCTCTGCGAACCGTGATCCGATTGTCGGTTGAGTCGAAACTTGTGCGCAAGAATCATGACAGCAGAATCTTGATGCGTTGCTGTCAGTAAAATTCTTGATATATATTGCTGATGCGCGACAAAGAAGGACTCCCGGAAGATACAACAACCGACAAACGCCCGACGACAATTCGCCTGTCTCAATCTCTCCGGGAAAGGCTTAAGGAACAGCTTCAACAGGCGAACCATGACCGCGAGAGCATGGATTCTTTCGTCGAGATTGCTATCAAGCACGAGTTGGAGAGACGAGCCTTTTCCCTTCCAACATGCACCGACTGGGAATCCGGGTCGGCAGTGCTCGCACAACTGTTCTTGGAATGCATCCCGTCACCCGTGGTCGTTAAAGACATTCAACAGCGAGTTGTTTGGTGTAATTTGGCTTACGAACAATTGTTTAAGCAAACTCTGTTGCAGCTCAGAGGACGGACCATTCAGGGCCTTATCGACGCCTACAGTTATCAGAGACTTGAGGCAGATCTTGGGAAAATCATGCACGGAGAGAAGCACAAGCGCGGTCGGCCAATCGAGTTTCTAGAGCCCATGACGATGATTGATGGCACCAACAAGGCGTTTCGAGCTTTTAGGTTTTTATTTAGTCCAACCATCATCGGAAAAACTCCCACCGCGCGGCAGACACGGCAGGAGTTTATCGGTGATGTGAGCTTTGACTGGGCTGAAGTGCAGGTCGGGGTACGGCACTCACTCAATCCCGCTTTGGCCAGACACATTACAGAAAATCTCTCTGAAGAGTTGGCCCAACTCTTTCCTGCTTTCTTGCAAAAATGCCCCAATGCCATCGCGATAAAGAAACCATCCGCCGAACTTGTTTGGTGTAATCATACTTACCTGGGTTTGCTAGATGGCGTCAAATCCTATAAGGAAATAGAAGGCAAGACGACGCAGGAATTGTTCAAGCTAGATGTCAGCCACCCAATAGTCCAAAACGATTTAACCGTCGCTCGCCAGAACGTTTGGCTATATACCATTGAGGATGTTCCTGAACGGGGATTTCGCAGCAGCCTTCGATTCCCAATCCCAGGTTCCGACGGGCGTCCCGCTTTCATTTGTGTTTGTAGCACAGACTTCCAATTGGGAAACATAACTAGAACGGCTTTTTATCGGCAGGCCAGACCGCGAGTGAAGAAGACGAAGACGCCCTTTGCTCCTGCCACTGCGGCCTCATCTACCGGCAAGAGTCCCCGCCAGCGCTAGGACAAACGCTCCGGGTTGTTACCCTAGCGTTTATCACCATGCCCAAACGTTCCGCCCAAGACGTCATCGACGATGCCATCCGCGAAAATCGCCCCAATGAGTACATCCTCTACGCCTTCGCCATCTTGTTCGTAGGCCTCGGAACCGGCTCTTTTATCTACTCCCTCGTCACCGGCCATTGGGCGCTCAGCATCGGCTCAGCCATCGAAACAGGCCTCTTCTATCCGGCCATGCACGCCATCCAGAAGATCCGCCGCGAGAATCAGAAAATCAGACTTCTCGAGCTGGCCCTCACGAACGCTAACACCGCCGCCGAAGCCGCCGCCGCCCTCCAGATAGTTTTCCTCGAAGAATTTAGCGATACTAAGAAAGGGACTACCGATGTTCGGACCAAAAAACACAGCGCGTGATGTCGCCGCCACTTTGATAGCCGGTCTCACCGACGGCTCCATTGTTTTGCGCCATCCTGACAGCGAAGCCGCGGCCAAACCGACTGGCGCATTTAGCGAGTATTTTCGCAACGGTGCCGAACCGAAAGCCAACGGCACCGACCACCCCGCTCCCGCGAACCTGTTAACGAAAGATCGACACTAATCCCGCTTCACAGGGTCTCCGAACATCCATCACGGAAGCCACACGCCCGGCACCGCCCCGCCTGCTGATGACTGCGCCCTGGCTCCGCCTGCAGCCGCTTCGCCTCTTTCACTTCCGCAATCAGAGCGACGATCCACTTGCGCCGTTGATCGTCAAACGGAATCGTAAACGCTCGATCCGAATATTCAAGGATGCCCTCGCGCACCGTGCTTTGATAATGCTCTTCGAGCAGCAGACAGTAGGCAAACAATTGCGCCAATTGCGCCTCATGCGGACCCGTCCGCGGCGCCGCGCTACTCTTCAATTCCACCGGCACAATGCCCCGCGCCGTCCGCATAATCCGATCCGGACGCCCCGATAGCCCATACCGCGCCGAATACAAATTCTGCTGTTTGAGCGTTTCGAGGTTCGTTCGCTCGGTGTCGATCGATACCAACTCACCCGCAGCCGGCAGCTGCGCGTCCCGCAAAGCTTGCCGCGCTTGCCGTTGTCTCCACCACGCCCAGGCGACAACAAAGCAGATGACCGTTACCGCCGCAAATAGAACCATGTCACCAGCGCCACAATCGCGAGCACGACAAAGCAAGCCAGGCGCACAGCCCGCTGTGCTTCTTTCTGGCGCAGCAGAGCGCGCTCCACCCGCTCATCGCTCTCTGCTTGATACGCGTCCCCTGCAGCCATTTGCTCCGCCGCTAAATCTGACAGGCGCGCGCCCTTCCGGCGCAGCGCCCAAGCGTGCCGGCAGAATACATATTCCGCCAGTTCCGTTGCGGTAATTCTTGGCTCCATCACGCTTCAACACCTCGACCCCTCAGAAACACTGTTGACGACCCACCAACACCCACTCCGCTGGGTTATTCCTTTGCGGGTCGACATTGACTCACTCCTCATGCTGCTGCCCTTTTCAGCATAGTCATGGAGCTGCCATCTCAACCGCATCCGTGGGCGAACAAAGGGCGAAGTTTGATGCTACTCTATTTTCGTGGCACTCTGCCAAGTCAAATATAAAGACATCGAAGGGATCGTCCATCAGGTCGATGTCCAGGCCCAAAGCTTGTTCGAAGCAGTCGCCGCCGCTGCCAGTCAATTTCGCCAGACGCTCTGGTCCGGCCATCCGCCCGGCCCCGGCTGCGAGTTTACCGTTCGCGTTTTGCCCAAAGCATCGGCGCAAACCTACACCATTCTTCTGCATCAGGTCGAAGAATTCGCCCGCAATGGTGCCGTCAAAGGGGCAAAAGGCATTGTTCAGAAGAACAAGCTCCGTGAGTTGTTGGGAATTGCGGAATAGGGAACACAGAGAATTCGAATGCTCAAAAGCTTTGCAGAAGAGAAACGACGGTGAACCGACAACGAGCCAACATGTGGCACGTTTTAATAACGCTTGGCCGTCATCTGGCGCCAAGGTTGAGAGGATAGCGCCTTCATCCGCACTATTCCAGCATGGCGACGTCCGCCCTCCTCCAATCGCACGATGAACTCAGGGGAATTCTGAAGCTCGTGCGAAGCGAACTCCGCAAACACAGCATCAGCCGGCGCAATAGTCCGCTCATGCAGAAGGTGGACGAAGTTCTGAACGCAGCCAAAACCCTCGCGGAGAAAGAACGCAAGGCCGAGCGCGGACGCGTGCGGATCACGCTCAAGGCATGAAGTACGAAGACATGGACACCCTCAGGCCGTGCAAAACCTGCACGTCCCGAAAATTCTGGTTTGACGGGATCACCTGGCAATGCTGGTTATGTTGCCCGACGCTCCTGATGAATTCGATCACCTTTGAGATTGATCCTTCGGAGCAGCGCCCTGCACCGAGATCACCCTCCCGCTCGTCTTGTTATTCTTCGTCTGGCTCCGCCAGCAAGTAGCAAACATCCGCTTCCCCGGCCTCGTAGCACTCCCCGCAAATCAACAAGCTGTCGGGCTTACCCCACGCGTTTTGGCCACACTCCGGGCAAGTGAATTTCGTTTTGCTCGCTCTTTTGTTCTTTCGCGCCGTACCATCGCCTTCGGTACGCGACTGCCACCGCAGCGCAAACCCCGACCCTTCCAGTTTTTGGTAGGCCCGAGCGAACCGGCCACCCGGCACAACGTAGTGCGATACCGTTTGCCCCGTCTCCTGGCCACCGGGATGCCCCGTGGTCGAAGGCTGTAAGCCAATCTCCCGCATCTTCGCCGCCCACTCCCTATCGTGGTAACAGCGCCGCGGCGGCCGGCCGTGCGTCTGTTGCCACACATGCGCCATCTCGTGCGCCAGCGTCGAGAGAATCTCTTCATCCGTGCGCCCAAAGTGATCCGGATTCATGGCCAGCTCGTGCGCCTCGCCGCCACCCCGCCGCCCCACGAACCGTTCCGGCGAAAAATACCCGTAGGCCTTCGCGTGACGCTGCAAGGTCACCAGGACATGCGGCAACAAACCCTCAAATAGCTCGCGGTTCAAGAAATCATACGCCCCTTGAAACGCCTTGTATTCCGCCGGTGTAATCGCTTCTTTCGCTGCCGTCTTCATTTCTTTTTCTTAGCCTGTTTGTATCGTACGATACAACCGAAGGAACGGCAAGATGTTTTTCTTGCTTCGCTCGCAAAAGCAACCCAGGCGAATATTCTCGGTGGCGCTACGCGCCGTCCTCACCAGTCGGTCTGTCCTGTCCTTTTGGGTTTGCCCATGGTAGCTCCGGGCCTCAAGGCTAAAGTGCACTCCGCGCGGCGCTCCGGCCTTGATCCCCTTCGCTCCTGATCTGGCGTCCCCAAAGGACAGAAAAGAGGATTTATTCCAATGCAAACCAATACAAGCCCAAAACCGGTACGCATTAACAAGGTGCAACGCGCCGAAAGACCTCTGTACGTGATCTCACCGTCTGAAGTCGAGACCTGGAGCCTCAGCGAACTCTTTCCTGGTTATGCGCGCTGCCTCTCTTGCGATGAACCGTTTTCTCCCGTCAATCCGGCGTTCAACAGCTACATCAGTTACGCGGATGGTTCACACAACGAAGGAATCTGCCGGCGTTGTTCGCAATCCGGTGCATTCGGCCACCGATTCCAAGACGGTTTGGCCCAGTCGCCGTTTGTGGCACCGCGCCGTTGGCTCACGCTCTCCAACGCGGTGCAGCGCTTGTTGCAAACGCCCAGCGAGGAATTCTTGAAATTAGCGACCTCCGGCAATGCTGCCGAACCTGGCTACTAGCCTCAACCAAAGTACGGCGAATCGCTTCCTGCAATGATCCGCCTGTCGACAAGATTCCTCCGAAATCCCGACGTCAGAGCACAGGCAAGCATCTCTGGCGTTAGCAAGCCCCGTTACCGAATCCCCCTGCCCTGCCTGCTCTGGCGATTCTAGCTCCGGGATCAAGGGTAAATGGCACTCCGCTTCGCTGCGCCCTTGACTCCCTCCGCTCGGCCTTTTCGCTGTCCAGCAGGACAGAAAGGATTTCATTCCACACTATGACCACACAACCGTTTCAATCGCGCAATGGCGAAACGCTCCTCAAGCCGGTTCTCACCGAAGACGAATATCGGAGTTTGCAGAACGACTATGCCGGTTTCTGTCTCGCCTGCGGTGAGACCGCCTATAACGTCGAGCCGGATGCCCGCCGCTATGTCTGCGAGAGCTGCAGCAAACGCAAAGTCTACGGCTTTGAGGAATTGTTGCTCATGAATCTGATTATTCTCCAGTAACAAAAAGGCCACAGGGTCACGAAAGTGGCTCTGTGCTTTCCTGCTTCGTCCCATCCTAGCTGGCCGTCAAGGCCAAGATGCACTCCGCTTCGCTCCGGCCTTGACTATGGCCAGCTCCTCCGGTCCTGTGCAGCAAGCACACGACAAAAGGAGATTCCAAATGCAATCTGATACGCAAGGCAAGAAGACGCTCAGCGCGACCGATCTCGCGCAATTCACCGGAACCGAACAGTGGTACCGGCATTCCATCAATCGAAGTATTCTCTACACTGAAGGCGCCCAACATGTCGCCGAAAACGGCGGAGCCTATTGGCTGCTTGATGAAATCGCTCTGATTCAGCCCTACGACAAGAAGGTCGCCGCCGAAGAATTTCAGGTGTAGACCCTCAACGTCCATCCCGACCGAACCGCCACCCTTACCTGTGACAACGGTAACGGAAACGTGATGTTCACCAAGGAGATCCCCTACACCGACTTCCCGCTCGACAGCATCAAACTCTATTTCGCCAACAATGTCATCCACTTGCCTAGCGAGTATTGACCCCGCAGCAACAAGGCTACGTCATTAATCCGGCGTGGCCTCTTTACAACTTCGACAAAACATATCGAGCATAAGCAACCTTCCCCACAGCCGCCAAACTTTTGTTACTCAGTCTCACGCCCCACTTGATCGGCTTTCTTGTCCCCGCGCAAGCCTATAAACTTCGAATGTCGCAGATGATTATCCGGCGTCCATTCCACGAACTCAAATTGCCCAACGAGCTGCGGCTTCAACCATACACAGTCCTTCATCTTGGCAGCGGTCAGCCCCTGGCCCCAGCGGCCGCCATGCTTTTCCGGCAAGTTCGCGAAGGGACATTTGTCAGTTTCTAACCCGCGAAACTTACCCATCAAGCTCTGGCGAATCGCAGGAGTGAAGCCGTTTCGAGTGCGCGCCGCGTACAGGAGCGCTTTCTCTTCGTAGTAGCCGAAGATTAACGCGTCAAACGTCGTTCCGCCGAGCGTATAGCCGCCGATGACGAACTCCTGGCCGCTGTTGATGCGCATCTTCAGCCATAAATCACTACGCTCGCCAGATTTGTAAACGCTCTTTTTGCGCTTGGCGACCAGGCCTTCCAGCTTCTGCTCCTTGACGGCCTTAATCAAATCGGGCAAATCGCCATCCAGCGCCGGGGAGAGGCGGATCGGCTCGCCAAGCTGGGGAAGCACCTTCTCAATCAGCAGATGCCGCCGCGCCTCCAGTTCGCCCGCGCGGGTATCGCGCCCTTTGAGCATCAATAAATCGAAGGCGTAAAAGAAGATTGGCTGATCAGATTTGGCCCAGTTCTGCAGCCGATTGAACGAGGGGCGCCCTCTCGGGTCAAAGGCGACGACTTCACCGTCGATCACAGTTTCGTCGGGCAGATCCTCAAGCGCGTGGGCTACCGCCTTATACTTGCCTGCGAAGTCATTATCATTGCGCGATCTCAGGTGCACCTGGCCGCGGCTCTTAAACGCGATGGCTCGATAGCCATCTAACTTTAATTCGTAGATCCAGTCGGCACCCGCAGGCAGCGAGCCTACCGCCGTGAGCAGCATGGGAGAGATAAATTGGGCACGCGCCACCAATCACCAACATAGTAAAAACGGTGTGGTGGTGTCCGCACCCGCCGATTTGTTCGAAATTGCCTGTCCCATAAGGGTTAAGTTTTGGGACTGGCTTTTGTGTCTTTTTAGTGTGGCGGCGGAGCGTCTGAAGGAGCAAAGCAAAATTGATACCTTGTCTTATGTGGAGATTGGACGGAATTGTCGGGAGCGAAGGTCATGAGCTATATTGCGCTTACTGTCGCGTTCCTGATGACTGTGGTAGGAATTGCGGGCAAGACGTGGGACCCAGACGCGAAGGGAATCCGTCATCTAACAGCTAAAGGATATTTGGTGCTGATTCTTGCTCTCGGTTCGCTGATTGTGAGCGCGGTCGACGTCCGCAAAAAGGATTTACAACTCAGAGACGTTTCGAGCATCCGTCACGTGGCAAATAGGCAGGTCCTCGAGGGCGCAAACTATCTAGTGCGACACGTTCTAGCCGAGCATGTCGAGACGGAGGACAATCGTAAGCTATTTGCTAAGATCCAGAATCCCGCCAATCTTGCAGCCGTCGGACAGAAATGTCTAGTGGAGGATGGGGGCGGCCTCATAGGCGACAACTACGGGGGCATCGGGGGCTTTTTTGAACAGCCGTGGCAGCTCTATGACTTCGATGTGAAACACGGTCGAACGCTTATCGAGAACGTAGTACTGAGGTATGGCGCTTTCGTCGAACCCGCTTTGATCGTGCGAATAAACGATGTACTGGGCGACGAGTTTTTCGTCAACAAGTTCACGACGCTCGACACGTCGATCAAACCTTACCTCGAACTCGGACAAGCGGAAAGCAAGGTCACCGGGTCCTGCTCTGGATGGCTGACGTTGGGGCTCTACTACTTTAATGCCGTATACATTCCGGGGAAGGAACGTCAGCCCGACTATAGGCAGTTTTTCGTATTTGTCGAAAAGCTCCGCAGCCTTGTCGAATACGCATCTGAGGGAAACACCATGAACGTTTTCCCAAGTGGTTCCCGCAAGGCGACCTCCGGTAACGGTCAATCGTCTCAAAACCGGTAGGTTTTGGCACAAAAACGCAAACCAATGAAATCAGGGGTTGCAGCGTCCCGTATATCTGGCCCAAAATAGAACCGTGAAATACGGCTACGCCCGGGTATCAACCGAAGATCAGAACGCC
>Ga0182012_10007453_pt1 | contig 10938 bp, 7 predicted proteins | sample 612S2SmetaG_FD_120486 | JGI IMG/M metagenome (GOLD analysis project Ga0182012, IMG submission 120486) | Permafrost microbial communities from Stordalen Mire, Sweden - 612S2S metaG | ecosystem: Environmental > Terrestrial > Soil > Wetlands > Permafrost | place: Sweden: Stordalen | collected...
CGCGGCAATGCACCCTCATGCATCGCCACCCTAGGAGAAGCAGCCAGCCCCACCAAATCCAACCCCAGTTCCGCAGCCAGCGGCTTCAACGTCGAACCAGCATTCGCAGGCACCAGAAATGTTCCCGCCGCAAAGGTTACTCCCTCAGCGGTAAAGGTCTTCTCCGCAATCTGCACCGCAACATCCTTCAACCCATAGCGCAGCGTGACCATATTCGGCGAACCACGATCCGGCACCGCATACACAGCCACCGCCGTCGCGTCCTTCACCGTTCCCACCGGCGCGTATGCGTCCACTGGATCGACAGCCACAGCCTGCACCGCAATATCCTTCGTCGGCTTGATCACCGTATTCGTCATCAGGCTCAGTGTCCACGCGCTGTCATCGTAAGTGGTCAAATCCGGATCGGGATCCACCTGCTTCCCAAGCAGCGTCTTCGCCAGCGGCCCATAAGGCTGATTGGTCTTCACAATCAGCGACCCCGCAGGGTACTCGCCATCGCTCAACTTCACCGCAGTCTTCGCGCGCCCAACCTCAACCCCCTGCATGCGCAGTATGTGAATCGCAAACGCCACCCGCGTCGGGTCTTCCTGATCCGAAGGCACAATGAACCCATACGGCTCTTCCTTCGTGCCCGCAACCACCGCATTGCGGCTCTTCAAATAGAAGTTCTCCAGCAGCACCTTGGGAAAGCCGGAAGCAAACTCCAGCGACGACAACACCCCCGTCTCCGCATAGTTCGTGTTATCCCGCATCGACCAGAGAAAGTGCTCCGGCGGCGGACTCGGGCGGAACCACTGCCGTTTCGTCACATTGCCCAACCCTCCCCCACCCCCGCCCGAAATCGCAGCATTCGGCTGCCAAATCGTCCGCTCCATCGTCGTCGCTCCGGCATTTCCCATAATCTCGTAAAACCGCATCAGCCCGTTGTGATTCGTCGCCATAATTGCCACATAGCCCGGCGACCACGCATCCACATAGCCATGTGTCCACACTCCTGGCATGCCATAACTCGTCACCCGGCTCATATCCCAGTTCGCCAGCATGGGTAACTCGCCATACACAATCGGATCCCACAGCGGATTCTGTGGAGCCTGGCCGCTATAGATATAGAGCAGCGGCACCGACTCATGCAGATCGTGCATTACCGGCGGATGCCAATCCAGATACCACTTCAAAAAGTTCTGGTTCGCCATCCCGGCATAGTTGATATCCCGGTTGTCGTCATGTTTCGTATACTTTCCCCAGTAAGGCACCCCGGACATCTTTTCGTAATCGGTAATATCCACATTGTGCGCGTAATACCAGTCGATCGAGCGATCCCGCCCATCCGGATCAGCCACCGGCATAATCGCCACGATAACTTCCTGCCGAATCTTCGCAATCAGCGGCGAGTCTTCCGCCACCAATCGATACGCTAGTTCCATCAGCATCTCTGGCGGACCAAGCTCAGCGCTGTGCAACCCTCCGGAAAGCGTATAAATCGGCTTTGTCCTCGCAATCAGTTCGTGCGCTTCAGCATCCGAAATTCCCCTCGGGTCCGCAATCCGCGCCAGATTCTTCCTGTTCTCTTCCAGATGCGCAATCGAATCCTCCGATCCCACAAACACAATCGCCGATTCGCGCCCTTCCTCGGTCTTGCCGATGCGCATCACCTTCACCCGCCCCGTATGCGCCGCCAGCGCATCGTAGTAACGCAGCACGTCGGCGTAGTAAGTCAGTTCTTTCGGCGCGCCAATGTCATGCCCCAGCACATCCTTGGGCGAAGGCACCTCCGCCCCCTTCGGCAGATGATCCACCAGCGGACTCATAAACTCCGGCTTGGTCGTCCAGGCCTTCACATGCGCCGCAAAATCGGGGTCCATCGTTTGAGCCGCGGAAGCGGCTGAAATACCAGCGAAAATCACTACGAGAACCACAGTAAGGCGCCTGAACATTGGCTCGGTCTCCATCCCAGGAATTTCTTGACCCATAGTAGCGCACCCAAAACCGGAGGCTGCCGCAACATGCTAACCTCGTCTTCTGGATACTCGTCCCTCCAGAACACGAGGCAAGCCATGCCCCCATTGGCAAACGAAGCAACCGCCCCAATTCCCCGCGCCGAAGACCTGCCACTTCAGGTTCTCGCCACCGACTCCGCCATCCAGCTCATCCGCAAACTCCGCGCCCAGCACGGCGAACTCATGTTCCACCAATCCGGCGGCTGCTGCGACGGCAGCTCTCCCATGTGCTACCCGCGCAACGAATTCCTCACCGGCGACTCCGACGTCCAGCTCGGCGAAGTCGACGATGTGCCCTTCTTCATGAGCAAAAGCCAATTCGAATACTGGAAGCACACCCAACTCATCCTCGACGTAGTTCCCGGCCGCGGAGGCATGTTCTCTTTAGAAAACTCCGAAGGCATCCGCTTCCTGATCCGCTCCCGCGTCTTCACCGACACTGAAATCCACCAGCTCCGAGCCGCCCACCGCATTTAACCAGAATCCCTGATACAACCATCCAAAACACTGCCGAAATCATTCCAATAGGCATATCTTTTCAGTTAAACTAAATCGGCCCAAGGCAAGGGCGCTCGCAAATCACTCAAAATCCTCCACTCAAGGGACCCGCCGTGCAAACTCCATCGCTCCGCCCTGCCTTCGCCGCCCTCCTGCTAATCGCCCTGTCATGCGCCGCCGCGCCAGCACAGCCCAGCGACACCCCGGCAAACCCAGTCAACTGGACCGCCCAATGGATTACCCATCCCACCGCACCGCTCAAAGAACCCATCACCCTCCACTTCAAAAAATCCTTAGAATTGGCCGCCGTCCCCGCCCATTACATCGTCCACGGCAGCGCCGACAACCGCTTCGTCCTCTACGTCAACGGCCAGCGTGTTGGCGACGGCCCGGCCCGCGGCGACCTCGCTCACTGGCGCTATGAAACCTTCGACCTCGCCCCGCTCCTCCATCCCGGCGCTAACATCCTCGCCGCCACCGTCTGGAACTTCGGCGTATATGCCCCGGTAGCTCAGTTCAGCGACCGCACAGCCTTCCTCGTCCAGGGCGACAGCAAAGCCGAATCCGCAGCCGACACCAACAACTCCTGGCAAGTCGAAGAAGAACCAGGCCAGACCCCACGCCCCAAAAAGGCCAACGAGCAATACACCTACTTCGCCTCAGGCCCCGGCGAAACCCTCCGCGCCGCCGATTACGACTGGAACTGGGACTCCGCAACCTCCGGCTCCCACTGGCTCCCCGCCGCCCCAGCCATGCGCGAAAGCCCCTGGGAAAGCGGCGCAGCCCCGCGCGGCGTCACCGCCAACATCCAGTGGGCGCTCGTCCCCGACACCCTCCCTCACATGGCCTACACCAGCGAACCCGCCGGCCACGTCGTCCGCACCACGCTGCCCAACGCCGAAAGCTTCCCGGCCAAGCCCGTAGAAATCCCCGCCCACACCCACGCCCACATCCTCCTCGACCGCTCCGAACTCACCACCGCCTACCCGCAGCTCCACTTCTCCGGCGGCCAGGGCGCGCACCTCAACCTCATCTACGCCGAAGCCCTCTACGACGCCCAGATGCACAAAGGCAACCGCAATGAAGTCGGCGACCGCCAGGCCCGCGGCATCACCGACGAAATCTACCCCGACGGCGGTCAGAACCGCACCTTTGAAACCCTCTGGTGGCGCACCTGGCGCTATCTCGACATCGAAATAGAAACGCAGGACCAGCCGATAACTCTCTTGAGCCTCGAAGCCCATTACACCGCCTATCCCTTCAACGTCCAGGCTAAGTTCGAGTCGAGCGATCCTGAGTTAGACAAAATATGGGCCATCGGCTGGCACACCGCCCAGCTCGACGCTCATGAAACCTACATGGACACACCCTACTACGAACAACTCCAGTACGCCGGCGACACCCGCCTCCAGGCCATGATCACCTACGCCATGACCGGCGACGACCGCCTCCCGCGCCAGGCCATCCGCGCCCTCAACGACTCCCGCATCCCGGCCGGAATCACCGCCAGCCGCTATCCCTCCTCCCTGCCGCAATACATCCCCACCTTTTCTCTGTTATGGATCGGCATGATCCACGATAACTACATGTATCGCCCGGATAAGTCGTTCGTGCAGGACAACCTGCCCGGCGCACGCACAGTCCTGGAATGGTTCGCCAGCTATCAGCACCCCGACGGCGTGCTCGGCCAACTGCCCTGGTGGAGCTTCATCGACTGGATCGAGACCGAGACGAAGCGTCCCTTCCCGTCTTATGACTCCAACAACGAAAGCTGCCTGACCACCATGCAATACATCGGCGCTCTCGAAGACGCCATCGATCTGGAAAAGTCGCTGGGCTCGCCGGAACATGTCGCAATTGACGCCGCACACCTCGAACGCGCGAAAAGAGGAGTAATCACGCAGTGCTGGGACCAGCAAAAGCAGCTATTCGCCGACAACGCCGCCAAAGACATGTACAGCGAACACACCAACATGCTCGCCGTCCTCTTTGACGTAGCCCCCAAGAAAGACCAGCAGGCAATCATGCAGCGCGTAGTAGCACGCCGTGTCGATGGCAGAGACGGCACAAAACCCGTAGGCGATCCGCCGCTGATCGGCGCCAGCTTCTACTTCCGCTATTACCTGGCCCGTGCGCTAGACCACGCAGGCATGGCAGATGAATACATAAAGACTCTCGGAGACTGGCGCGGCTTCCTGAAAATGGGTTTCACCACCTGGCCTGAACAACCCGGCGACACCCGCTCAGACTCCCACGCCTGGACCGCCCACCCCACCTACGACTTACTAACTCTAGTAGCCGGCATCGAACCCGCCAGCCCCGGATTCCAAACCGTCCGCATCGCCCCCCACCTGGGCAATCTGGCTCACCTGGAGGCTACCTACCCGCATCCGCTGGGCTTAATTCATGTCAAGTACGAAGGACCTCAGGCAACCGTCGACTTACCCGTAGGACTTACCGGAGTATTTGCATGGAAAGGCGAACAAACCAAACTGCACGAGGGAACAAACTCTCTAAGACTGAAATGACTATCGAAACAAAACTGGCGCAGCCTGACCGCCCCATGGGACTAACCCATGCAACGTCCAGGCTGCGCCACTTACATTAGCTAGCCTTCTGTCGCGGCAACTAAGCCAGATCGAACCGATCCAGCTCCATCACCTTCGTCCAAGCCGCCACAAAGTCCTTCACGAACTTCTCCTGCGCATCGCCAGCGGCATAGACCTCCGCCAGCGCCCGCAGTTGTGAATTTGACCCGAAGACCAGATCCACAACAGTCCCAGACCACTTGTGAGCGCCACTCGCCCGGTCATTCCCATCCAGCACGCCTTCCACCCCAGCGGACTTCTGCCACTTCGTGCCCATATCCAGCAGATTCACAAAGAAGTCATTCGTCAGCACTCCCGGTCGCTTGGTGAAAACACCATACTCGGTATGCCCGAAGTTAGCGCCCAGCACCCGCATCCCGCCAATCAGCACCGTCGCCTCCGGAGCCGTCAGCGTCAGCAGATTCGCCTTATCCAACAGCAGCTCAGCCGCATGCTTTTCGAGTCCCTTGCGAACGTAGTTGCGGAACCCATCCCCAACCGGCTCCAGCGGCACAAACGAGTGCGCATCCGTCTGCTCCTGCGAAGCATCCGTGCGTCCCGGCGCAAAAGGAACCGTCACCGCATGCCCAGCCTTCTTCGCCGCTTCCTCAACCGCCGCCGTACCACCCAGAACGATCAGATCGGCCAGCGAAACCTTCTTCCCGGAAGCGTGAAACTCCGCCTGAATCGCCTCCAGAACCGAAAGCACCTTCGCCAATTCCGCTGGCTGATTCACTTCCCAATTCTTCTGCGGCTCAAGCCGGATACGCGCTCCATTGGCCCCGCCGCGCTTGTCGCTGCCGCGGAACGTCGAAGCCGAAGCCCACGCCGTCGTCACCAGCTCAGAGATCGAAAGCCCCGAAGCCAGAATTTTCACCTTCAGCGCAGCAATCTCCTGCTCGCCAATCAGCTCATGATCCGCCGTTGGCACAGGATCCTGCCAGATCAGCTCTTCCTTGGGCACCAGCGGCCCCAGATACCGCGCAATCGGCCCCATATCGCGATGCGTCAGCTTGAACCACGCACGCGCAAACGCATCCGCAAACTCCTCCGGATGCTCATAGAAACGCCGCGAAACCTTCTCGTACTCGGGGTCAAAGCGCATCGACAAGTCGGTAGTCAGCATCGAAGGCGCGTGGTGCTTGGCAGAATCGAAGGCGTCGGGAACCGTACCCGCGCCCGCATCGCCTTTCGGCTTCCACTGGCTCGCGCCTGCCGGACTCTTGGTCAGCTCCCACTCATACTCAAAAAGGTGCTTGAAGTAGTCGTTGCTCCACTTGGTCGGCGTAGTCGTCCAGATCACCTCCAGGCCGCTGGTGATCGCATCCTTCCCCACGCCCGTCCCGTATGTGTTCTTCCAGCCAAAGCCCTGATCTTCAATCCCCGCGCCCTCGGGATTCACACCGACAAACTTCTGCGGATCGGACGCGCCGTGGGTCTTGCCAAAGGTGTGTCCGCCGGCAATCAGCGCGACGGTTTCCTCATCGTTCATCGCCATGCGGGCAAAAGTCTCGCGAATGTCCTTCGCAGCGGCCACTGGGTCCGGCACGCCCTCCGGCCCCTCTGGATTCACATAAATCAGTCCCATCGTCGTTGCGCCAAACGGATTCGCCAGCTCGCGATCACCGGAGTAGCGCTTATCCGTGCCCATCCAGGCAGACTCGTAACCCCAGTTCACATCCTGATCCGGCTCCCACACATCCGCGCGGCCGCCAGCGAACCCAAAGGTCTTGAATCCCATTGACTCCAGAGCCACATTCCCCGTGAGAATGATCAGGTCGGCCCACGAAAGCTTCCGCCCATACTTCTGCTTGATCGGCCACAGCAACCGGCGCGCCTTGTCCAGGCTTACATTGTCCGGCCAGCTGTTGAGCGGCGCAAACCGCTGCTGGCCCCGGCCCGCTCCGCCGCGTCCATCCGCGATACGATACGTGCCTGCCGAGTGCCAGGCCATGCGGATGAACAGCCCACCGTAATGGCCAAAGTCCGCCGGCCACCAGTCCTGCGAGTCCGTCATCAACGCATGCAGATCCTTGATCACCGCATGCAGATCCAGCGTCTTGAACTCTTCCGCGTAATCGAAGTCCTCGCCCATCGGATTCGACAACTCCGATTGCTGCGCCAAAATCTTTAAATTCAGTTGATCGGGCCACCAATCCGCGTTCGTTCGGCCTCCAGCCACCGTGGATGGCAGCGCGCCGTGCATTACCGGGCATTTCGCTTCGTTCGACAAGGGTTTTCTCCTTTGGTTCTCTTCTGTTCGGTGCCGCCGCTTCCTTTCGGTCCCGTCAGCGTAAAGATTACTAATCCGGAAAACGACTTTCCGTGAAATTCCTGCGAGGACTGCAATCTTCGCACAAACCCTCGCAGATGTACCTTAGCCCCTCGGCGCACCATTCGCAAAATCAATTGTTTCTACCATCACCATTGAATTACACTATGATCAAATCTTGGAAATCCCGCCATCAACCACTGACCACTAATCACGGATCACTGACCACTAATCACGGATCACTGACCACTAAATACTTCCATCCCCGACCAAACACCCCAATCGCCAAACCCCGCAACAGGGCCCAACCATGAACCTCCAGGAACTCCGCTACTTCGCCGCCGTCGTCGAACACCGCCACTTCGGCCGCGCCGCCGAGGCCTGCAACGTCAGCCAGCCCACCCTCAGCAGCCAGCTCCGCAAGCTCGAAGACGAACTCGGCGTCACCCTCCTCGAACGCACCAACAAGCGCGTCGACCTCACCCCCGTCGGCCGCCAGATCCTCGAGCACGCCCGCCGCGCCCTCGCCGAAACCGCCCAGATCGAGTCCGTAGCCCGCGCCGCCCGCGACCCGCTCGTCGGAGCCCTCCGCCTCGGCGTGATCCCAACCCTGGCTCCCTATCTGTTGCCTCGCATCTTCAAACCGATTCAAAAATCCTATCCCGGCCTCGAAATTGAACTTTGGGAAGATCAGACTCGGCCGCTCCTGGAAGGCCTGCGCAGCCATCGCCTCGACGCCGCCCTCGTCGCCTCCTCACTCAACTCAAGCGAATTCACAGAAGTTGCACTATTCCACGAACCGCTGCTAGCCGCGCTCCCACCAAACCACCCGCTCGCCGCCCGCAAAACCGTAGAAGAATCCGCATTAGCCCCGGACCTGCTGGTCATGGCGGACGGCCACTGCCTGGCCAACCACACCCTGGCCGCCTGCGGAGCCAAAGCCGGCCTCCAATCCGCCATGCAAGCCGCCACACTCGAAACGCTGGTCAACCTCGTAGCCGCCGGCTACGGCACCACGTTAATCCCAGCCTTGGCTATCCCCAACCTGGCCAACCGGGGCATCGAACTACGCCCCCTAACCCAGAACTCCACCCGCACCATCCGCCTCGCCAGCCGCCCAGGCTTCCCAAGACCCCAAGCCCTGCGGGCCATAGAAAAAACAGTCCGCAGCGCCGTCCCCACCCTCTGGCGCCAATAACCGCCGCAAATAGCAGAGATCGAGCCTTGTAACAGGACTCGACTTCAGTCGTGCCGAAAAAGCCAATCAAATCAGATGGGCTTCAGCCCCCGAGGGAACGCAGACCGGACGCCGCCCCACGCTCGCGAAGCTATGCCGCGAACGCCAAAACGGAGGGAGCAGGGGTCTTCAGACCCCTGAATCCGCCGTGCCAAAGCCAAACGCCTTCAGGCGCGGCAACTCTGCAATTCTGATTGCGAGAGTCTCATCGGCAGAATATTATCGCCCGAAACTCACAAAGGAGAGCGATCCGGTGCGAATTCAAACAGCAAGAACAGAACAGCCTGCGAGTCATCAAACTTCGAAGTCTCATCCAAAAGCGGCGAGACGAGCCGGGGTGGTTCTAGGATGTCTCTACATCTTCTGTTGGGCTGTGGCCATGGTGCGCCCCCTCCGCTTGCAAAAAACGATGAGATTAGTTCTCACTTGCTGTATGTGTGGGTTTTTGCAATTACTGTGCTCTTTCCACCGATCTGGTTTTTCATCGAGCCGATATTCATCTTTGGAGACGGCCACGGATGGTACGAGGACTACAAGCACTCTCAGGAACTGGGTTCGCGAATCTGGGTTGCGCTTTCCGCCCTCTCGGCCTTCTACGCCCTCTCGGCCTTCTATTGGTTTCATGAACTGGCGAGGTGAAGCCAGAGCAGGAAACTTTCGGAGGGCGAATCCGATAGACACGACCGTTACCGACAGGGGCGCCATTACAATTCCCAAACAAATTCGCGATTCCGTAGGCCTCGGACCCGGCTGCGAGGTCGATGTCGTGGTCAACCACAAGGGCGAGGTCGTTCTGCGCAAGCATGACGATGATTTCTCCGCCCTTGACGCAGAATTTGACCTCGCCATCGGCTCCGCCGACGTCAAATGGCGCACGACGAGCTGATGGCGCTACTCCGCAACGAAAACGGATGATCTTCGCCGAGTAGCCCCGCAGCCTACACTTTGCCGCGAAATTCATGGCATACTGCAGCGGAGGTACCCGCCATGACCGCAGCAGCCGTCCAACCCGACTGGCCGAACTGGGAAATCCTCGAAAAGCACCCCAACAGCCAGGAAGTCTTGGCCCTGATCGAGCAGCGCCTGCCCACCTCAACCATCGACTTTCTGCTCTCGCTCGGCTTCGAGCGCGCCGAAGTCCACTCTGTCGTCCTCCCCGCCCGCACACTCCAACACCGCCTCTCCCGCAAAGAGCCCCTGACCGTCGAGGAATCGGACCGCGTCATTCGCCTGCTTCGCGTCCTCAAAGCATCTGAAGACCTGTACGAGAGCCGCGAAAGTGCCCTCGCCTTTCTCCGCCGTCCGAGTCCACGCCTCGACCCCGACCTGAAGAATGTGCCTTTCGCCACGGGTGGTCGTCCGCCGATTTCGCGGCTGAATACGGAAATTGGCGCGCGCCAGGTCGAAGCCGTTCTCGCCCAAATCGCCGACGGAATGTTCGTCTAAATGCTCTTCTGGCGAATCAGCAAATACCGCGACCTACGCGGCAGCGGCGCCGAAATCTCATCCGGCTGCTGGAACATCCCGGGGCCGCGCATGGTCTACATGGCGGAGAATCCTGCAGGCGCACTGCTCGAAATCTGCGCCCACACTCCAGCAGAAAGCGTTCCCAAGTCGTACACGCTCCTCAAAATCGTCGCGCCAGACGTCCCGTCGGAAGAAATTGGAATGGCCGCCCTTCCAACGGATTGGACGCAGAAACCCGAAATCACACAACAAATCGGCGCCGACTGGCTCAAAAGCCAAAACACCGCCATCCTGCGTGTCCCCTCCGCCCCAGTCCCCGAAACCACCAACTACCTCCTCAACCTCCACCACCCCGACGCCTCCCAATTCCACATAGACCGCACCTACAAGTACCCCTTCGACCTGCGCCCGATATCCTGACCCTGTTTACCAACCTGGTTCGCGTTTCCTGAGGAAAACTCAGGTCTAATTCGGGTTTTCTCCGCCTATTTTCTCGGAATCCGAGTTTCGCCCCCCTTATCCACAAAAACCGCCAGTTCTCCAATTGACCCCGCCAATCCCCCACCTTAGCTTGGTATTCGGACAGCTATTTTTAACGCAGTCCGGCCGCGTCATGCGGCATTTGCACCAGTTCTTAAGCAATTTGTCCTCATTCGGAGTCCTAAGTGCTCAAACTGAAGAAGATACACATCCTGGGATTCAAAAGCTTCTGCGACCGCACAGAACTCGTCCTTCCCGGCACCGGCATCGCCGTCGTCGTCGGACCCAACGGCTGCGGCAAGTCCAACATCCTCGACGGCGTCACCTGGGTCCTCGGCGAACAAAGCGCCAAAACCCTCCGCGGCACCCACATGATGGACGTCATCTTCTCGGGCA
>Ga0182012_10007454_pt1 | contig 10938 bp, 7 predicted proteins | sample 612S2SmetaG_FD_120486 | JGI IMG/M metagenome (GOLD analysis project Ga0182012, IMG submission 120486) | Permafrost microbial communities from Stordalen Mire, Sweden - 612S2S metaG | ecosystem: Environmental > Terrestrial > Soil > Wetlands > Permafrost | place: Sweden: Stordalen | collected...
CTTGATGGTGCCAGCGCAGTCATGTTGAGTGGGGAGACCGCGATTGGCGAAGACCCCGTGGGTACGGTCGTGACGATGGACCGGATCGTTCGTCGCGCCGAAGAGTCATTCGACTACGCCAAGTGGGGCTCGTCGCTCGGCATCCAACAGATCGTCGGCACCGGGACTCAGTCAACGCGGATTACGGCGGCGATCACGGGAGCAGCTTGGCGCGCTGCCATGGAAGAACGCGCCGTCGCAATTGTCGCGTGCACGCGATCAGGCATGACCGCAAGGGCCATCTCGCGGTTCCGCCCACCCATGCCAATCATCGCGATCACGCCTAGTGAGTCGACTGCTCGTCAACTTCGAAGTTCCTGGGGGGTCCAAGAGGTATTCCTTTCTCCTTCGACCGACATTGATGTCCTCTGTGACTTCGCGATTGCTCAGATCAAGAACGCTGGAATCGCGCAGTCGGGCGACCCTGTAGTAATTATGGCGGGTTCGTCTTCGGGAGGCAAGGCTGTGACTGATACCGTGCGAATGGTGATCGTTCCATAGTCACCGAGAACTTACGTTGCCACTCGCAACTTTGAAGTTCGAACAGTTTTCGCGAGTGAAAAGCTCTAAGGGCAGAATGTTGAGAGAAGATTGAGCGACTTGATCTAAGTTCGTGTTGAATCAATTTGTGGCTTTGGAAGGGCCCCGTTTTCTAAGCCAAGTGGCTCTGTTCATGGGGATCTATCCAGGATCTCCATGGTCAACAGAACGTGTCTCCTCGAAAGTGGCTGAAGCCATCATTGATCTAATCTTCTCCAAAAGTTGGACCTATGTTCCAAGTACGAGCTCTCGTAATTCTGCCCACTTTAAGGAGTCTCGAATTCCATCGACTAGTGAAAACTGGGGAGTCCAGCCCAGCAATCGTTTGGCCTTTTCGTAGTTCGCGAACGTTCCGGCGGAGTCGCCAGGTCGTCGGGGGACTCTAGCAATTTCTATTGGAGTGGACGAGACATCATTAAATTTCGTGACGAGTTCTCTCACTGTTGTGCCCTTTCCTGTTCCAAGATTGATCACCTCGTAATGATCAACGTCAGCCAATATCGACTCAAATTTGATGAGCGCCAATACGTGCGCATGTGCGACATCCCAAACGTGGATGTAGTCACGAATACCGGTGCCGTCACGGGTTGCATAGTCGGTTCCAGTAATGGCAAATGGTTTGCCTGTCTGCATCGCACGAATGATTGCTCCAAAAGCATGCGAAGGTTCAGGCGATTGCAAACCCGATCTCATCTTTGGATCAGCCCCAATTGGGTTGAAATAACGAAATGAAATCACTTTTAGAAGCCCTGTTTTAGAAATATCTTGAAGTATCCATTCGAAGGCAACTTTTGATCTCGCATAGGGGTTCGTGGGCTCAATTGGCGAATTCTCATTCACCGGTTCCGGTCCACTTGTCGCGTATATGGACGCCGAGGAACTAAAGATCAACTTAGTGCAGTCGTTCGCAACCAGCGCTCTTGCAAAATTCAAGCACTTAACTACGTTGTTCATGTAGTAATTGACGGGATCAGAAATTGATTCGGGGACATTAATAAGTGCGGCGCACAATATAGCGGCGCTTAAGTCAGGATTTTCGGTAAAGATTCTTGCTATAAGTACTTGATCCGAGATATCGCCTTCGTAGAATTTTCGGTCCATTACGAATTCTCGACGACCGGTGATGAGACTGTCCACAATGACAGGTTCGATTCCGGAGTCAAGACAAGCCGAAGCAATAGTACTCCCGACGTAACCCGCCCCTCCAGCAATTAAGACTTTCATTCAATGCCAATCTCTGAAGTGTTCGCGTATGAATGTTGCAAAACGATTCTATGATAAGCCGCAACTACTACGTCGTAATTGGTATAGCAACAGGATGCGAACGGCGAATCAAACAAACGTTTGTAAGGCATAAAGGTGGGTCACTATGCCTGAAAAGTTGTAACCAAGTTGAACAGATCCGTCAAACTTTCTGAAGAGCCACATCTAAGTGACGATGCGCAAAACTGTGCCGGTGGAAAAATTTGGTTTGAATCATAGACTCTCGTACTTCTTCATGGCTTCATTCACCTCACGCACGCTCTCGAGAAGATGAAGGTCGATGCCTAAATCGCGTCCAACTTTAATGATCCCATCGACATCTTTGGGAAGACAGTCTCCTCCATACGGGGAGCCACCCTTTATGCCATACAAGGGATTTATGGAACCTTCTGATGAGCGGGCAACGGTAGGGGCTATATCGTCCGCATTTACAACAAGTTCCTGACAGAGCTGCCAAATCTCGTTCCAAAAACTGATCTTCGTCGCATTAAAAGCGTTGTGGACAACTTTTATTAGTTCTGCGGTGACTGGATTGTCGAAAGTTCGTAATTCACCTCCAAAAGGCTCAAAAATTCCAACGAGTTTCTCGAGAGTCTGGGGGTCCCTCGATGCCAAAACGGTCATCCAAGGTGCAAGAAAATCTTCGAGAGCAGTTTTCCCTCGAAGGAATTCTGGCGCGGACGCCAGCGTGAAACCAATTCCCGTTGGCTTCCCAGAGGTCTGCTCTATCAATGGTTTCACGAATGTATCAAGGGTGCCTGGGGGAACCGTTGAACGAACAACCACGACTGAAGGTTCCGTTGCTTGCCTTAGGGCGTAGCCCACGCTCGACGCCGCCTCTCCAAGATATGACAGATTCCATCCTCCAGCGGCAGTAGCTGGCGTAGGAACAGTCAAAAAGAGAATGGCACTCGTGCCGGAGAGATTGATCTCATGAGCCGCATTCAAACCCAATTGAACGAGTGCTTCGACTCTCGTGGGGTTGGAATCAACGAACGCCACTTCGTGGCCGTGTTGCAAGAGTCCCGATCCGGTCGCGGTTCCTACGACGCCAGCTCCGACGACAATGACCTTTTTTGGTACTCCAGTCTCATTCTTCATGCAGCGTCCTAATCTACTTGTACAACCCGCCGCAACTTTTTTAGCACGTTGCTGAACGTTCACCGGTCAAGTCAGAAGCTCGTAGCTTCTCTGACAAAGAGCCCAAACCGTCGGGGCAGAATGCAGACTCGAGTTGTTTCATTTGCTGGCGCCCTTATTCCAATCTCGCGAGCGAACAAAGTCGACGAGACTTTGTAGCTTTCGCTTCAGCGTAACGTTGCCATTCCACTGAGCCGCCAGAGCGACAAGTGAGACCCTCGTCGATGCCCAACGTAATTGACTTTTTACGCGGCTCTGCGGGTGTTAGAGTTCACCCAAAGTTACCGGAGCAAACGTGGCTCCTTTCGTCCAACTGAACGACCGACTTCTATGACATGGGGTAAGGACTTGAACGTCATACCAGCGAAACTGAAGATTAAAATTGGTCGCTGGACCTTCAATGGGGTCATCGGACGATTGACGAACAAAAAAAGAGTTCTCACGAATCGGTTGAGAAGAACGCTCTACGTCCGCGCTGAGCGACGTAGACCAATAGGTTCACAAGAGCCGTTCGGACTAGCGCGATCAAGAGTTTTCATTAGCGTCCGCATTCCGAATCTCAATGACTACAACTGTTACTCTGGGAGACTCGCGAAGAGACTCGATCATCACTTCTTGGTTGAGGAATATTTTCCCGAAAAGCGCAGGGACCTAGCAGGCCGGTCACACAGGCATTTCGATGTATTCAATCTTCATCATATTGACGAATTGAAATTGGACTATTTCGAAACGCTTCAACTAATAAGTGAACTACGAGATGCGCATACCAAGATTGTCGTAACCGCGCACGACCTCACACCTCATAGCAAGCAGCCGGAAGTTTGGGATCCCATATTTCAGGCCTGGTTCGGATCGGCTGATGGCATCATTCACCACAGCAATTGGGGGATGAGTGTTTTGCGGTCACGGTATCAAATACCTGAAAGTACAAGACACGCCATCATTTACAATCGAGGCGGTTCTGACGAGGTCGGCGTCACGACAAGTGCTCAAAGAGCTAGAGCAGAAGCGGCACTGAGATTGAACAAAATTCCGTTACGAATTGGCATCGTGGGCCACCCAAGAAAAGAAAGGCTAGTGACTGAATTTCTCGAAGGCTTTGCAAAAACCGAACGAAGCGACATGGAAATCGTTTGTTGGTCCCTTTCTGATCAAGACGTCGTACCCAATGATCCCAGAATCGTGATAGCGAAAGAGCAGAAATACGTTCTCGAGAGCACCTTTAGGAGGAGGTTGAGGGCTTGCGATATTGTCGCCATCCCTTATCGTGAAGACGGCGAGATGCTCACTTCGGGAGTATTAAGGTCCGCAGTCGAAGTCGGATTAGGTATTCTCCGAACCGATTGGGCCTTTCTGAAAGAAGTCGCCGGCGACGTGGGGATTTACATTGGACGCGATGCAGAGAGTTTCGCGACAGGATTGTCGAGTTTGTCGGCCGAGGACGCTGGACGCGCAAAGCGCGCCAGCTTGGAATTGAAGAATTTGAGCAATTGGCGCACAACTGCTCAGGGATACGGAAAGTTCTTCGAATCGCTGCTGTGATCACAAGAGATTCGAGCGTCCATTGTGGCAGAACCACATCACCGTCGAAGGAACTTCGAGGAATGCAATGAGGCGCTCAAGAGCAGTTTTCTTGTTTCACTTTCACACCGAAAATGGTTTCAACATTAAAATTCGGCAGATCGATCTTCCAAAGGCGAATTCAGAATCATACAGTCGCTGCGACAGGATCTGTGATGAGTTGCGCGCAATCTCTACTGCCCAGTACTTGAACCACATCTCGACCACGAATTGGAAATGGAATGGAACGTGTTTGCGGTCGTGCGTGGTGACGAAGTTGTTTGGACTATCTCTTCAGGTCAAGCGACGGGGTGCCGACGGACCTGGCTAGAAGGCTTTGATTCCTGTTTGATCCAGCTCAGCCAGAATGAGGGACTTCAGAATCTTCGAGGCGGAGAAGCGAGAAATTCTTACGAATGAGGTCGTTTGCTTCGATGCTGGCTTCCATTATGGGAAGATCATGACCCAGATTTCGAGCGAAGGTCGTGATGGCCTTCGTGTCTTTTGGAAAACACCGACCGCCGAATCCCGGATCGTTGACGTGTACCACCGTGTGAGACTCACCAATTCTTGGATCCAAGAGCCAGCCCTTTCTGACTGACTCCCAATCAAGTTTGAGCAGTGCGGCCAGCGAGTAAAACTCGTTGCAAAATGAAACTTTCAAGGCCAGGAAGCAATTTTCCATATATTTGATGAGTTCAGCTTCGGTCGAACTGCAACTATAAAAAATGTGGTCCTCCGCTCGTAGCTGCTGAAGTTTCCCCCTTGCTTCTGCTACTGCCTCAGGCACCCCACCAAGGATTGTGAATGGCATTTCCGACTCGTTACTCCAATACGCGCTGGACGATTTTAGTTCACCAAAAAATTCTGGGGAATGGACAATCTTACGATGAAAACGTTCCGCCAATCCTTGGGTTGTTCCGGGGGGAACCGTGGACTTCAAGATGATCAACGGCGACGTGCTCTGATCGATGGCAGCCTCTACTTGGGACGTGTCGCACGAACCATCACTTGCCTCCGGCGTCCCCACACAAATGAACTCAAGGTCGCACGAACGTACTTCTTCTGAAGGATACGGTGAACCATTTTTGATATCGAACAACGTCACATCATTGTCGGCTTGTAACCACTCGGCAAGTGTGGTACCAACGTGACCCAGACCAGTGATGGTGATTCTCAACGTCCCCTCGATTCATGTTCAGTACAGTGCACATCTGAATCGTTACACAGTTTTAAGAACCATAGGAGCAGGTAGTTTACGTAAAATTTTGTCAGTTGGCGAGAAGTGGTCCGCTGCGACAAAACTCACCCGTCAACATTGAAATGCAATACTTTACCAACCGCACAGCTCAAAAGGGCGCCGCGCAACCAGTCATTAAGGATACGGGTCAAGGCGGACTGTGTTCTACCCTTGCTTCGTGCCCACGTAGGAAGGACAACTCAATGGTGCACCGCGTGAACGGGCTTTGCTCTGTCATCATTCCCACGTTTAATCGAAAGTCGAACCTGAGCCGGATCATCGAGCCTCTTTTGGCTGACCCCTCGACGGGGGAGATAATTATCGTCATCGATGGAAGCAACGACGGCACTTTAGAGTTCTTGGAGGAATGGGCTTCGCGAGAAAACCGCATTCGCTCGATTTATCAAGAGAAAACAGGGTCAAGAGTGGCCATGCAGGCTGGCCTCGAGAGCGCTCAATTCGACATCGTTGTCCTGCTTGATGACGATGTTGAAGCCGGTCCCGATCACATAAGCGGGCACGCGCAGTTCCATGCGAATACTGATGGTTTGGTGGTACTCGGATATATGCCAACGGTCCTGCCGCACCCGCGAAGTCCGGGACAGGCTGCCACCTTCCTTTACGCCAAGGCATACGAGGAAATGTGCAGTTTTTATGAACGCGACGCTCGAAACATACTTACCCACCTGTGGGGTGGGAATGTTTCACTTCTGCGCAGCACTGCACTTTCCATAGGGATGTTCGACGAATTACCCCTACTGCGTCACGCGGATATGAGTTTCGGATTGAGGTGTAAGGAAGCTGGATTAGTCGGTGTGTTCGACAGAACATTGACGTCGAAGCACTTGCATTCGAGAACCATAAAGAAGTTCGCCCAAGAAAGCTGGACGGACGGTGAAGCGCTAGTACTCATAGCTCGAAAGTATCCGAACCAAGTGAGTGAGGTCGAGCCGGTCAACTCCGTGCCCGGTGCGTTGGTTCCAGTGCTGCAACTATTGACCATGCCAGCTGCGGAGCCCTTCGTCTCATTTGCGTTGACCAAAATCATTGTGATCTCGGGAAGAATGAAGATGTGGGGAGTTGAGACTTCTACGGCGCGGGTGCTGAGACTGATCAAGGTTTCTGCAGGTTGGCGCCACGAATGTCGAAGTGGGGGCTCGCCTCAGTCCCGCGGTTGATGGAACTCAGTTCTTTTGCGTCGATGTCAGCTGAAGGAAATCAAGACATATTTTGAGCATTGCTAGAGTGCAACCATGTCCGATGATTCTCTGGTCGTGGTAATTCCTTCATATTCTTCTCCCGGTTCCTCAATTTTACCAACCCTGAACTCGCTGGAAGTGTCGGTGCGCACTTGGACGAGCGAGCCTTACACCCTCGTACTCAGTGATTCGTCACCGACCGACGAGGTTCGAAAGCAATGTCGGTCGTGGGCAGAGAAAACTGGATGCACGTTGGTGGTTGAGCATTCCTCACACCGACTTTGGCTCAAGGAAGCGCTTAATGTCGCTTATTCCAGGCATGAAGTTACGGGAGCGGATTTTGTGGTTGTTACCAACGATGACGTACTCCTTGACACCAATGCTGTTTCGAGGCTCCTTGACACGCTGAAGGCAAATGGGGATGCAAGCATTGCTGTAGGGTGCACACGACCGGACCAAAACTTTTCAAGAGGGTTTGCTCGGGCAGGTGCGTTTCAGCTGGGGGCGGGTGCACGCCTTGCGACCAAACTGCCCTTGTTTAGGGCGCGGGCAGAAGGTGCCCTGTGGGCAACTCGAGGGCCATTCGTCGGTTCCTTCCGTTATCCAATTGGCGAGGGAAGCATCGCTGATGATGTCGAACTCCAGGAATACATTCTCAGAAACGGGTTATTGGCGTTGAACGTCTCGCAAGCCATCGCGTATAAAGTTCCCCCCGCGAGTTTTAGGGACTTCGCTTCTCAGAATCGACGGTCGATGTTCGCGGCAGCGCGCTCGAGCGTGGCAAAAGGTTCGAAGATGTTGAAGCTCCGGGCGTTCGTCGTTGAGATAGCACACGATCCCCTTGGGGCATTGCATTACCTATCATTTCGGTTGCTGTTGAAAATTGGCGTTGGGAAAGACCCGAATGCATTGACCGAGAAATGGGAACGTTCTGCGAGTACGTTTCGGTAGCTTTTTATTTGAGGAAGTTTCCACATGGCGCTGGGGCTGAAAGGAATACTACGTTCATTTTTGTCGAGATGGAATGGTGCGCTACGACGCCACCGCCGAACACTTGGACGAGTTATCCTAAGGCAGTTCTTGAACTCTGAAGTACATCTCGCCATTGAATTAACTGACATCTGAATCTGGTCTGTCGCTGTGCGACGGTGATTTCACCCAACGTCGAAAAATCCACCAGCAGAGCGCGGCGAGCCCAAAGGCTATCGCAGCGAGCGCCCCTTCTTTTTCGGGCTCTTTGCTGGTGGCGAGATCACGAGCTTTAAAATGCTCAGCGGAACGTGCTGTGGTTAGCCAGCCATTGCGCAAGCCGTCAACGACCACGTGCGTCGAGTTTCTGGGGCCGACCCACTGGGTGGAATAGCCGGTCCCCACTGTGACCAGGCGTTCGTTCGTAGGGACCGCGAGCGGCATCGCAACCAGGACGACGGGTGAGTCAAAAGGTAGATGGTGGAAGGAGACGTCAGCGTATCTCTCGACGGAGGTCGGGCCACGCCTCGTTGCATCCGCATACAAGAAGAGGGTTAGCGACGTAGTGCCCTTCGCGGGGTAGACCGTCGTCGTGTAGTCGTGCCAGCCAGACCCCCCTGACTGAGGCGTTAGTGATGCGCATTGGTTTGAGGGTTGCTGAAGGACGCAAAGCCGCGGAGGAGATCCCCCCAGGGATCGCTCAGACAGACTTAAAAGCATCGGACCATTCGTCCAAGGAAGATTCTTGGTGACGCATGCGCTGTCGACCGAGGCACTGAGTTCCAACGCCGGTAGTCGCGAGGGGCCGCCCTTGGGCACTACGTTTGCGCTGAAAACGTCGGATTTTAGGACAGGATTGGCGTCGTCACAGTTGCCAACTGGTCCCCATCCTCCAGTGGAGAAATCGCCGTCCGAGAGGACATTAGGACCGGCTGATTGGCGTAGCGTTTCTGTGGCAATGTTCTTGTTGTTCGGACTCGTTGAAGTTGTCAACGTCAAACCCTTGAGCGACGAGTTCGACAATGTCTCTACCGAGACGTGCAGCTGGCTTGGGACACTCAAAGAAGTGGAGATAAATAGACCATGGAGTTCCCATTTTGAAAAAGAGGGGACATCGAAAAGTGCCTCGTGTCCTTGTTGTGGCGCAGACGAGATGAGTGCTGTTCGGTTGGGCAGTACCGCGAGGTCTCGTAGTCGAGGGTTCGTGGTATCAATCGTCGCAAAGCTGTCGAAAGCCCTACGATAGGGTGCCTTGAGTTCGAAGAGCGAGAGTGATCCGGCGTTAAAGATTGGGGTCATTTCGCTGTCCGCCATGAGAGCGGCGTCAATTTTCCGGGGCGAGATGATGGAACGTCCGGGGTACGTCGTGATGACGTCACCTCGCACGAGCACGATGGGGGTCCCTATCGCGTTGAGTAGTCGACGAGCTTCGAGCCAATCGTGGTCGACGAGTGACTTCGCTTCTAACTTCACGGCGTTCAGTAGTTCATGCGATGTGTTCCCGTATCCTCCGCCACTCGGCACCACCACGTTTCTCGAAATGAGATTTGCGATGAATCCGTCGTTGCCGTAGTACCAGGTGTAGGGCATCTGGTAGAAGTCGTCGGGAGGAAGAACAAGGAGGTTGCCTTGCGGGGAGGACGATGCGTTCAAAAAGTGGGCGGCGGTGCTCCAATACTGTGGTACCGGTACGTGGCTCGAAGGTTGTGTCAAATTTTTGCCAGTAATGACTGCGCCGGTCCACAAGGGGAAACTCGAAGCCAGCGCCACCACTACGACGGCTGAAGCAACGATGCCCGAAGCAGAAATCGACGTGAACCTTTGCTTGAAAAATCGTTGGAAGGCCAAAGGTAACTGTAGATGTTGGTCAAATTGCTCCGTGAGGAGTCCACTCAGTAGTGCATAACCTAGCCCTACGGCGATGAGAAATCGCCCCGGTTCTCGAAGAAGCCAACCGTAGGGAAGAGCGTAGAGCGGATCAAAGAGTAAGTTCCCGGGTGCATTTGTGCCGTTGCTGAGCAGAATATCGCCAAGACAGAGAATTGCAAGAAGTCCAACGAGGCGCTGGATTCCGCCGCCAAGGCGTGCGCGAAGACTGCGCACGGAGAGGATTACGAACGCGGTGAGTGGCACGAGAGCGGGGATGAGGTCGAGCGGGAAGCGGCCGAAGTCAACGGCGTAAGGACTGTAAATGGTGTAATTCCAGCCCCAGTCAACATTGAGCCAGAAACCGTTCGCGAGCGTGGACCTTACTTCAGTGAACGCCCACGCCGAAAGCATAGAGAGACGTTGGGTAGCCGCAGTTCCCAAGGAAGTTAGGGATGGAATAATCCAATACGCTCCTACGCCGACGAGCACCAGACCGCCCACGAGCACTGCGCGAGCAGTTCGTATCGCGGCTCTACGTCCAAATCGAGTCCAGACAATAAGGGGAGTAAGGCCCGTGGTGAGAGCAATCAACAAGACAATTGGTGGATTTAAGTATGCGTAACCAACGAATGGTGCGGCGAGGAAGAAGATCAGAAGCGTGTACTGGAGTTGCATTTTTCCAGTTCCGCAAGAAATGCTTGCTGCCGCGAGCGCAGGAACCAAGAACATTGCTACTTGAAAAACTGGGTTGAAACCCACGAAACTCATGGTGATTGGATTGAAAAAATACACCATCGCGGTGACCACAGCGGCGAGCGGCGACAACTTGAGACTTCGAGCGAGTGATACTGCGGCCATCATGATGGCTGCAACCAGCAACGAATACCACACGCGCTGGGCGAGCGCCCCGGAACCACCGAAAACGTGCGTAAGCCACGCTACAAAAGCCCAAGGCAACTTGGTTTGATTGGCTACTGGCGTCCCAAGACTGCTTCCGGACCAACCAAAGGTCTCAAATATCTTGCCGATCCATGCAAAGCCAACGGGAGGAGCGATGTCGCCACCAGCAATTGCGGTCCCCGGAACGAACCAACTTTGAATAATGAGGGCACCGAACAA
>Ga0182012_10007456_pt1 | contig 10935 bp, 12 predicted proteins | sample 612S2SmetaG_FD_120486 | JGI IMG/M metagenome (GOLD analysis project Ga0182012, IMG submission 120486) | Permafrost microbial communities from Stordalen Mire, Sweden - 612S2S metaG | ecosystem: Environmental > Terrestrial > Soil > Wetlands > Permafrost | place: Sweden: Stordalen | collected...
CTGCGCCACCGCACTTCGGCTCACCCCGACAGCGCCCGCCAATCCAGCCTGCGTAAGTCCGCGTCCTAACCGCGCCGTCCGCACCCGCGCGCCTATCTCTGCCCATTGATGATCCCTCATCCCACAAGTGTATGTCAGTTCTTCTAACGCGTCCAGTTAGGTATATTGACTATATGCGTAAGTGATGCTAACAATTTGCCATCCTCACTAACGGAAGGCTCATGCCTCACAAACTCTGTTGGACCCATGTCACCGATGCCCGCCTCAAGCGCCTCCGCGTGGAAGGAGCGAGCTGGGACGACATCGCAGCCGAGCTGGGGATCAGCCGCAACGCGGCTATCGAGCGAGGCCGCCGCATTGGCGCCCGCCGCCCCCCGCCCTCCGCCACTGCCCCTCCCGAAGACCCTGACCGCCTTCCGCTGCCGCCGGGGCACGATGCCAGTTGGGGGGCGCTGGTCGCCGGAACCCTGCTCAATGGCCATCGCTATCCAACCTGGGGCGACCTCCGGCTCCGCACGGCGAAGCCGCGGCCGGCAGACGCTCCTACCTGACCGGCTCGGCGCCATCACCCGATCCGCTCCACGCAACCCCCAACTCGAAAGCCTGAAAGATGCAGAAGATGGTCCGTGCCGATGCTTTCGACGCGCCTCACCCCGATCCGGGCATCAAGCGGGACCCGACGTCACGTAGCCCCAACCATCCGATCGACGCCCAGTATGTCATCTACCGGCTCGAAGAGGCTGGAAGCACCCTGCTCGCTCTGCCCGCCACCGGCTACTCGACTGCGCTGCGCTCAAGTGCGCTCGATATCGTCCGCAATGCGATTGAGAGTTATGGCTGGACCGAGAAACGCCTTCGCCCTGCTGTGCCGTCCGCAGCACGGATCACTCGCATGGACGAAGCGCTTGGTTGGATCACGCTGATTCCGCCGGAAAGCTATGTTCTTCGCCGCATCGTAGGCGCCCGTGCCCTGGTCAGCCCGATGACGGAACGTCACCTCTACACGTGGCGCAGGCTCGGGTGTGCCCTGGGCGCCGACCACAAGGCTGTGCAGCGCTGGCATGCCCAGGCGATCGATATTCTGGTCGCTCGCTTGAACCGACCCGCCGCGAACGACAGCAAGACCGCAAGCAGCGCCGGACTTCGACACGGCCGATCAGGCTTTCGGCCGTAACACGCAGTCATCGAGAAGAGCGTGTGCGCCTTGTGTAGGTGCTGAAGCCCTGAACGCTCATCGAGTCACCCGGCGCGGGCGGTCGCCTCCGTTCCCGCAGGCGTTGGCGGAGTAGCTCCCTCCGCCGCCGCTTCTCCAAAAAGAAGCCCGCACCGCCAAATGCTGCCAGGACCAGAACAATCTCGCCCGCCAGCAACAGCGGGCTGTAATCCGGGTCGGTATCGCTGAAGCTCTCGCCGCCGGACTCGCGCGTCGCGGCGCCCTCGTCGCGCGCGGCCTTTCGTTCGGCTTCATCTCGGCCGCCCGCTTTGCCGCCGGCTTGCCGCTCCGCTCCGTCAGTGCCCTTCCCTGTCCGATCCGCGGACAAGCCGCCTGCCTGGAGGCCGGCGAGATCGCGTGTCGGATCCGTTCCCGGAAGGCCTGAGCGGGGAGAGCTCAAGGTCGGCGCGCTTATCACGGGCGCGCTCAACAACGGATTTCCGGGCACATCCATAAGGTCGGCGGCGCAAGCTGTACCGCCTGAGATAGCCAGTGCGAACCACAACCGGCACACCAAGCCAGGTCCCGCCACTCTTCGTCGGGCTGGATCGAAACCGCCCCCGATCGGCCCGTCTGCAGCCATTTCCCACCCTCTTGGCGCAGTTCCGACCGGTAGGCCGGCTGGGCGCTGCCAACTCATTACGCGCCCTAATTTACCAAAGCGCGATGGAAACTAACTCCGCGTCCGGCCAGGGCGCAACCCGCACGTGTAGCCTCGGCGGGGCCGATGCCGTTGCGGCGTCGGGTCTTCTTGCTAGACGTGATCGCCAGCCCGTCCGGCCGCCGCAAGTTCCGCTTCAGCCTCTGCCAACGAAACCGTCTTGTTGAAATAAGCATTCAACCCGACGGCGGTGATCGAACACAGCAGGATGCCGCTGTCCAGAATCGGCTTCAGCATTTCCGGCATCTTGGAAAAAAACGCCGGAGCGACCAGCGGGATCATGCCGATGCCAATCGAAATCGCGATGATGAACAGATTGTATCGCGACTTCGCCAGGTCGACGTTCGACAGGATCCGGATGCCGGTAGCGGCCACCATACCGAACATCACGACGCCCGCGCCGCCGAGCACGTATTGAGGAACGGACGCGACGACGAACGCCATCTTGGGAAGTAGGCCCAACAGCAACATCACGAAGCCACCCAGCACGCAGACATAGCGGCTGCGTACGCCCGTCACGCCGACCAGACCGACGTTTTGCGAGAACGACGTGTAGGGAAACGTGTTGAATACGCCTCCGATCAGCGTGCCCAGCCCATCGGCCCGCAAGCCGCGCGTTAGGTCGTCTCGCGTGAGCTGCCGCTCAGTAATCTCACCGATGGCCAGAAACATGCCGGTCGACTCGATCATCACCACGATCATCACCAGGCACATCGACAAACACGACACTAGGTCGAAGTGCGGCAGCCCGAACTGGAACGGCAGCACCACGCCGAACAGCGGCTGTTCGGATAAGCCGGTGATGTTCACCCAGCCCATCGCCGCGGTCAGCACATAGCCGCACACGATGCCGATTAGCACCGAGATGTTGTGCAGGAAACCCTCGGTAAAGCGCAGCAGCAACAGGATGATCAACAGCACCATGGCAGCAATCCCCAGATAGGCGAGGCTGCCGAAATCTTTGGCACCCGGCCCACCGCCTGCCCAGTTGATGCCCACGCGCATCAACGTGATGCCGATGGTTGTGATAATCGACCCGGTGACCACAGGTGGAAATAGCGGCAGTAACCGCCCGATGAATGGCGCCACGAGAATGCCGAACACGCCGGCGACGATCACCGCTCCGTAGATACCCAGCAGCCCGATCGCTGGATTCCCGGCGATCGCCAGCATCGGCGACACGGACGCGAAGGTCACGCCCATCATGACGGGAAGGCGGATACCAAAAGGCCCAATGCCCCAGGCCTGCACCAATGTCGCGATTCCGCAGGCAAACAAATCCGCGTTGATCAGAACAGTGATCTGGTCCTTCGGCAGTTTCAGTGCCCCGCCGAGGATCAGCGGAACCGCAACCGCGCCAGCGTACATCACCAGGACATGCTGAAGCGCCAAAGGGATCAGCTGCAACGGCGGCAGCACTTCGTCCACGCGATGAACGGAAGATGCGGGCATCGGCGCCGTGGTGGCACTCATTGCGGGCTCCTCTGACCTTAACAGTCACGAAACCAGCACGATCCGTGCCATTGCCCGGGTGCTAATGCAGACGCGGCGCCTTCAGAAAGCCGCGCCGATCAGCGGATGTCACCGTTACGCCGACCGTCGCGTCGTCGCGTTGCAATCGAAGCGAGATCGCCGCCCCCGGGGCCCCCGAGGCCCACACGCGCCGCCATAATCCGGCCAAATCGGTCACGCGATCCTCGCCCACGGCGAGGATGCGATCGCCGGCGCGCACGCCAGCGCGTTCCGCTGGGCCCCCATTGGCCAGCCCGCCGACCACGATGGCCTCATCTGCCTCGGTCGCATAGAGCCCGAGCCAAGGCCGAGGCGGGCGCCGTGTCCCACCGATCGTCAAAAGGTCGTTCAGGATCGGGGCAAGATGTTGCACGGGCACGACCATGTTCATGTCCATACGCCGCCCACGCGCGTCGCCCTGCTGAAGGATCAGCGACCCCGTCCCGAGCAAGCGGCCGTCCGCGCCGATCAGCGCGGCGCCTGCCCAAAACGGATGAGCGGGCGCAGTGAAGATCGCCTCTTCCAGCAGGTACTCCCAGTAACCGGCAAACTCCTGGCGCCCAACTATCCGCGTCTCGATGGCATGCGCGCGACCACCCCCCGCCGCCAAAACCACCGGCGCACCTAATCCCGCGTTGCCCGATTCGCCGAGTCGCAACGCCGGCAGATCGAGTCGCCCCAATGGCTGCACAAGACCAAATCCACTCTCCTGATCAACAGCCAGTGCATGACCCGGCACTGCCCGTCCGTCCACGCTGGTCAGCCAGATCGTCTCTGCTTCGGTGATCAGATACCCGATGGTCAGCACCAATCCGGACGCGGAATCGATGACCACGCCGCTGCCGGCGCGCTCCGTGCCGAGCGTTCCGGCGGTGTAGGCATCCGGTGGGACCAATGACTTCACTCCCACCACGGCCCGCAGCGCGCCGTCGAGATCGAAGTCGTAATCCTCCGGAACCGGCTGCAACTGCGCCGGTATCTCCCATTCCTCGTCAGACATCGTCGGCGCGTCATCCCTGAGCGTTCACGCGACTATCCGCGATCGGCCGATAATCTCCAAACCTGTTACGCACGTCCCAGGTCTACATCCCAGCTGCACCGCCCTGATGTCAGCGTGCCTGTTACGGCTTCGCCACCGGTCGCATCCGCGGCGGCCCGGCCGGCGAAGGTGATGGACAGTACAGGGCCCGTGCCCGCTTTAGTGCCTCCTGAGGTATTGCCCTGCGCCCCGGCAGAAGTGCCCGGTAGGCCCGCGCCGCCGCGCGGGCGCTCATAGCTACCGGTCAACTGACCCGTTGCGGTGTCAAAAGTACCGTGGAGTACGGTCGTGCCCTGGAACGGGTCGAATACGAAGGAACTTCCGGAGATGGTCAGCACGCCCTTGGCAGCGTCGCCGCAGTGGTCGACCGCCGGCTTCACCCCACCCGCCCACCGGCCCTCGTACCCATAGATTGCCAATGTGCGCCGGGCGACTAACGTGTCGGTCGTTGCGCATCCTGTTGCGAGCAGAACCAGCGCGCAAGAAAAAGACCGAACCACTAGAATATTTTCCTTGCCCACGTGCCCCACTTTCGCGTATAGAACTTGGCATGATGGCGGTGTGTCACGATGACCCCGCACTGGTCGGTCCCACCACATTTTCAGTCTCGATGACGCACCATCGTCAGTGCGCGCCGTTCTTGCTTATCACGGTTCATTGCAACTAGCCCGCCGACGGCTTCGCGTGCGTTGAGTCCTCGGGTCGGTCGCCCGTAGTGCGCAGCTACAGGCCTGCCGCGGGGAACTCATCATCGTCTCACCGATGCAGCGCTTATTCGACGCCTCTGGGTGGCTCGGAAGGCAAGCCGAAACACGCCTATCGACACGCGAGAGCCTGCGCGTTTGGGCGGAGCACGTGCTCGCCGAGTTTGGTCAATCGCCAGCGCTTCACCATGCCGCACTTATCGGTGCGCTGGAAGATGTAAGCGCTGGCCGAACCAAGCGATTGATGGTTCTCATGCCGCCCGGAAGTGCAAAATCAACGTATGCTTCCGTCCTTTTTCCTGCTTGGTGGTTTTCCCACCATCCCGCCAGCAGCGTCATTACCGCCAGTCACACCGCGGACCTTGCAAAGCACTTCGCTCGCCGCGTACGCGATACCGTTACCGAACATACCGATGATCTCGGCTATGCCTTGCATCCCGACCACCGCGCCGCGGCGCGCTGGAAAACGGAGTGTGGAGGCGAATATTTTGCCGCGGGCGTCCACGGACCAATCACCGGGCGCAGGGCTGACCTCGCAATCATCGACGACCCGATCAAATCGCATGCCGACGCGGACAGCCCGCTCCGCCGCGCTCATCTGTGGAACTGGTATCGTGCCGACCTCGTCACCCGCCTTAAGCCTGGCGCATCGGTCGTGCTGATAATGACCCGCTGGCATGTTGACGATCTTGGCGGGCGACTACTGGAGTCGCAGCGTGATGCCTGGCGCGTGCTGCGGCTGCCCGCCCTCGCCGAATCGGACGACCCGCTGGGCCGTCCGCTCGGCGTGCCGCTCTGGCCGAGCTGGGAGGACGCGGAGGCGCTCGCCGCCAAGCGCGCCGAGATCGGCGAGCGCGCATGGGCCGCAATGTTTCAGCAATCGCCACGTACTACCGAGGGCAGGCTGTTCGATGCCACAAAAATCAACGTGCTGAACGCTCCGCCGGCGACCGCGGTCGGTCGCGTTGTGCGTGCCTGGGACCTCGCTGCGACCGCAGCAGATGGCTCCAACGATCCCGACTGGACCGTAGGCGTCAAGCTGCAGCGTGATGAGGCAGGTGGCTTTACCGTTCTCGACGTAGTCCGCCTGCGCGGGCATCCGAATACAACAGCGAATGCCATCATTAACACAGCCGCGCAGGATGGACCGACTGTACCCATTGGCTTGCCGCAGGATCCCGGTCAGGCTGGTAAACATCAAGCTGCGTGGTTCGCAACACGCTTGGCAGGATATTCGCTCTCGGTCTCGCCGGAGACGGGTGCAAAGATCACGCGTGCGACGCCGGTTTCAACTCAGGTTGAAGCGGGGAATCTATCCGTTATCCGTGCCAATTGGACGGCCGATTTCATAGAGGAACTGTGCGCCTTCCCAGGTGGCACGAAGGACGATCAGGTCGACGCGCTCGCTCGAGCCTTCTCGATGTTGATCGATCCGATCAAACCAGCCCGCCGCCTCGATCTGCCGATGATGATCCGCTAAGGCCAGGTGCAGCTTTATGTTCGAGACGATCTGCGACCTGATCCCGCGTGATCCCGCCTACCCAGACCGTACTCGCACGCTTGACTTGCTCTCGCGGGTTCTCGACGGCACGCTCTACAACGCGCTTCCGTACCAGTTCCATCAGGAGCGCGGCGCAGGCGGTGAATACATCCCGCTACGCTCGCGCCGCCCTTCAGTCCGTTACGCGCTCTGCCGTATCGTAGTGGAAGACAGCGTTGCGCTGCTGTTCAGCGAGAGCCATTTTCCGACCATTGATTCGCCTGAGCGCAGCGTGCGGGCCGTATTAGCCGATATCGTCAAAGAGACGAGACTGAACCAGATTATGACCGATGCCGCGATACGCGGGTCGGTCGGCTCAGTGGCTCTTCTGATGAGAGTTTTGCGAGAGAAACTGTTCTTCTCTGTGCTAGACACGCTTTACCTGTCACCGCGCTGGGATCCTGAAGCACCGGATACGCTTCTAAGCGTTACCGAGAAATACAAGGTCCCCGGTGCCCAGTTGGCCTCCACCGGCTATGCCGTCGATGATCTCGCAGCCGATTACTGGTTCATGCGGATCTGGGACGCTACGGACGAAACGTGGTTCCAACCTTGGCCGGTCGCTGCACTTGCGGAACCTGCCATCGACACGCTGCGCAGCGTGCATCACGGCCTTGGCTTCGTCCCTATCGTTTGGATCCGAAATCTCCCCGGCCCGTCGGCCACGGGCGATTCGAGCGATGGCGCTTGTACATTTCGGACTGCTATCGAGACCGCCATTGAGATCGACTACCAGCTTAGCCAGGCAGGGCGCGGACTCAAATACAGCTCAGATCCCACACTCCTGATCAAGGAGCCGGCGACCACAGATGGCGAAATCGTAAAGGGTGCCGGCAACGCACTCGTCGTGAGTGAGAAAGGCGATGCCCGTCTTCTCGAAATTGGCGGCACCGCGTCAGCTGCAGTCATCGAGTATATCCGCACGCTCAGGGAACTCGCTATCGAGAGCATGCATGGCAATCGTACCAGCGCCGATCGCCTGTCGGCAGCACAATCCGGCCGCGCGCTCGAATTGATGAACCAAGGCCTGATTTGGCTCGCTGACAATCTTCGCGTGAGCTACGGCGAGTCCGCCCTACTCGCCCTTGCCCGCATGATTTTGCGGGCCAGCCAGGTCTACCGCCTGCGCGTTTTCGACGAGCCGATCGCGCCGATGGATCCGGCCACACGTCTCAGTCTGAAATGGCCGCGTTGGTATGCGCCCACCGCCGACGACCGACAGAAGGATGCCCAAACGCTGTCAGCCCTTGCGCAGGCCGGCCAGATCTCACGTGAAACCGCGGTTAAATCGATCGCTGATACGTACGACATCGAGGACGTGCCCGCTGAGCTGGCCCGCATCGCCGCCGATCGACCCGTTCCACGGAATAGCTGATGTCAGACACTGAAGACCAAGGCCAGGAGGAAGACCTCCTGGTACGACTGCGTGCGCGCGCGGAAAGCCTCGAGCGCCAACTTGACGCCGCACGCGTCGAGACTTCGGCCCGGCTTGTCCGTGCCGAACTCAAAGTCGAGGCCATCCGGGCGGGTATGGTCGATCTCGACGGACTCAAGCTCGTCGATCTATCCGCCGTGTCGGTAGATGAAGACGGTGATGTCCAAGGTGCAGGGCCGGTGATGGAGCGCCTCAAGCGTGACAAGCCCTGGCTGTTCGGCGGGGCTAGTTCATCCAGCCGTGCGGCGCCCCCACAAGCCGCGCCGCCAAAGCCCAAACTTGCGACCGAGATGACGGACACAGAATACCGAGTCGCCCGCGCGGAATTGATTAAACGCCGCCTATAGCACACCGATCCCGACGCATATCGCATCGGTTCACCCAGACGTGCTTGGCCCCGCCTTGGTGAGAAAACAAGGGAACATGATAGATGCCGATCAATAATTTTCCCGCGGCTCTGCAGCCGATCATTCAGCAGGGCTTTCTTGAACGCGAGTTTCAGCAGGCTCTCCGCTCGCGCCTTGGTTACCGCGCCGTTGCCGATCGTGAAGAGGTCGCCGTAGGGATCGGTGAGACGCTGACCAAGACCCGTGCCGGCCTCAAACCTCCAGTGACTCTGCCGATCGCGGGAAGCCAGAACACGAATCTCGACAACGGCCTTACTGCAACCAGCTGGGGTGTTGAGCAATACACCCTTTCGATCAATCACTACGCCGCCACAACAGACCTTAACATGGTCACCAGCCGGGTTGGGATCGCCTCGCAGTTTCTCCAGAACGCATACGTCAATGGTGAGCAGGCGGCACGTAGCCTGGATAACCTAGCCCAGGCGGCCCTTTTCAATGCTTATTTTGCCGGAAATACTCGGGTGCGCACTGCACTCGTAACCAGCGGTCCGGCTATTGCCGTCGATGACATCCGTGGCTTTCAATCCGTTTTCGTCAACGGTGTGCAGGTGCCGGTTTCTAGCGGCAATTCGATGCCCGTCGTTGTCGGCTCCAACGGCTACACGCTGATCGCCGCTCAAGCCGACGCCTCCAACGTTTCCACCGTCAGCGCGGCCGGCGGCATCTCCGGCACGCTGACGTTCAGCGGAAACATCGCCGTTCCCGACGGCGCTCTTGCCAGCACTGTCATTGCCGGCACCGCCTCCGTTGTGATCCGCCCTTCGGGCCGGTCGAACACCTCGCTGCTAGCGGCAGGTGACACGCTCACAATGTCCACCTTGCTGGATGCAGTCGCCAAGCTTCGCCTCAATGCGGTGCCGGAGATTGACGGCGCCTACAACTGCTATCTCGACCCTGTCTCGGCGCGTCAGCTTTTCGCAGATCCTGACTTCCGTCAGTTGTTCCAAGGAGCGACCAGCGCCAACCAGGTCTTCCGCTCGGGCTTGGTCAACGATTTCCTCGGTCTGCGCTTCGTCCCAACGACCCAGGCGTACGTTCAGGCCCACCCAACACTCGCCGGCCTGATGGTGCGTCGCCCGATCATTTGTGGCCAGGGTGCACTGATCGAAGGCGATTTCGCAGGGATGGCTGCAGACGATATCGCCCCGCAGAGCTCCATCGTCACGGTCGTCGACGACGTGGCGATGGTCACGCGGGAGCCAATTGATCGTCTGCAGCAGATCATTGCGCAAAGCTGGTACTGGATTGGCGGCTTCTGCGCTCCGTCGGATACCACGACGAACAACACGATCTTCCCCACCGCGACCAACGCGGCGTTCAAGCGGGCTGTTCTTTTGGAGCATGTCGGTTGATGACTGATACGCTCGATCTGAACGGTGTAATCACTGATGCAGGCACCACTGCGATTGAGATCGCGGATGCCATGCCAGGCGCGCACGTCGGCACGGCCACGGCAGATTTCACTCTCATATACAATGCAACGACGGTAGAGTTGCGGGCCGGGCAGGACATTACCGCCGACCCCGCCCTGTACGTAGCCATCAACGCAGCTGGCGCGCCGGTGAGCTGGAGCACCTGACTAGGCCGAACAACCCCAGGGTCGACGAATCGCGTTCCCGCACTCGTCATAGAATGTGTCCGCACGGTTACCTCTCCAGCTAAGCTGAAGGCTACCTTGTCTGCCCGATTGGTCTTCACTCTGAAGCCAGAACCGAATTCTTGTGGCGTGGTTCGCACCTCCGCTTTCGTGCAAGCGCGCCCTATCACCTGCCCCCTTCACTCTTGCGACTGCCGGTACGGTCCCCGTCGCTGCTCAGGAGAGACAAAGATGTCCGTGGGCTCCTCTCAGCCGTTTCGCCCGGCCGGCACGGCTAGCCTCTCGGCCTCGATAACAACCGCCAACGTCGCCCTTACCGGTGGCGGAGACTCGGTGCTTGTCACCAATGCGGCAAGTGGCATTGCTTTCGTCCGCTTCGGCACGGACATGACTGTGGCCGCGACTTCCGCCGATACTCCCGTTCCCGCCGGGGCGCGGCTGCTTCTGGGCGTAAATCCGCTGATCACCACCGCCGCCGCTATTCTCGCGTCCGGAAGCGGCGCGATCTTTTTCACCCGTGGTGACGGCTCAATCTACTGATGTCGTTCGTGAATAGCGAAAAGGTTGATGTCCGCAGATTCTGCGGATACCCCGCATACGGGGCCGGCGCTGCGGGCTTCCAGGGTTGGCGATTCTACCAGGCCTACGGCCTTATGGAATATCGCCTCAACAATATGGCGCCAGAGGAAGAAGCCGTGGTCCGCCGTTACCTCGGCACGCTCAATGTGTTGGAGTCCGCACTCGCCCAGGCCAGCAATAACCTCGATACAGACCAGGCCGCGGTCTGGACTCACAACAAAGACGAGGTGCACGATCGCACTGCGTTA